>Ga0209208_10010593_pt1 | contig 11952 bp, 8 predicted proteins | sample S1TSphfallax_3_FD_187694 | JGI IMG/M metagenome (GOLD analysis project Ga0209208, IMG submission 187694) | Host-associated microbial communities from peat moss isolated from Minnesota, USA - S1T2_Fd - Sphagnum fallax MG (SPAdes) (version 2) | ecosystem: Host-associated > Plants > Peat moss >...
AACCTACGTGCCAAAGGTTAATGACCCTGCAACAAAATTAGTTTTGTTTTGAGCTTTTCCTTGATGGGAACAAAAGTTAGGTTTGTGTTAAACTCTTGCACATAGTGAATAAGAACCCTAGTGATGCACCCCCAAATTCCTTGATAGATTTAATCGGGAGTCCAAGGGTGAAGGAGAAGGAGTTGGGGTTCGCTCCCTAGTTCACAACACTTCAGAGGTAAAGGGGCATGTTGGAGTTCTGGATGGGGACTAGGATGAGTGACAAGTGGGTTAATTGTTCACACAAACTTGCACAAACCAAATAACAAGTTGGTTTGTGTGTAGTTGGAACCATTTTTTATGCACTCCCAAGGTTTTTGATGGACTCAATTATGAGTCCAAAGGTGAAAACAACAAAAAGAGAAGGAGTTGGGTGCGTTCCTTGGTTCACAACACTTTGGGGGTAGAGGGATGTGTTGGAGTTCCGAGATGGGACTAGGACAAGCGACAAGTGGTTCAATTATTCACATGGACTTACACAAACTAAACAACAAGTTGGTTAGTGCATAGTCGAAACACTTTTAGTGCATGGATGAGCCACGAGCAAACATGGACTCATCACGGCTCAAACTTGGGGGGAAGCCACCACCTTCCCCCCAATATTATTCTTTGTGCTTGGCCATGGGGCTAGCACCCAAATGTCATTTTGTCCCAGGACTCCCAAGTGGGAGTCCCGAAATTATCAAAATTAGGACTCCCATGATTTTGGAGGCCCATAACTTTGTGTGAAGACCTCCGATTGAGGTGAGGTCTAAAGTAAAGTTATAGCCCTCATAAAGATCTTTCCAACGATATGTGCCACGCTACCTGAACGTAAGTAAATTAGGAAGATTCTTGACTTTTAATGGTTAGGAGTCAAATTGGCACTTTGACTCCTGACCCTTCTTTGGGCCATAACTTGTGTTTTAAGTATTCAAATGGGATGCACGAACTCATTTTAGACATTTACATTCCAAGATATTTTTTATGACATAATTTTTTTTTTAATCCAATGAATTGTGACCCCTACAATCATTCTCTGAAGATTCGGGAATCCATTGAGTCTCTAACTGCCAAAGTGGGAGCCCACTTGGGAATGTGTGGGTTCATTCCCTCACACCCTCTTACACTCTCGGGAACATGAAATGTGATTCCTAGGCTTCATTTACGGCCCGCACCTTTGCAAGGCTTTGCCTTGGTCTCAAGCCCAAGGTTAAGGTCATGACAAAAGAGTTCATTTTTTATTTTGATCTTGGGTTCCTCCAACTCCATCTTCAACAAAACAACAAAACCAATCCCCAAACTTGTGTTTTTCAATAAGTTGCAATATTGTGATCAATTGCTCCATAAATCAACTTTGTCCTTAGTGAACATAAACAACATATTATAATTTATTTTTTTGATGCCTTGAAATGGACATCAATACCCTTTTCACACAACAAACCTTTAAAAAATCTAGAACCAATTATGGGTTAATTTTTCAAGTTTATGAAATAATTGGTATAGGTGGTTTTTTGATCTTGATTTTCAAAAACCTATAACAAGTGGTTCTTTAATTCTCTAGGACATTTAAAAAAATTAAAATTGATTTTAAAAAAATCAAATAACCACATGAAACTGATATAAATATACTTGGTTTATAGCAAATACTAGGTTGAAATCTACCTTGTCCAGGAAAAAATGAATCTTGGACCCAATACCAGGATTCAATTGGTTCAAAGCATGTAGACCAAACTTGGCTAATATGTAAGTTTTTGAAACAACCTACTACTAGGATTAGATTGGTATGTTCAAAACTTCTTATATCAAATTAACATTGGTTTGTAGTTTGTACTAGTGTTGGGTGGGTACGAAGTTTAGTAGGTTAAAATTGTATATTCTAATTTTAATTAGTAAGAACTGAATTGAAATTAGGCTCATTTTTAAAATTAGGTTTGGAGTTGGATTGGGTTTTTGGTCTTTTTAAGAATTGGATTTAGGATTTTTGAAAAAAAATCTAGAACCAAGGGCTAAATCAAGATTAAAATAATAGTTAATAATTGGTTTTGGTTTAGGTTAGTTAGAATTGAAACTATACCATAACTGAAACTGGGATGTTATGTTTTTTTGGAAGTATTGGACATAAAATTGGATTCCTAGCTCCATTTTTCTAGAAACCAAAATCGTTCTCATTTTAAAAATAAATTCAAAATTGGAGGTTTTTCATAAAAGTCACGAAACACCCAACGTTGGTTTGTGGTAGTACCAACCTTTTTTTTATTGGTGAAAATTTGCCAAAAGGCTAAAAGAAAAATTCAAAAATGAAGTGTTTTTGGAGAAGTGAGAGAAAACATAATGAAAATCACCAAATTCATATATTTGGTTTCAAGAGCATAGCCAAACACAATAAACCTTTTTTATAATCACACATTTTAATCACATTCTTGTTTGTGTCACACAATTTTTGGTAACCATCCATTTTAGTTAAAAACACCAATCTTTAAAGTCACTATCACATTCGATAGTAGTACAAAATATTTGTAAAGCTTTCTTTGTAAATGTGATTATAATGGGGAAATCTAATGCAAATGTTAGGGTTTTGTGTAGTTCTCTTTGCCAATCTTGGTGTTGTTTTGTGTTCAAGTTGTGCAAACTAATAACAATGAATCCAGTTAAAGAAAAGAGAAAAAAAGAACTTTTTAATGTAAAAAGGCAAAAAGATATGTGGACTTGCCAAGAAAGTAGAAAATTTTAATGAAAAAAATTTAATTGACAAAATACACAAGCTAATAGTTAAGGAGTTCATAGTCAATGTAAATTGTCACATTAAATTACGAAAAAATATAACCTTTTTGAAGTCTAATAATGCATAGTAGAATTTAGAATAACCCAAGTAAAAAATTTAAACAATTGGCACCTTTATTTTAGCATAAAAAGACTGTTTTGTAATTTTATTTTATTTTTAATCACAATCTTGTAAGGGTTTAAATTGAATGTGACTATACACATTTAAATCACAATTCGTTAGTGTCACAAACAAATTGTCACCGAGGGCGTGATTATAAAGGGGGTTTACTGTATATGGAAAGATGACTAAATATTTATCTTTCAATATTCTTTTATAGCCAGATTTGGCTGAATCTTTCAAGGGATCATTGCATGCTTTTCTACTTCTTCTTAGGGATGGTTGCAATTTGGCTCCAAAAGAAAATTCCTTAAAAAACCACTGGTTTGTACCAGCCAACGAAGGTGCTGAGTAAAGAACTTTAGAGCCATGGGTGTCTTGACAAGCAAGGGAAAGTACTACAAACCAAATAACTGAAACCTAATGAACTGATGTTGTATTTAAGACGATGTCTGGTCTTACAGATGGAAAGGAGAGTGTTTGTGTGCACATCAAGTCTACTAAAAGGTTGTCGTCACCAACTCATGATCAGTTACAAGCTTTAAATTCATACAAATGGGTAGTTGCATTGGATTTGGATATTCTAAACTCCTTTAGTCGAACCCACACTAAAACTACTACTAAAAGACGGCTTTGGAGTGTGGACCAGTGTTGGCCGGGTATTGAGTTTTGACCCAGTTAGAAGCCGGTTATTGATTCTTTGATAATTGATTAACTTGATTTTTCAAATTTTAATTTAAAGTAATTAAACACTCAGGTTTTTTCAAATTATTATTTTAAAGTAAAAAATTCACCACACAAGGCACCAATTAAAAAAAAGGTAAAAAAATTTAGACACGTGTGCTATCAATTTCCATGTCAAAGCCCCCATTACTAGTAAGCCTGGTTTTGTTTTTGGCAAGACTTGTCTTGGTATGCATAAGTGTTGATTTTCAAATACCCACCTTGAGAATCACCTAATATATCAATAGGTAGGTTTTAGAATTTATGTTTTTGGGGGGGGCATTAGCTTATTAACTAGAAATGTGCCCATTTACAAACCCAGGTTTCATTGGGTCTCAGGCAGTCTTGTACTTCAATTTAAGTAATTAGACACTTCGGCCCAACACTGGTTAGTACATAGCTAACCCACCTTCATTAGCTATGGGACTGGAATACAACTAAACATTGTTTCTCTGTCCACATATCATCCATCCTGCATGGTCCTTGGGGCAGGGGAGTGAGGGGGGTGGAGGGATTGGGGATTGGCTTCGGGCAACCAGCCACTCCTTTGGAAAGTTTAATGTGAAGACAATTCTGGACAAAATTTGGAAGAGATTCATCAATGGTAGAGGTTGAGTTTGTTGGAAAGCATTCATTGAATCCTTCCTCACGCATATGGACTAAGGCCTTTTTTTAATGTCTTATAGGGTGGTTGGTTGCTTCATTAAAAGAGGTCCCCAATGGAACACCAATAAACATCTTTGAAAATGTGGCCAATAAAGGTGTCTGTAATATGTATGTCTTTTCTGCAAAGTGCCCAAAATAAGAGAGTTCTCAGTTCTGACAATAAGAAGTCCCCCCTATTTATTGTATCCAATCCCAAGCTTGAAGATAGAATATTATACTCAACTGTATATCTACCCTATCTTTGGTCCCCAGTTTCACCCTCTAGACCCTGTTTCATCCCCAATTTGAGTGTATCTGTAAAGTGAGAAAAATTGAGTACCATTTCATGAGGATATCAGTTCAGAAGACTTGGAGGATCATATTTTGATAAGACTTGACTTAATCAAGAAATTGAGCATCAGCCAAGGTGCAGCAAGTAAGGCAAGTTACATGAAACTTGGAAGCTATGTGTTGTTTAGGATTATATCAATATAGAGTTTTTTTTTGCTTTTGCCTTGGAAGTGGGAAAGTTCTTGGAGGATTAAGGGAAACTACATTTGAACCTTTTAAGGAGGAACAAGAGGAAATGATGCAAAATGTGGAGTCTTTTATGGATAAACAAGTATTCACCTTAAATGAATCTTTGGTGAACTTCTTCAAAAGGAGGGCTTCATAAGATAGAGAATTGTGGTCTTAGGTGTTCATTCTATAATTAGGTGGGGCACATCAAAGAAAGGTGTTGGAAGAAGAATCCTAAGGTAGGGAGAATTACAACCAATGTTTTATAAGTCCTTGTTAATGATGGAAAAAAAAATTTAACTTAGTTGAATCATATATGTGGAAACAACAATGATGTGTTTTCACGTGTCAAATTACTTAAACACCAAGTTCCTCCAAATGTTTTTGTAAAAGGAAATGTTAATGAAAATCAAGGAATAGTAGATCTTATGGGGGAGTTGAGAAATACAATAATCTGACTTGAGAGAGGTTCTTTTGTTAGATCCAAAGTCATATCACCTTTTTTTAGCAAAAGTTCTCATTGAGTTTCATGGAAACCATTTTGAAAATCCTACGATAATTGGGATATTTGGAAAGTTAATTGAAATAATTAAGAGGAAGAAGGACAAGGAATAATGGGGAAACCAAGTTGCTACCATTCACCTCAAGTATCATCTTTATGTATGATTTCAATCAACTAGATGAACCTTCATTAGAAGAAAAATCAAAATTTGTGATTAGTGTTTTTGATTATTTTTTAGTCACAAACAATGTTTTGCAACTATTTTCACATTAATCACTAAAACAAGTCACAAGAACTAATTAGTCACAAGTGACATGATGTCATGAATGACACCATCAATTTTTGGATGAAATTTGTTATCAGTGAATATAAGGAACCATTGACCAAATCGGATAAATACAGTTTATGTGGCACAAATATATAACTATAATACAACTATTTTGGTAATTTATCAAAATTTACCACATGGAAACTTGTGAAATAGCTAGGTAGGTTAGGCCATGTGGCATTTATGATAAATTAAGCCACATGGCACCTAGGCTAGGTCATGTCTAATGGCACTAGCTAGGTTAGGTTATGCAATATAAAATATATACTAAGTTATGCCATGTGTTACCTAGGATAGGTTTATGTCATGTCACACCTAGAAATTAAATACTATTTCATTTTTAGTTTACCCCTTGAGGTTGAGTTTCTTTATTTCTTCATTGCAAATGACATTTCCATTTAATTTTTTTTTTTTGTGGTTTTAATGCATCTTTTTTTATCATTTAAAAAATTGAAGTGGAAAACAAACCATAGGGGATAAACATTTTAATCACAATTGAATTGCAATTTAATCACAACTTATCTACTTAACTACTACCTACCATTTAACCTTGCCTAACAACTACCTATTAAAATAACTTATTATTTGCTAATTCACCTAACCTATGTACTAACTAACATGGTTTTCATAGCACTTCAACTTAAACCACCTTGATTGCATGGGACTTAGGCTAGTTTATTATTATTTTTATTATTATCTCATTTTTAATAAATTTTATTAAGTACAATGATCAATATAATAATAATAGTAATAATAATACAAATATAATGATTTTAGTAGGCATAATAGCCCTTTAATAGTAATTATTATAATAATATCAATTTTTAAATCAGATTTTGTCAGAATTTAAATATTAATTTTTAGATTCAAATAAAAAATTTCAGATTTAAATAAGAAATTTTGAATTGAAATATCAATTTTCAGATTCAAAATTTAAAATTTTAGAATAGAAATATCAATTTGCAAATTCAATATATGAACAATATACATACATATGCATAATATATGCACAAATATATTTTTATTATATGTCTAATATATCTTAAATACAACTTTAATACATACATAGAGATATATCTTTATTATATTACACCATAATATGCCTTAGGGGTGCAATTAACTTGATGACTATTGTGATTAATAGGACATATAAGCTTATTCATGGATGAAGATATACTTAAAAACCATTCAACCCATAGGATGAAGGCATGAATAATTGCAATATAATCACATCAAAGTTATAGGAATGACCAAAAGTTTGAAAGTTGATCCTATAGTTGCAAATATTTTCAAAGTTAATTGCAAACAACTAATAATCACATGTAGTCACAAATAAAGTGGTTACATTTTGGTTGATTTGTACTAATGCTTGCATCTATTGGTGGAGATGAATGACCATATCATTAAGGGATCGATGGATATTGGAACCCTAATGTCAATTAGAGCTACAAGTGTGGTTAGAAAATTGGGGATCATGCATATTTTTTGGATCAAAATCGTACAAAACAACATTAAGCATAGGATGCAAACTATGGGCATAATTGTTGAATTGCTAATTCATGTGTGTGAGGTTGTATGCAAATGTTTTATGGTGGTTGATATAGATGGATATGATTTTCTCTTGGGACACAATTTTTAATCAAGATTGGAATAGTTGTTCATGTGGAGTGGAACTTGATTCAAATTCAACATGGTCCAAGGGAAAATGTGCAAATGCTTCCTTTGAACATGGCGGACTTGCTTCAAGTGCTAGGAAATGAAGCAGGGAATTGGAAAGATGAATTACAACAAGATTTACCTAAGTTTACACAAAATTTAAAAATTATTGAAAAAGGAAGTTGTTTGGATTTGTTGAAGGGAAAACATGTATCAAACTTCTATCAATTCTATGATGAGCTTGAATATAATTATAATGAAGATGATGATGATCAATCCAAGATGGTTGTTTAAAAAATTACTTCTATCTTAGATTGCTAATGTTTTTGCATGGAACAAAGCTACATTTGGTTGCTACACTATGGGGGAGCACTTCATTGACAACCAAGGATTTCCTTGTTGAACAACACCGAATAGGTTGTCATATTGGGAGGAATTTGAAGTCAAAAAACAAATTTAAGAATTGGTTTTTCTAAGCAAGATGAGGCTTAATATGTCAAAGCACACATGCAAGGTAACATTTCCAATGAAGGAGGTTTTGTGGTGACTATCAACTTTTGAATTTGCAAACCAAGAGGGATGTTTTTCCAATGTTATTGGTGGATGATGTTTTGATTCAACTTGAGAATTCATACATTTTTCTTATTTTCAATTTGCAAAGTGGCTTATGGTAGATAAAGATGGTAGCAAAAGATACAAAGACAACTACAATAATCACTAAGTCTAGGTTTTTTAATTGGACCATTATGACTTTTAACTTGAAGAACACAATGAATACATTCATTTGTACCATGAAAAAAATGTTTTAAGGTTGGATGCAAAGCTTTTAGAGGTATTCTTGGATGATTTGAACATCCACAATGTATCTTGGTAGCAACACTTAAAACATATTGAGTTGGTCACTACACCAAAATGTGGTTTCTATGATTAGGACATGTTGCGACTATTGCCCAAAATAATCATGTGGTTGTAAGTGGACTTGAATTGTAGTCATTTTGATGACTATAGACATAATTATGAGTTTGTGATTACAAATATGACTACACAACTAATGTAACCATATTACAGCAATTACTTGACCTTGTTTCAGCAAGTTAAAAACAAAAATAAAAAACATATTAACATGGTCAAGTTTGTATTAGAAGCCTAACTTAACTTAATTTACCTTAATTTAATATAATTTAAATAATTCTTAGCTTAATATATTTTAACATAGTTTAGTATGAATTAAACAAAACCTAGTTTATTTTTAAAATAATTTATTTTCACTTAATCCAATCCTAATTTAAAGCACTTAAGGTTAGTTCACCTTAAGTAGCCTATATAATTTATCTTAAATAAAATAATTTACTATAAATAATCTTATATTCTAACTTAATGTAACATGTTTTAACATATGTAAGTTAATTTAGTTTATTTAAACCAAATTTAGATTAATTAAATCAATTAAGCCTAGTTGGCCTCAACTATAGCAAAATACATTTAAAAAATTTATTTGCCAAAAAAATTCAAATTTAGCCAAGTTTAATTGAGCATGTTTAGCTTAAATGCTTTCATGTAACTTGATTTCACCAATTTTAACCAAATTTAATTTCAGTATCAAAGTCTAATTTAAATGTTTTAATTTACCCAATTGTAGCTTAATTTATCAAAATTTAACCAAATACATAATCAAATTTATTCAATTTCAACAAAAATTAATCAAATTAAAATTAAAATTTCTATTTTAAACCAAATTTAGCCAAAATCATTTAGTTTAGGAAAAAAATATTTTCATGTAACCAAGCTTAACCAAATTTTAGCCAATTTTATCATAATATAAGAAAATTTATCCTATTTTAACCAAAATAACCTACTTTAGCTTCATTTAACCAAAATTAATGAACTTAACCTTTAATCTAGCCAAGTTTAATCTAAATATCCTGTTTTAATAGCAAAAGTAAAATAATTCAAGCAATTTCATGCTATTTAAACCAAATTTAACAAAGTTGTACCAAATTTATCTATGGGTTTAGGATTCATAAATTTACAACATATTACATTATATATATATATATAATTACCTTTTGGAAAAACATGATTAAATATAATTTACAATTTTTTAAAATTTTATTTTATTAAAAAAATCTGTTGTATTATGTATATATTTAAAACATATTTCAGTAAATATTTATATACATATAACATTGCATATGTATGTGTATATGTTTTATCAAATATGTAGATTTTAATAAATTTAAAATTATAAAAAACTGAAATAATGAAAAACCAGTATAATTTTAATGTCATGTTAAGTGGTTGGATTATAATAAAATTAGTTGGTAAATATATTTTTTCTAAATATCAATTCTATTAATTCACTTACAATATACTGAAAATAAATACTAAATTGGAATTAATGTATGATTACGAAATTAAAGATATAATGAAAATTAAATATTTGTATATAAAGTATAAATATTGAATATATGTATATATATGTATATTATATACAATATGTATATAATATGTATACAAATCATATGTATATAAATAATATCATATTATATTCATATTTCAGAAATAGAAAAAATAATAATATTCAATTTTTTTATATTCAAATTATACATATATTTATTGAAGTTTATCATGTATTGAAATATAATGGATATGTTAAAATTTGAAAAACTCAAAAGTGATTTTCTATGTACAAAATTTGTTATTTTAATTTTTTAATTGGTCCACATCTGTAGAGTATGATCCAAAGTTAAATAATTCATATTCATATGTTCATTTGATTAAATGTTGGAAAAGAACTTAAATTTTAAACTTTGTAGTTTTATACATTCAAACATTGGAACATGATAAAAAATTTCTGTGACAACATTGTGTTCCATGTAATGTGGTAGGTTGATGGCAAAGGCCTCGTTCCAATTCCTTGGGATCCAAGGATCAATACTTGTTCTCACCACTAGTATGACCATGTTGATTATAGTCAACTTTGATCATTGGTATGATAATGACATATATGTTGATTACATTAGCCAATTGTATGTATAATGATGTATAATACAAATAATGTTTTATATAATTATACATATGATTATAACATTCGTGTATTATACATTTGTGTACAAACCATATGTATATGATATATCAATAATCAAAAATTAAATTAAATGATTAAATTTTTGCAAAAGAAATATTCGAAAAAATATTTAAATATTAATAAAATAATGTATTATTTTATAAATAAACATAATTTTATTGTATACAAATATATATTTTATATAATTAATATTTTGTAGTCGTACATGTAGTTATAAATGCCACATTTTGGTGTTGTGGGTGTTAACACACCTTAGGGACATAAATATCAAATTAAACCCCAATCAATGTGTTTTTGTTGCAAGAAACATTAGATTATTAAGTCATGTAGTGAGTAAAACTAGGATGATACTTGACCTTCAAAAGTTTAGGGTAGTCACGATCCAATTGGCTTTACTAAGAAAGATGAAGATTTTTCTATAGAAGTCCAAGGTGTCTATTTAATTGGGGGTGTAAACTTGGATTTTTAAAAAAACATCAAACATGTATCTTAGGATATTAGTGTAGCATGTTTATATGAAGTGGAGGTAGTTGATGATGAAACAACTACAAAAGTTGATGAACAACAACTAGGAAAGAATGAAATTGTGGTTGTTGAGACATTTAAAAAAGAGAGGATTAGGGACATTGCTTAAAAAGAGAAAGTGGGATCTAATGAATCTATTTTTCATTGGGAAATGGTAGTAATAACACAACAATGGTGAATGTAAGGAAAGATATATTATTGAGGAGGATTATGACTCAAAGGTGGATTTGAATTGGGATTATTGAAACAATTTGGACATTTGGAGTGATGGGAACACATTACAGTGGTCAAAGATTATTGTCACAAATACTACTTTTTAAATTGCGTGTATTTGAGCTTTCACCAAGTTAATATTGAAAGGGATTTTTATGAATTGTACTTGGAAGAAAGTAGTTCAAAACCCAAAGAATAAAATTGCAAATAAATGATAAAATGATATATTAATGAGAATATCGTATCAATATATTACAAATTGCAAATATACTCTAAACACCATTCAAATGATTAGCGAACTTGATGAAGGTATAAATATATGATATATAAAATGCGAGTTGATTGTATCATGGGTGAAAACACATTAGGGGGGCCATTTCAGATGTTTTTGATGAAATCACATGAGTCAAACTTTTCAATTGTAATTGAAATGGTACAATCAATTCATATTCAATATATGACTAAGGGTGTAATCATATTAATATCTACCATTATTAATCGTAACCACTATTTAATTTTTTGAATTTTGGATTGTAATAATTATATATATATATATATAAATTTTTTAATAAATTTTATTATGAATAAATTATGTACATGTCATAAAAATTTTGAATCAATTTAATGAATAAAAAACACGTAATTTACATTTTAAGAACTTGTAACCATTGTTTGAAAACAATTTTGACATTAGAAACACAATTTGAAAGAGAAAATTATGACATATTTTGGGATATTTTTAATATGGACAACTTAATTTAATAATATCAATAAATTTTATAATTTTATAAAAAAAATTAAAGATGTATTGAAGAAATTCTAATAATATTTTTTTTTTAAACAAAAAAATA
>Ga0209208_10010594_pt1 | contig 11951 bp, 8 predicted proteins | sample S1TSphfallax_3_FD_187694 | JGI IMG/M metagenome (GOLD analysis project Ga0209208, IMG submission 187694) | Host-associated microbial communities from peat moss isolated from Minnesota, USA - S1T2_Fd - Sphagnum fallax MG (SPAdes) (version 2) | ecosystem: Host-associated > Plants > Peat moss >...
TGAATGTCGTCTCCCACTCAACTGCAGCTCTTGTTCACGGACCCTTTGGCAGAATCACGCACCACTCGGGCAGGCAGACCCGAACGAAGAAGAGCTACGGTCAAGCACGTTTGTACCTCAGGGGACCGCCTTCACGCCCAGCACCTTCTTATTGGGAACCGGATAGATGACCGGACATGACCGGCCTTACATATTTTGGGCATAGATACCCGCCGGTCACTGGGAAGCTCTCGCACCTCGCCCAGTGCTCACCCTAACTACGCTATATGGCGGCGCTGCGTTGCTGTGCAAAGGCTTTTGCTATTCGCGCTCTTCTCCTCTTGTTCGCTTGCCCTTGGCCCGCTTTCTCTTCTCTATCTCACGCACGCCTTCAGTTTGTCCTCTTACATTAGGCTTGCCGTAACCACCACCGCTTTTTCCACTGGATTAGGGTATATTTTTTCAGGAGTCTTTTCTTGTTTTTTTCTCTTTGAGTTTGTCGTCGAGACCTCGCCTTGCACAAGAGCGACGCCGTTTTACATTCCGAATCTGCGGGGAGTGGAGGAGGGTTCTACGACGAAGTTCTGTTCCTAAGGTTTTCTTCAAGGTTCTTTCTTTCTGTTTTGCGAGCGCGATGTTATTTTTTTCACCGAGTATTCCTGCGCTGTAGCTGTTATCTTCAGTTCCTCTGTTCAACCCTTATTTCCGTCAGGGATTTTTCTGCCTCTTTCTCGACCGCTGCACTCTCCATCATCCTCTTCTTCTCGGTTCCTTGGCCACCATAACCGCAAAAGCTCTATTCTCACATATTTCGTTCTGCAACCACCCAAGCTCTTTTTCTTGTTCCTTTTCTCCCTCTTGACTTAGGGCTTTTTTCTTCACTGGGATTCTGTCCGTTTCGCTCCTTCACAGTGATATTGTGTTCAGAAAATCAAAGATTAGGGTTCCTCTCCGTTCGCTTATCTCACCTTCTCGTAACCTTATCAAGTCTGTTTTGCAGAGGATTAGAGGACATTCCTTACCGCTTACAGGTTTTATCTGAACTAGTATTAGGGACTGCAAAGCAAAACCAAGTTGTTGTTGGAAGCTTTACGGCTGATATGAGTACATCTGTGGAGTGGAAGAAGATGAAGGTCCAAGCTCTGCGTGATGAGCTCTTAAGTCGAGGTCTGGACACAGCGGGGTTGAGATCGACATTGATTGAACGGCTGGAGGATTTTGTTTCGAAAGGCACAGGAACTGATCATAGCGTTGCTGCAGAGAAGAAGAAAGAGGTGGAAGTTCAGGATGATCAGGCCAACAACCCTTCAGAGCGGAGTGAGCCAGCTACAAAAACAATGGTTGAGAATGATATGCAGGCTTCAGCGGAAGTGGCAAATCCTTTGGCCAGTAAGAGTTTGGAGGAGGCTAAAGAACCTACACAAGTTCTAGAAGTCAATGGTGCAGATTCAGGTACCGCTCCCCTTACTGATTTGGAGAAGAAGCAGAAGCGGGCTGAGCGTTTTGGAACTGAGCTCAAGATCACAGAAGATGAAAAGCGCAGAATGCGATCTGCAAGGTTTAATGGGGCAAGTGCAACAAATGGAGCAAAGAAAGAGACAGGGACAGGGAGTGAGACTTTGAGCAATGTGAGCCCCAGTACTGTGGGTGCTGAGGCAGCTAAGAGGAAGGCTAGAGCAGAAAGATTTGGTATTGGAAGCATCAGCACTACAGAACCAGCACTGAAATTGCAAGTCTCTACTGATGAGGAGGCCAAGAAGAAGGCTCGGTTGGCAAGGTTTGCTGCTGCCAAGTGAGGTTCTTTCTGCAGAGGATCGAGGCTCTCTTCAACAAGATGTGGTAGGAAGACCTCGTTGATATATGTACATTGTCGGCAACTATAGGAGGTTTCTGAATGACCAAAGCTGTTGGTCTCCTAGAGAGCTGCTCCTAGGTGGAATTTTGCAATTCAGCAAGCAAGATGATTTGCAGCGGCAATCAGGCGCAACTGGATTATCCATGGCATCCTGAGATGTTTTGAGCTTGTGGGTTGGGTCTGTGACTTTTGGAAGTTCTCTTACATTGCATCTTGTTTTTTGTTTGCTGCTTCCAGTCTTGTCAGTGAGAGGCTTTTGGCAAAGTGCAGGTGATGATTGCTTTTGGGAATGTTGAAGTGGATTGGGTCAGTATATTCTTTCCCTTGTGTGCCTTTGTATTGGAATCCACATCAAGATGTCAAGGTGGAACTTGAAGTTCATAGGTCTAGGGCCTTTGATACTCAGATGAGAGTGATAGTTGTCTGGAGCAACTGTGGAACCAGTTTGAAAGATCGGAGGAGTGGATGCCTGTATGCTTGTGTGTGTGAATGTTTCTAATTTGAATCGACCTGCTATTGGCTGCTGTTTTTGGTGTATGTTTAAGAAGATGTTGGTACATTTGAACTTCCATTGAACATAGCACAATGAATTACATTTTAAGTATTCACTCTATCTGTTGGCTTTGTTTTGTCCATTTTTTGCAGTGTCGTCAATTTCCTTCAAAAGAAAATCTCAGTGTTAAGTTGGTTGTTGGGGATGACAGGCACTGCAACCAAAGGGCAATTTCTACTCTGGTCATTTTTAACAGGAGACTTGAGTAGCTGTCAGCCTCAGAGGTTGGGGCTTGTTTTTCAATCTTCCCTTGAAGCACTAAGTCAATGGGTTCTTGGTCTGGTTCAGAAATAGTTCCGCATTTGTTTTGGCAGTTTTTTTTTATGTTTTTCAGTTCCATTTCATTTTTTTCTTTGAATATGCTGTTTGTAATGACTTCGGCAGTAGTCTGATTGCCTCTGGTTCAAGCGGTCTCTCTGATTGCTGGCCTGACAAGAGGTTGCTTGTTTGGGAAGATTGTTTTTGCACTCTGGGTTTGCAAAGAAATGTTCTCCTGGATCTGGTCTGGTGGAATACTTTGCAGTTTGATATGTTTGGCTTGATACTAACTGATTATTCTCATGTCAAGCTGATGTAACTTCCAAGCTGTTCTCTTCACGGTCTTCCTCACACAGAAGGCAACAGCTCATGGCAACTGGATCAACTCTTGGGTGTTTCTCAGTGGAAATCTTTTTACAGTAGGCTGTCTATAGACCCCTTATAGCATGTCGTATCACGTAGTTTTTTCTGGTCAAACTATCTCTCCTGTTGTTCAATTTGCATTTGTTACTAGGCAGTTCTGTCACTTTCTATCCTGATATCCTTGTCTAGAAGCAAAGCCTGCTTTCTCACTTCTCTAGAAATATGCTGGGACATGGAACCTCTGCTGCTTCTCACTTCAGTCCTCTTACCACATTAGTCTTTTTGTAGGAAGGTTTGGGCAGTGCAGTCTGTAGATGTAACAGGTAGGGTAGCTTCATTTAGATAATTTTGTGAATCTGTAATCTGGAATTTTTTTCAATGTTACTTCTGTGAACTGGCTTATATGCTTCTCTGCAACTCTAGTGCCTTTCTGCATTAATTCCACTGTTCTTAACTTGCAGTGAGAAAATAATGCTAGGTATGTTGAATGTTGATTCTTTGGCTGTTACCATAAAATAGTCAAGTAGACCTGAAATTTTCTAACCAAGTGGCTCTCGATAAGGTTCCTGTTCTATGAAACTGGTTGGCTTGCACTGTACTTGCTTGATTGATGAACAACTGCAGGTACCTTTTGCTATTTTTCATGCAGCTTGGAGCTGAGCATTTTATGTCGTCCCACAGATTTCAGGCCATGAGTAATTGGAAGATGAATGCATATGGAACTCTCATGGGACATTAGTAGAATTATGGCCGCAACATGGAGTGTCAGTCACATAGCAGTTGGGGTCATACAGAACGGAGTCATAGTGCGCTTACAATAAATGGTATGTTGGTGGCTGTTGGTTCACTCTGGCCCATCACCAGGATTCAAAAGCAAATATGAGCTCAAATGGAAATAGCAACTCTTGGATGAGTAATCACTAAACTAAAACAAAGCCTTTCTGTACCTTATGCAATTTCTTGGAAATGCTGATTCTTTATTCCATGAACATTAATTCCAAGGTTTGTATACTACCTACATATGAAAGCTCTGGAAACATTTAGGCTCCTTTGTGATGTTATCAAGGAATTGAATGTTGAAAGTTGAAACTATTTGTGTTCAAGTTATCGAGGTCCAAAAGAGGAATCACACCAACAGATTTTTGAGAATCTCTGACTTAGGAACCTAATTCCCATTTCCCCCTTCCAGGATTTGTAACACCAAATTTTTGTGCAGATGCTTTTTAAACCAGGAGGCAAGTAACTGAAATTCTCTGATCAAAACCTACTCCATTGGCATTATCAGGGGCGAACATTCTCAAGGACAGTAGCCTAATGGTTGTGAGAAGTGAACAGAATTTACTTTGAAACTGAGCCAAATAAATGATGCAATGTATTGCCTACGAGAGTCTCTTAACCCTTAATGGTGCCAACTCATTTAAAGGTGGACACTTGTGAACATCCAGATCTATGTGTGAAATTTTACAACCCAAATTTTTAATTGAGGACGAGAAGCCCAATACGTTTGATGACCAGATGGCCCTCTATTATAGTTAAGTTGATCGCTGCAGCCTACAGGGTTTTGAACCTACTGAGACTTGCAAAGGCAAGAACAAGTACAACTAACTATTAGCAAAATGAATGTCATACTTAGATGGAAAACCCCCAATGTAAGGTGTGCAACACATACAGAATGTCAAATCCATGAGTGAAAGGCTAGACAAATGCAGATCAGAATGCTATACTTCAACCATTATTGCAATGACTGAGTTGTGCGATTGGGGTGACAATGTTGGGAAGCAAGAGATGAAAAACACAAGCCAGATCCGGTGCAGATCTGCAGCACAATGTTGTTCCCTCTTCTATATTCTTCTTCACTGCATAATTATGACAACACTTGTGGATGCAAGCTTGTTCAATAGGTGAAATTATTCACAAAAATAAACCCATTTACACCCAGAAATAATTTCACCAGGTAGTTGGTGAGTAGTTGATCATGATAAACATCCACAGAACAGCCAGTCATAATTTGATCACAAAATAACTGTGCAACATTGGTTTCCAACAGAATATACATTTCAAGTTCATTTCTCAAATCTAGTTTCAGGCTATTTTCAGTACCCAATCCGAGGATCAAAGTGCTCCTTAACATCAATGAACTGGAATGGTCAAAATATATCCATTGTCACCAAAACAACATTCAGTTGGACAATTGGAGTGAAACGAAAAAGTGAGCAAAGTTGATTCAATGAAACTAGATATCACTTCACAAGATATGAAAGATTTGATTAGATCATGAGCTTCAATTCTACAAAGAGCATAAGCAACAATGAAGGCACAGCTAAGGCAAATCTAAAACTAGGAGTGACACTCTTGTGATGACCAGTTTCGGTGAGAAAATTGAGTTTCATCCCTCATTTATTCATGTGCACTACTTCACTTAGAACAAATGCCATCACAGTCCAAAGATTATGGACATTACGGAACTGAGAACGCTATGATTCTTGTGTCAAGATCAGATCACTCTTCCCTTCGTGAATGGCACAGAGCAATATACAAGTAAGTTTGTAATGCTGCAACTTCAGATTGCAACATGAATATTGATGACCCTGATGGATGAGCATAGAATACCTTGTCACCAGATCACCTTTTGATATTTAGCAGATGCTCATGCGACTGGGTTTTCTAGTGTGGAAAATGTTTGCACTGAAATCAAGAGCTTAAAACTTCAGTCCAATACTTGATCTTGCATAATAAGCTTGACTCCAGAGATAGCAACACGGTCCTACAGACCTAATATAGATCAAGTAGGTTCATATGAGCCGCACTCTTAAGGATAAATAACAACTCCAGAAGGATATATTATCTGACAGAGAGATGGTCATCTTCCTTCATTATGTAGAGAGTTTATTTTTGCAATCACCATGTGTAAGCTCTGTGGATGCCAGGAGGATGTTGAGCAGCATCCATGAGCTTCTTCCGGGACCTCACAAGCTCGTCAAACAGGCTGGTCAGTTGGACTGACACTCTCTCTACCCCGCCCTGAACGACACAGCACACAGCAACAAGAGCCCAGTTAGTTTTTCCCCAAGATTTTTTTCTGCGTACTCTACCGCGATGGTCCATATCCATCTTCTAGTCATTGCCAAAGGAAACGTCATCAGTTGTGTTGCGCACAATCTACCCTTAGCTTACTGAGACGCTCTCTCAGTTGCTGAACTGTGTCCTGGATGCAGCGGATTGGAAGCTCCTGGTCCTCAAATTCGCTTGCACAGCTGCTTCTGACTTCCACAAGGCGTGCAATCTCTTGTTTCAGTTCTGATGCACAAGTTTCTACAAGTTTCGGCTCTTGGAACGAGAATATGTAGTTGTTATGTTGTTCATCCTGCTCTCGACCGATTTCAGCAATCTTCTCATTCAGTTTTTGCTGCAGGCGCCTGAAAGAGGGAGACCACAGGTCGTTATCTCCCCATATGTTTAGATTTGCATGGTTAGCGGTGGAAAGCAAATGCGACGATGAAGAGTTGAGGGCCCAGAGAAGGACACTCGCCACAAAGTCAGTCGTCTCTCTTGTAGCTCGCATCACTTCAGTCAATCCAACGGGTCTGACAGACCCACTCGCCTTTGCAGAAGAGATCGATCCCAGCCGGTCGTCGTTTAGTTTCTCGCCGGTTGCCACACGGCGGAGCATGGACTTCATATCTAAGCTTGTTGATGTCATCAATCTCTCAAATCGTTTGTCTTCCGGATGGGCCTTGAGACGCTTGGATGGCAGTGATGCTGAATTCACCATCCTGCTGAGCTCTTCCTCGCAGCTTTGGAGTGCAGCACGCAAGGTCACATTGGCGGCGGAGTCTCCACATCCTGTGCCTGTGCATCTGTTGGACGTTTGCAGGACGAGCTGCACACACATCTGATACTGTTCGAAAAGAGATACGGCAGGCTTCAGCACGTTGCAAACATCCAGAAGTTTCATGCTCTCGACCATGTACTCCTCCACCCAGTCATCCACGGATTCATTCGCATCTGCAGAGATGTCCTTGAGTCCCTCCAACAGCCGGTTCACGTCGGAGTACGTGGAGCGCAGAAACTCGACCGCAAGAGCAACCCATTCCAAACTCAACCATTTGGATTGCAAAGATCGTTCCAGGTCTTCGAGCCTGTTCGCCAGAGAAAAATAGAATGCTTCGCACCGCTCCGAATGTCTATTTCCTTTGGGACCCAGGGGTGGTCGCCCCTGTTCTGTCCACGACGTTGTTCCTGCCGCCATGTCCACAAGTATCTAGCTTCACAAATCTTCAACTCATGACAGCGATATCACGGTCGCCCTTCTCTTCATGGATTAAAGAGCTGTGAAAATACCGTTGCAGAATCGACAAAATTGGGCTCCGAGTCCATATTCTCTTTCGTTCGTGGCACAAGCAAGAGCGAGAGTTGACGACCATTCTCCTTCCAAGCAGAAGTGTGAATTTTTCCAGGCCGTTTTTTCATCTTTTATTCGTGTGTACTTCAAGTAATCGATCACCGGAAAAAGAAGCGAGGGAGTTCGAGTAATTGGATACCGCAGTCAAAGAGGAAAACCTTCCGAACACAGACTGAGAAACGGACATTCGGTCCTATTGAAGAAGCTGTCGTGAGTTGCGGTGATTTGGGAATGACGCTACTTACAGCTGGCGTAGAAGTTTAACAGCCCCAACAGGGTAAAGCGCAAGAACCCATTGTTTTATCGACTTCTTGACGCTTGGACTTGGCACTCACATCTTTTGGGGTTGGTGGGGGCAATTCTTGCCGGCCAAGTCAAGAAAAATACCACGGTTTGTTGGCGGAGTGTCCACTGCTATTCTACAGAGGGAAGGAGTTCCACTAATCAGAACATGGATATGGGCACTTCAATTTGGATCTGTGCACTTCAATTCTCTACAATACAATATAGCAAGTAACTCTGATCACCGTTTCTCAAACTATCCAGTGGACTGTTGGCCTAGTCATCCTTCACAAGATTTACGCATTCATCACACATTTTGCACTTGCGTGTAGCAGAAACCAACATACTGACCTCATGGTTTTGCGTATGCAAGCAGTGGCGCCTCTGCCGCATTCTTTTGCAGCTGGCAAAGGTGGAGCTGAAGAGTGTGGACAAAGCTAAATCTAATGGGCTCGGCGTGGAATAATAATTTGGTAACACAATTAGTTGATGATTTGCTCTTCCACATATGTACACTTGTTCCCAAAATTGAAATTATCTGCAGCAAATGTTTCTTGTTCATTTGATGTTTTCAGATGGAGCTGTGCTTGATCCATGGGACCCCCATAAAGTGCAGCATTAGGTTCAATCTGGCTGACAGTGAAATGCAAGACCATCTTCATCCATGGGATGCCTAGAATCCATAAAGACTGTGGTAATGCCAATTGCCAGGAGATTGGAACATTCACCATTCCCCTCATGAGACTCTCAGATAACCAAAAGATTGATGACACTAAAGATTGCAGCGGTTTCTTCTAATGTACATGTGGTTTAATTCACCACTTAAGACCCCTTTGACCAGCAAGTGGGCTGTGTCATTTGTTTGAAGACAATTAACAGCTTGTAGATGTGAAGCTGAATACATTTGCAACATGATCATGCTGCATGCAGCTTCAAAGCATTTAGAAAATTGTGGATCATTTTCATAAACAGCAGTGCAAAGGCCTTTTTACATGCCCAAAGTGTATTATAAGACACAGAATTTGTGTCTGGGCAGCACCAAGATGCGTCTGAACATCACCAGACACATCTTGGTCGGCCAATAGGGCAGTGGGGGGGGGGAAAAGAAGGGTCTGCAATAAGGACCCATTACTGATTTAATGTCCACTGTCTGGGCATAGAAGTTGATTTGGCCAATCTGCTCTGGGCCTTTGACTAAATCTAGCCACCCATCGTAGGTTTACTGTGTAGCAAAAGTTGTGTAGTTGCCTTGGTTAACTCATTGCTAAGCATTTATGTCCAGTTCTCCAGTGAACGGATCCCAGCTTGCAAATTCATTCCATATGTTGGAACTTGGCTCACTTCATCACATTTCAGCATCCCAAATTGACACGATTGAGGTTAATTGACACAATTCAATCCATTAACAGATGTCATGTACTCCACTTAGATATTTGATCAGGTCCATTTTCTAGCCAGATCTAGTCTTGACTGTGGTTGTATTATCAAGGAAGACCCTTCTAATCCTCTGTGGAGTAGGGTTCTGAAGACACAATACAACCTCACTGCACTGAATATAGCCAGGTCTCCTCCCAACCTGCTCATAACATTCAGCCTGCTGCTCAGTTCTTTGGGAACTAGTGACTTAATATGGGCATAGCACCTAAGTAGCAACTTTTAGACTGATACAAAACTGGGCCTGCAGACTCTGGAAGCTGTACATCAAAGCCAAAAACAGCTGAGCCCAAAAGAATGGAGAATTCTATCTAACTTCATGAGGTAGAAGCCCTGCAAGGGCATTACTCGCCCATTTCAAATATGTACTACATTATTGTGCATGCATGATTGGAACTCAAGAATGTCGCAGACTGTGTCTGGATCTCCAGATCTTCTCCATTAAGGGGGTCGAGTTCAGCGTAAGCAAGCGCAAATCTTGGTCAGTCACCTGATGTATCCGATATTGCGGTTGAGCTTGAAGAATTTTGCAGCAAAATCAGCTTAGATCCTCAGCTGATTCAAGCATTGGTGAAGATCTGGTCTCCTTTCATTACATGCTTGTTCATTGCGGTGTCATGTCACTATACTTTTTCTCCTCTTCCTCGGAGATCAGCGTGCACGTTCGTCAACTTTCTGGGAGGATTGACCTAATTGAGGTCTGAAGATATGTTCTCGGTTTTCTAGGAGTCGTTCAAGAACCACTCCTCTTGCCCTGCTTATGCGATTGTGTGAAGAGCTTACAGTTTCTTGCAATTCCTCCAATAGCTTGATGAATGCTGCTTGCTTCCATCCGATTGCCACCACCGCCACTTGAAGCGAAAATGGATCGTGCTGTCGCTCCTCGCCAAACCTGATGTTTCGCACAATCGCTGCGATTTCATTCTGCAAACAAGCGAATCAGTATTCCACATCTATATGATATTTCCAGTGTTTGGTGCCACTACAAACATTCTGGTAACCTCTTCGCTTGAATAATAATGCTAATCCAAAAGTTATCACACCTCGAGACGGTCAACAGAAGCTTTTATGTTGTTCAGATCTTGAATGGCCACATAATTTCCTCGGAATGCATCTTCGACGATTTGTTTCTTCGCTTTCATTCTCAAATAGCGACTGCAGAAGGGCCTAAGCCAGGTTCCTGTAGTTGCTATGTGCTTCGTTGTCTCTGCCGCCAGATCTGCCGCAACTTCTGGCGCTGCTGCGACAACATCAGAAACAAGCCCGCAAAGTATTACCGAAGTACAGTTAGCCGCTAGGATGACATTGGAGACCTTCAGCCATCCCCGCACTCCACTCAGCTTGTTGTCGAGCTTCATCTTCTTCAACTCCAGCTTCTTCTGCATGACTAGGTGGCTCTCGTGTACCTTTTTAAACTGTTCGTTAAAATCGTCGAGGAACGGGTCGGCAGCTTTTGCAAACCCCTTAAGCTCCTGTAGCACAACTTCGCAATTCACTTGTGTGGGATCATCTTCCGCAGGCATGTGTTTCAGCGCCACCTGAGATGCGGCATGAGAGGGTTAAACCCAAACTTTGGTCAGCAATAGCTCAGTGCTTGGAATAATGAGAGTGAACCCCCTCGCTGGCAGGAACAACGATGAAATTTTCCTAGAATCCCGGATATTTGAAGCTCTGGAGAGATTTCTGCGTGATAGGTACCTGGATGTAAAGCTGGCGGTCTCGTGTCCTGTGAATACATTTCTGCAACTCTCCACAGAAGTCCACAGCATTCAAGCTCGTGTCGAAGTAATCCTTCACCAATTCCTTCAGTGCTTTATTTTGCCACACGTCTTTCTTGCAATTCAGAATCACATCTACAGCTTCCTTGTCAACCTCAAGTAAGCTGACTGTGATATCCTTGAGAGATTTGAAAGAGGCACCCTGTCCTGGCTCCTCCACCGATGCTGCAAGACTCGACAACGCTTTCTGGGTTCGGCTATGAAGCTCGTCATCAAACTTTTTCACATCAGGATCCGCTTTGCATGCTGCTTCGTAATCCGCTAGGCTGTCGTAAACAGTAGCACTAGGTAACGGTACTGGAGGCTCGACCGCGTCCTCCCTCAGGCCACGGCCGTTCCCCATTCAGCGTCCGAGTGATATAACCCAATTTGAGTGTAGGTTCAAACTCAGAAGGATTGCAATTTTCAGAATCCCGCCAGCAATACATTTACGGAACTGCTAGATTCTTCTCTATCGGCAGATTAAGGTCGAGCATGCCTACCCAACAATGCAACACTGTAGCACGACCCAGCACTAAATACCACTGCACAAACATACCCAGATCTTCTGTAAAGGAACAGAACTAAAACTGGTAATTCAACTCTAATTCCCAAAATCCACAAACCCTGATTGCAGCTTATCCGAGTATTCAGTTTGAAACTGTAATCCCTTTGGCCATACTCAATGATACGGATTTTGGCCTCCAAGCAAAACCAAAGTAAGAGCAGCATGCTTTACCCCAAAGGATCCTTTCGCCTCAAAGGGTCAAGTGTACAGAGGTTGAGCGTCACAGATCACAACCTCGGTGAATTAACGTAAAGCAGAAATAGAAGTGGCCCCCATGGCATTGGCACATGAGTGTTGCAGTCTTCAAGTAAGTGTTAACGCTCAAACAATCAACGATGGACATATGCTAAGCTTTCCACCGATTTCTCTTGATGTGAAGGGTGCTTGCAACTCTTCTCTTGAGTAACTGAACCAGCACTCTGCAGGATGTGTGTAGTGTGTGCTGAGGATTTCTTTTGAGGGCACAAAAGGGGGGATGGTTTCAAGACAGAAGGAACCTT
>Ga0209208_10010595_pt1 | contig 11951 bp, 8 predicted proteins | sample S1TSphfallax_3_FD_187694 | JGI IMG/M metagenome (GOLD analysis project Ga0209208, IMG submission 187694) | Host-associated microbial communities from peat moss isolated from Minnesota, USA - S1T2_Fd - Sphagnum fallax MG (SPAdes) (version 2) | ecosystem: Host-associated > Plants > Peat moss >...
AATGCGAGGTGTTTTGGATCCTGCTGTCGAGCTCTGAACATTCGGGAGTCCCGGAGGACTCCAAATCCCCAACTTTTCCAAGTGTTGGGCTTCACCCCCACACTTGGCCAAGTTAGGGTTGCGACAACGGGCACTTCGGACCACAAGACTCACCACGGCCCGGACTCGGGGGATGCCACCACCATCCCCCATATAGTATACTCTGCAACGCTCCGTTGCACCTACATCCAAGTGGCACAAATTCTCGGGACTCCCGAAATGGAGTCCCGAAATTGTCACGGCGGGACTCCCGGAACTTTGAACCGCCATAACTCTCGACTGCAGACTTGGATCGCGACGAGGTCTAAACCGAAGTTGTAGCCCTCGTCGAGATCTTTCCAACTCCATGTCGCACGCTCAGATCGGATGTCGGGAAGGCATCGATTCCCGACTTTTAGTGGTCGGGAGTCAAACTGGCAGTTTGACTCTCGGCCCTTCTTTTGCCCATAACTTGGGCTGCAGATGTCCGAATTGCCAATGCGAGGGCATTTTCGATATCTACGTTTCAAGACCTTTCCAACGACACCAAGAACACCCCCAATGCAAGGTGTTTTTCCCCTTGCTGTCGAGCTTTAAACATTCGGGAGTCCTGGAGGACTCCAAATCCCAAACTTTTCCAAGTGTTGGGCTTCACTCTCACACTTGGCCAAAGTGGGGTTGCGACACAAACCCTCTCGGGTTTTATGCCATAACTTTTTATTAATTTGGGTGCAAAGATTGGAATTTGGTAGGCAAATGCGCCTTGTAACTAACTTTTTAATGAGCTAAGGCAACCTAGATTTGGATAACATATGTGATAAAAACAATATTATAAGTGATTAAGGGTCTACTACCAAGTTAAACTTTCTACCTTCGTGAAACCTTCTTGGGTTTTGTGCCACAACTTTTTATTAATTTGGATGTAGAATTTAGAATTTGGTAAGCATATGCGCCTTGTAGCTAACTTTCTAATGAACTAAAGCAAGCTAGATTTGGATAACATATGTGATAAGAACAATATTCTAAGTGATTGGGGGTCTTTTGCCAAGTTGAACTTTCTACCTTCATGAAACCCTCTTGGGTTTTGTAACACAACTTTACTGATTTGGGTGCAAAGCTTGGAACTTGGTAAGAAAATGTGCCTTCTAGTTAGTTTTTTCATGAGCTAAAACAAACTAAATTTGGATAACATATGTGATAAAAATAATATTTTAAGTGATTAGAGGTATGGTGCCAAGATCAGCATGGTGTTGAATCCTCTAAATTTGGTTTAAGTGGGTGAAAATTTAACATAAAATTCTAGGATTTGGAGTGTTTGAACTTAGAAAATATATCTATCAATTCTAAATCATAAATGATGCACATAAGGCAAGGTATTTGGTTTCAACTACAAACGATATTAACATCTAGAAATACATTTTACATTTTTTCCTTCACCGATAGCATATGTACCTCTAAGTATAATCACCTCATAGAATCAGAAGTAGTGGGACAAAAATTTGTTTCATAGCAAGGCATTCAAGAGGTTGTTGTGGCAAGGTCTCAAATGTAGGGGGTGTTGTTTGCATATGAGGTTAATTAATTGCTAAATTAGCCATGTAAGAGGTTGTTGAACACCAACTATTTGACTTAAAAGGATTATAGGAGTGGACCAAGGTGCAGGTTGCTACAAAGCCATCCCTTAACCTAGGGGCATGGGCCACCTGGGAGGCCATTGCCATTTAGTTTGCATTGGCCACCTTTAAGGTTGCCATGTTGGAGGAAGATTCTAAATTTGGGTTGGTAAAAAAATTGTAGTTGGTGTAGCAGTTAGTAGAATTGATTAAACATCATTTGTAGTCATGCATTTGCATTCACACACATCAAACTACATATTACAATCTAAAAAAAAGTACAAGATGACTACAAAACAAAAAAAAACTCCAAGAAATGGAAATAAAAAAATAAGGAGGGGTTACAAACCTCCCATAGCCATGGCATTAGCTATAATAGTTGTAGGTTCCTTTGAATTGGGTTGCATTGTAGGTATTATTACAAGAATTGGTATAACATTTGTCCCAAAATTGTTAGGCTTTTGATTCAATTTTAATTTGTTAATTAAATTTGGAGCCCCATTCATAAAGTCATTTATACAAAAAAGGGCAAGTGTTAGAACCCATGGTGGCTTTTGGGCCAATTCAACTACTATCACAATTGGTTTTATCATCTTCCATTGTCATATGTGTTGTTGTTTTGGAGTTGCAAAAACTCACATAAGCAAATTTAACATGAATTCAAGGTTTACCAAATACTAAAACTAAACAAAATTGATGAACAATTTTACTATGGACTATCCCTAATTCAATGCACCTTACAACAAAGGTTCACATTAAATAAAAATCAACCAAATCCAAAAACAAAAAACAAGAAAGGTTGTATGAATATGATCATAACTACCTAAACACATGTTGTCACCTTCTTCTCCTTAATAGAGTCTTTAGACATTGAATTAGAACCAACTTCATCTTTAACATCTTCTTCACTAAAATCTTTGTCAAGCTTCACAAATTTCAATGACCTTTTTGACTTAGCACCAAAATCGTCACTATAAGTGAATGATTTAGGTGCTAGGTTTTTCAAGCGTTGAAGTGTTGAAACTATTGGCGGCACTAGTTTCCATTTGGGCAAGGTTGCAACAAAAATATCTATGAATGGCCTCTCTATACAAGAAAATAAACACAAACAAGAATTGCTAAATGTAAGTAATGCACATGAAAGAATGAAATTTAAAATTTTGATTTTAGCTTAGGAAGTGTTGAATGCTTAAAAAATTCTAGAGATGTGTGTTTTTCATATGCAAGAGTGAAGGTCACGAGCTTTTTGAAAACATTGAAGTTCAACTTTGGAAGTGTGAGGGAATCAATTTGTAAAAACATTCAAATTTTGTGATGAAAGTAGATGAAAGGAAAAAGTTCATTCTCAACCCTAAATTGCAAGGTCACAATTTTCTAGCAAAAAGGTGATTAAAAGTTGACAATGTTTTACAAGAATGATGTGAGCAACTAATGACCTAAAATGAGGGAAACAAAGAACCTCAAAGAAACATGATGACAAAATGTAGGAAACAAGAAGGGACAAGATAATGCTCAAAAAAAGAAGGGGGAAAAATGATAGAAATAAGAAGGGACATCAAAATGTGTGGGTGATAAAAAGGCATAGGTTAATGTTGCGAATGAAAGGTATTTTTAGGAGCTTGAAGGTAAAGGAAAATTGTTTTGTTATAGAAAGTAAAGGGCATGAAACTACATTTACTTCCACCCTAGACTGAAAAGATCGTCAAGCTTCTTCTCATTCTCCATGATAGTGCATCACTTAAGTGCTTCATAATCTTCATGAAAAGCATTATTGTTGCCAAGTACCTATGTTGCATTCAACATGACATCCCATTCAAGGTAACCTTCAATTACAAAATACAACTTGTTCCTTATATGTTATCTTTCACTGTGATAATAAGTAGTTTGTTATTTCACAAAACTTTGCACAAAACATTTTCTCACAATTTTCACAACTAGCTTTCAAGAAATTGAAAAGGCAAATTTGTGTGCACTATACCAGACTTTTGTGTTTCTACTACTCTATAGTGCATTATGTGTGAACTGTATTATTTTCACATGTGATAAATTCAACTAATGCCACCTCATACTCATGTGGATACTTGACATACCAACTTGACTAGGTATGACTAGTATTAGCCATGCCATGTCATGTGATACCACATGACATGGCATACCATATGACATGGAATGATTAATACTAGTCATACAATACATGTGTCTTGCTTAATCATAATTTGTATTTATTAAATATTGCATTATTAATCTACTATTGTAAAAACATCATGTAAACATGTGGGTTACAATGAAATAAATTTGGCATTTCAAATAAGTGAGGGATATGTATATGTAATAATTGGGCAAGGAAAATAAATATGTTGTAATGAAGGTAACAATAAAAATTGCACACAATGCATGCTACATTAATGTGAAGCCATAATTACATTATTACAAAATGTAAGTTCAGTTCAGTAATCTCCATTCACTAGACCAATGAATTCACTACTTTCCAAGTAGTTCTCGTTTACTAAGACTGGTGAATTCATTCAAAATTCTAGTGAAATCACTTAGTGTACAGGGACACCTTTTGTTGTAATGTAAGGACAACTTAAAGAGACATGTTTTGGACGACATGGTCTAGTAATGTAACATGTCAATTTATGACATGTATTTAGTACATAATAATTCCAATTATCCTCATGGTAAAATTAATAACATACATAAAATAAAAAGGAAATTGATAGGTAATAATAAAATGGATATTCTTACAATGCATTGAATTTTTATCTATTGTTTTGTAGTGCCAAAAATTTTTTATGTTGATTTTGGGATTAAAATGAATGTCAGTTTTTTTGTTTTGAATGTATGCCTTATTTTTTTCAATTGAAATTCAATTTTAAGTAAGTATATATCAATTTCTTTTCTATTAATATTTTTACATCACTACTACAAAATGTGAATGCAGTTCATTAGTCCCCGTTCATTAGATCAGTGAATTCATTGTTTCCCCACTAGTCCTTGTTCAGTATAACCAATGAATTCATTCAAAATCCAATGAAATCACTTGGCATACAAGGACACCTTTGGTTGTAGTGCATTGATATGTGCAATCCCATTTCAAGTTATGTTTACATGAAGTTAATTATTTAGTTTAAATGTGTCATCAAGTTCATTAATTAATTCAAACACTACTAGAAAACATGTGGACAAACCGCTATAGCCAACCACCCAATTCAACTTTGGGTAGTTTTCACATGACACAAACCACTCATGATTTTGTTGAGTGGGCAAATCCCATTAGAAATTCACCAAAGTGGTCATGTAATGGAAAACAATGGTGGTTTAGGAAATTTTTGCCCAAAATGCCTTTGGACATGGTTGAAAATTTTCCATTCCACTTTTTCAAACCACTTGGGTGGCTTTTTTTAGTGGCCATTCTAGGCATTGTGCAAAATGTTAACCACATTACAAGGTAGGTGGGTAGTTAGTTAACTAGGTAATATAATTAAGTTATACCTAGGTTAAGGTAATCAATTTATATTTAGGTTAGGTATAATACGATATGTATTTAAAGTATGTCTATTTGTTGGGGATTTGAGGTTTCTTTTATTTTTACAAAGTCAAAACTTATCCTTTTCCTATGGCTCCATTGTTTCATTTTTGGTTTAAAGTAATGTCATTGTGTGCCAAGTGGTGTATAAGAACATATTTCGTTCTCATCATCGTTTGTAGGAGACAACAATAAGGGGAAAGGGCTTTGAGCATCTACAAGGTTAGTTGTAGTGGGAAAACTTCCACACTTTATTTTTGCAGACTAGGTTCAAGTGTAAAAAATGCTAATGGAGTTTGGATGTGGATAATGATACTAGGAGCTAAAATTGTTCTTACTTTTCCTTGTTGACTTTTCTATCTACTTCTCCTTGTGTGTAGGCAATGAAACAAGCAAATGTGAAAGTAGGGATGTTAACATGTAACACCCTCATGTGATGCTGCCACCAAGCAACGTGTGTAGACAATGCTTTTCAAATTAAGGTAACCAAAGTCCATTTGTTTTCTACAATGATTTTTGTTATCATCTTAATTCTAATGCCCTATTTATAATCCAATTTTTTTTCCAATTGTTGTCAATTTAAACAATAATAACTTCAACTCTCTTATGTTGAAAAATTGTCCATTTCTTGTTAATTGTAGTTGAAACCAAAAGACATGCATATAAAAGCTTTTCCACTGTATTTTTTTTTCATCTTTGGGTTTAAGCAAAAATGGAAGTAGCAGGAATGAAGCCAAATGTGGTGACTTACACAACATTAATGGCATTGGTTGTGAAAATAGGGCCATACCATGGTTGTTATTCTCCTACATGATTTTATATGTTTTCTTTTTATTATTTTTACAAAATCTAGCAAAATGTTATAGAGTCTTGTGTGTTGCTATCATGGCTTGGACATTAGTTTCCTATTAGCATAATTACACCATAAATATTGGGGTTTGTCAATATTTTACATTGTCCTATTAACATTTGTTTCCTATTATTTGATTTGAGGAGCTTGGCTAGGAAAGGCGTTGGAATTATATAAGGAGATGCTTGACCATTCTATCCAACATGATGCTATCATTTTCAACACCTTCATGTTTGCTAGAAAAATTATTAGGGAAAGTGTTGGTACTAATTTTATTTTTCAATCTCAAATTCTAATCCTTGACCACCTTGTGTTCTACTAGTGTTATCCTAGTTTTGAACATCATGACTTCATATATTTTTCTTTTGTTTATGCATGTTATATATGCATAGAAAGATGTGTCAATGTGATATATAAGGTTGCCATCCTTGGAAATGTGGCCTATATTATGGAGTGCAAGAATTCTATCAAATGATGATTATTGTTAAAGTTATGGTTGACATGTTCACATTTGGAATCCTTTTAAAGTCAGCAAGGTTTTGGGGTCATTTAAAAGCAATATTAGAGGTCTTCAATGAAATGTGTGCAAATGGGTGGCACCACAAACAAGCACATACAACTTCCTCATTGAAGCTTGTGTTTCAGCTCCTCATTGTAATGTATTTTTCTTTAACTTCAATTTATATGGATGTCTGTTCACAATTAAAAACAACAAAAATATCACCATGTTATGTTGAACAACAAGCCTTTGGAAAGGTTATTTGCTAGCATTTCATTTGTTTAAGATTATTATATCCAACCTATAATTATACAAGTAATCTATCTAGGTTGTCATGTTGGATCTATCCCCTGTCATCATCCAAAACATGAGTACGACATACTAATGCAAGGATTTGACACCAATAATAGTTCTCCAAAAATTGTAGAACTAGTGCAATATTTTATTTGCTCCTAATGGACATGTAGATGCATTATATTGGAGATTATGTTGAGTGCCAAAACGTGTCAAATGAGTTTGCTACATGGGAGAGGATCACATCCAGAGAAAACATGGGCTTTGTATGAGGAGATGAAGATAATTAACAACATTGTGTTTCCAAATGGCCAAACATACAATCATCTCATTACTGCATCATGTAAGATAGGTAGTCTAGAAACCATATACTTGTTGTTGTTGGCTCAATTGATTTAACAATGAAAATTTTGTCCTATGTATGTGAAAATCTTTTATGACAACCATGCCAAAGCTTGCCATTGAGGTTATCAAAGTAATGATATCTTTTGAAAGGTCTTCACTTTTAACAAGGATGGAATGTTGGCAACACCTTTTTGCTTTGCTGCATTATACAAGATGAAGTGCAAGATTTAAACATAGTTAAAGGTTTCCACTTATTGAGATTGTCACAACTAAAACATTATGTTGTTGAAGTTGTCATGGATCCCATGGAAATATTCTATGAAAGGTAATTTCGAAGATACATGTTTAACTTCATATAGGTGGGTTTGTGGCATGAAAAGTGGTGACCATGCAAAAGCATTAAGAGCACATGAGTTGATGAAAGACTCGGGATTTTATAAAGTTGTCACTTTGACCTTTAACAAACTCATTCAAATTGCCAACAACAACATATTCTTTAACTTATTATAAGGATTCATGACAAGCTCTAAGTAAATGCTTAGAGCTATGGGAATTTGACCTTGAAGTCAAAGTCACTACAATCTTGCTTATGATTCCCATATTGTAAGGTGTGACTCTGGAATGAAAAGGTGGATTCCACCAAATTCAAACTGTGTGACCTTCATAACTCTAACATGATTGTAGTGATATAATGTTGGGAACTTTAAATGCACCTTAATCAAAGGGACTAAATTAAACTTACATTAGTAAATAACTTAAGAATGCTATTGAAAATATTGATGTTTGGTAATGAACCATCTGGAAGTGGCTCAAACTAGTTCTTGAGTGAAGAGAGAATTCCTTTGTCTAAGAATTCATGTTTCATTTGTTGTTTGCAAGCCACAACAAACTTTTTAACACAACATTCCCTTTTTATTAAACTTGACATCTTCAAAAGTGTCATCCAAGGAGAGATTTAATTAGCCACCCTTTTTTTTAATTATTGAAAATTTGGAAGAAATTAGGATGTATAAACATTAAATCAAGTAAGCAAGTCAAAATTAAATCCTTGAATTAGGTATTTAAGGGAGAAGTTTTTTATTGTAAACTAGCTTAATCTCAAAGAAAAAAAACATGTTAATCTCTTGAAATAATCTCAACATATTCAAATGAAATAACACATATTTACATTTGTATGAAATTACACGTAAACATGTGTGTGAAATTGGAAAGATGCAAATATTCAATTTTTTTTTGAAAGGACACAAATATTCCAAAAGACATTAAAAAAAATAAAGAGCTTTGTTTGACTTTTGATATCTAGAATTCATAAGGACATTTTGACACCTTACAACTTGCAAAATGTTTATTTTTAAAAAATTCTAATTTGGAATCAACCTTTAATAAATTTGCAATTTGAAATTATCTTTTTGTATGATCTATGACTATAGTCCATCCCACCTAAACCAGCTTCGATGAAATCATCATCACTAGAATTATTAACACACTACAAAATGAATCTAACTAATCATTTTGGTGTTTCAAGTGCAAAATTGAAAATGATAATTTGTTTCATAGTTCTAGAACCCATTAAGCCCAAGGTTTCTTTTCAAGATTTTGTGATGTAATCAAATTAGTGGTGATCATCTAAAAAACAATTTAACCAAATTTGGTTACATAATAGATATGAAGGTAAAAAATAAAGTAAAAATTTGTCTATACCTTCTAGAAATTATCATAAGACTTATGTGATTGGAAATTGTTTTTGCTTGAAATTTGGCAAATTTGGCCATTCTTCCCATGGAAAGTCCTTTCTATAGGTTGCCATATTTTTCAAATCAAAATTTGGCAAAAATTCAATAGTAAAAGAAACATTGAAATTTAAGCGTTTAAATTAGACAAACAATTCATGAGGTCTTTTGTCAACTTACATGAGACCGTAAACTATTTTGAACACAAATTGTGATTGGTTCATTGTTGAACATATAGGTCAATAAATTATAATTTTTTTCATAAGTTGATGGTAGACATATATTGGAAGTGTGAATAGGGACATAATTTCAGTTTTTTTAGTCTAAAAAATTATAATGGGGGTTATTTGCATAAACAATAATAATGAACACAATTTATACACCAATAGGATGGCAATTGGTGACTATAAATGTATATGTATTTTCTCACACATGGGCCCAAAAGTTCCCAAAAGGAACTTTAGATGTGAAATCAACAAGATGTTAACAAGCATTGCAAGAATTCAAAATATTTTTCCAATGAGATGCCTTTCTTTCAATTTCATTGTGTGGGTTCTTGAGATTTACTTTGGAACATATGAGCAAATAGGTCTATGAAATTATAGATAGTATATACTTATGAAATTATATACTTGTGAAATGGTGCAAAGTTCAAACATGGAACAAATAGAATGATATAGAATAAATATGATAGGGATATTCCCTTATAATATCAACTATTCCATCCATGTGTATTCTTTAATTTTGTTTAAAAGTTATACATGGTCAAATTGATTACATATGATGCACTCCCAACTCCTTGAGGGACTTAAATGTGAGTCCCAAATAGAAAATAACGAAAGAGTAAGGAGTCGAGGCACGCTCCCTGGCTCGTAGCACTTTGGAGGGGTAGAGGGGCGTGCTGGAGCTCCGGGATGGGACTAGGAAGAGTTGACAAGCTTTATTTATTCACATAGACCTACACGAAACCAACGCAAGGTGGTTAATGCATAGTTGGAACACCTTTGGTGCTAGGACGAGCCACGGGCAACACGGACACACAAGACTCACCACGACTCGGACTTGGGGAAGCCACCACCTTCCCCCTTATAGTATACTCTACACCTCTCCACAAGGCCCACATCCAAATGGCTTTTTGTTTCGGGACTCCCAAGTGGGAGTTCCGAAATTGCCAAGGTTGGGACTCTTGCGACTTTGGGGCGCCATAACTTTGCGTGCAACCTTTGATTGAGATGAGGTCTGAAGCAAAGTTATAGCCCTCGTCGAGAGCTTTCCAACAGTATGTCGCACGCCATCTGCACGCATGGAAATCGGGTCGATTCTCGACTTTTAGTGGTCCCTTCTTTTGGCCATAACTTGTGTTTCAGATGTCCAAATGGGCAATGCGAGCCCATTTTAGATATTTACATTCCAAGAGCTTTCCAATTATATAAATAATTCTTCAAGCCACTGAGTTTAACCCTTGCAATCGCCCTTTGGAAATTCAGAAGTCCACCGGGACTTTAACTCCCTTGGGATGTGAGGTTTCATTCCCTCACACCTTCTCACACTCTCGGGAGTATGTTGTGTGATTCCCAACTTCCCTCTTGGTCTGCAACCTTGCAAACAATTGCCTTGCTCGCGAGCCCAAGGCTAGGGTTGTGACAAAATAGATCATAATTTGTGTTTTATTCCTATGCATATATTGAAAAGACTACTTAAAAAAAAATATTAGCTCAAAATTTTATGTTGTATGTTGAGTTCCAAATATGAACAACTTCGCAATTTTTCAACATTTTTTCATTATTACAAAATGCGTCTTAGTTCACTTTGGGTTTCACTAGATTTTGAGTGAATCATGACATTTTTACCTAGTGAAATTGTTTAACCCCTATTGAAGGGGGACCGATTGCTATGGATAATGAATTGTTTCACTAGTACTTAATAAAACAAAATTATTCTCAAGTGAAATATAAATTTACCAAACCATTCACTTGTTAGTTAATTAATTAACTAGCATGGAAATCATTTAAAGTTTAATTATTTAATATATAATATTATTGATAATTTCATTATTTTTTAAACCTATGATTTATTGACATGTGTCACTACCTAGGCTAAGTAGGCAGGCCACATAATCAACTTAGGCACCTATTTTAAGAATTCGATAAGAGAATATTTGGTCAACATACCATTGTTGGTCACACAACACCACTCATGAGGTTTGATCTTTTGACCTTTGGAATCGAGGCAAACACCTTTACCATCAAGTCATTCACTTGTTGTGGTAATATGTTACATTACATTCTATTTATCAAATATTTCATTTTAAACATTACAAAAACATAAACTTTGAAAATTCATATCTTATTGAAATTTTGTTCAAATGAAATGATTCGAGTTTATTTTTTTTTAAAATTCAATAATGTACATAATTAAATTTATTTCCTTTTGAAAGTTTAAAATCATTTGAACAGAAAAAAAAGTTGAATATCATTATTCAATAACATTTCAATGACCACTCTTTTGATTTAAAAAATAAATAAATGGATAAATGTTATATTAATATAATAATACTACCTATGTTAAATTACTTTCAATTATTATATAATTATGTTTCGATAATTTTAAATAATTTCACCCTACATTATTTATGGCTATTTTCAAATTTTTTTGGTTATTTTTGGTTATTTCACCCTAGATTATGTTTGGCAATCTTAAGCCAATTTAATATATGCCTATTAGTTGTTATTTTATTAAGGCTATTGGTACTTATTCTATTGGTGGCTATTAATGCTTATTAGTGGTTATTTATCAATAGTTATTGATGGTTATTCTATTAATGGCCATTAGTAATTATTCTATTGGTGGCTATTGATGGCTATTCTATTAATGGTTATTGTTGGATATTTTGTTATTGCATATTGGTGGTTATTAATAGTTATTATATTAGTGGCTATTAATGGTTATTTTATTAATGGCTATTGGTGAATATTCTATTGTGGATATCGGTGGTTATTAATGACTATTATATTACTGGCTATTGGTGAATATGCTATTGATGGATATTAATGGTTATTAATGTTATTATATT
>Ga0209208_10010596_pt1 | contig 11950 bp, 5 predicted proteins | sample S1TSphfallax_3_FD_187694 | JGI IMG/M metagenome (GOLD analysis project Ga0209208, IMG submission 187694) | Host-associated microbial communities from peat moss isolated from Minnesota, USA - S1T2_Fd - Sphagnum fallax MG (SPAdes) (version 2) | ecosystem: Host-associated > Plants > Peat moss >...
CACCTTTGCTCAACAATGGTAAAATCTTCAAGTTTTTTTTTTCCAATTTCATTTGGTTCTTTGAAATTTGAAAGAATTTTTTTCTTAAGGTATTGAGTTAGTTCTTAGATTTTACCCTAAAATTTGGAAACCCAAGGTTCTCACAAAAAAAAACTAAGAACCACCCAACACCAGTCATGAGAGTGTTGGGTGGGTACCATGTATATACTTATCACATACCATCTAAAAATCAGCCTTGGACCCTAATACCATGTATATGTATTACACTAATCCCAAATTATGGTGAAAATCACATATATTATATATTAAAATGGATGAAATCATAAAGTTGAATATATATATATATATATATTCTATTATGTAAGACGACCATTTTTAAAAAATTTAATTTGTTAAATTTCATCAATTTTTCAACATCAATTTTTTTTTAATTTAAAAAAAAAACTGAAAGGGTTGGACTGATGGTAGCAAGCATGCTAGGTACCCACTGGGGGTTTAGGGTTTAGGGTTTTCTTTTGTGGGAGGAGGAGGGTGGATGAGATGAGCTTACCATGTTTAGCTGATACCCATGACTCAATCATCTAAATATGGATGAAAACCCCTGGTAAACTCCATTAAACAAAGAAAGAACAAGAGTCCATGGAAACCAAAAAAATTTGCAAAATTGTAACATTATTATTATAGTGGGTGAGGAGGGGCTATAGCAATGCTGAAGCACCAATCTCAAATTAGGCAATAACCCAATGGTCAGCCTAAAATGCTAATTTTAAAGAACCAGAAAGGGTACCCAATATTAAGTAAGTACTCCTAAAAATAATAATACGAATACAATGCTATGATTTATATGAATGAAATGTTATTATTTGAATCTTGACACTAAACAGAACAGACAAAAAAGTAAGTTAGTCAAGTCCAGAAATACATGCGAGAACACACTTCAAGCAAGGAATGTCAGCAAGAGCAGGTATGTACTACAATAGAGGAATCTGCAAAGTCACCCTGTCTTTGCACCTCCTTTCAACCCCTAACCCCTCTTTTAGTGGTATCTGTAAAGTAGGGAAATTTTATTAAATCTCAGTATGAAATGCTGAAACTCAGTACGAAATGGAGCAGGGTGAAACTCAGGAACCATCAAAATAGATTAGAGATATCTCTAATTTTGATACCGTATCAATCATGAACTTTTCTCACACAAAGTGTTGATTTTGTATTTTGTGGGTTTGGCCTCATCCTCCCGTGCAAGTGTACATGTCCAGTGTACAAATTTGTACTAGTCTCTAGGCTCTCTACTCTCAACTCTCTTACCTTCTCTAGTTCTTTCTCTATTAGAGTTTTTTAACAGTTTACCAAGCTCAAATTCAGTTTCAGGAGTACAAAGTTGGTTGAGTGAGAGAACCACTTGCTTGTTTGAAGAATGGATTTCCAGTTTGACTAGTGGTTTTTTGCATACAACAATTTTTGTTGCATCATGAAGCTTTGTCAATTATCACACAACCTACGTTTACCTAGGTATGGACTATGTAACCAGCAAGAGCTGCTGGGTTACTGCATATAATCGAGTTGGGGGAGCAAGATTATGTGCAATAATCGGGCAGCTAGAGCTGGTTTCCAACCGGTTGTCTATGGCAATGAGTTATGCCAACAAACCAATGGCACCTCAAGGTGCTTCCCATGTATTCATTCGCACATGCAAGTTACGGTTTCTAACTTGTGTGTAGCTATCCATTGGTGTGTTGCCACACCTCCTACCAACAATTATGTAAGTAGGTAGGTGCATGTGGATGGTTAGTACATTGGTACATAGCTAACTACCATGGTTAGCCCATGGGATAGACTTACAAAGAGAAATTGTGATATGTATATTTCTTTGTACACCTTGACTTGGGTAAGTGTAAAGGGTTAGGAGTAAGAAAACATGTAACACATATGTGATATTATTAATATTCTAACATTTTTATTTTTTGACATCAATAATCCATAACTTTTACAAATTTAACAAGAATGAATCTTCACACTAAAAAATTTAACATTTATAAAAATAATTTATGGAGCAATATTATAATTTCTTTCGTTTCCTTAAACCTCACAATGAATCTCTTTCAAATATTTGAAACCATCCTTGGGTACAAATATGAAATAATCATGTACTCTTGAAGATGACCATCCCATAGGAGATTAAAAAAAAACTCTTCTAAAATTCAAGCTTAACAACAAATCATAAGCATTCATTAGAAACTTTCACAAAACAATTCTTCTCTATTAACATGATCCTTAACTAGACCTTGCATGGTTGATAAGATGATAAGTTTGTGGAAATGGTCATTAGGAGCCTAATGAAGTAGTTCATGCTCAAGACTTAAAAGATCAATTGGTGATTATAATAAACAAACATATCGCGAATGCATTTTTAATGCTTATCAAAGTCACATTCAACCAAGTCTGATTGTAATCCCGTTTTCACAAAACCATTCATCTTGCATGGTGCAACTGGTGGGTGGTGGTTCTTCAATCTGGCCAAAGCTTCTTCAGAAATTATTGCACATTGATCAAAATATCATACGGGGTGGTGGTGGTGGTAGTAATGGAGTCATGTCATAACAAGTCAGGACAGACTCTTTTTGCCCCCAACAACCAACAAGCAACAATAATCTGTTGGTCACCACTCGAGGACAAAAGCAAGATCTTCTGAAATCAAATATCCTCCTCCTCCTCCGAGTATGTGACAGACAGACAAGTCTTGTAACAAATGATCTGCTTGTAAGGACTTTGCTGCTGCTGCTGCTGCTGCGTACCCAGCATGAGCTTCAACAAAAGCATGACTGAACAACAACCCACGTGTCGTCTTCTTCTTCTTGCAGCAAAGGGTTGCGCCAAAGGACAATAGCTTGATTCCAAAGTACCCCAAAATTCTCATTTCCCAAAGTTCCCAATCTGAAAACTAGTTGCATTGATTCAACATAGGAATTCTTGAGTAGTCAAACACCCAATATGAATGTGTGTGTGTGTGTGTGTGTGTGTGTGTGTGTGTATAATACTTCATATGTATATGTGTATAATACTCAATATGTGTATGTGTATGTGTATGTATTTGTTTGCAACAAGGACAAATTATCTCTAGGTTGCATTTCATAGTTTCTCTACTCACATTAAGGTGTAGGGGTAGCAGATTACTTCATTTTCTTGACCACAAGCACATGGCATAATCTTCCAGTGATGCTCATCTATCTCATAATAGTGATCTGTGTCTCTTTTGAACCTTTGTTTTTTTAATATTACTATTACATTGTTGCATCTGCCACCCGAGATGGTTAATGTCATGAAATGGTCTCAACGTCTCAACCCCTGCCCATTATCATGTTGGGTGTATCACCAAGCTCACCGGTCCAATGGGCTCACCTGGCATCTTAACCCAACATAATGGACAAGGGCTTGACCATTCCATAGTACATGAAAAGCTTGACTGACTCTTGAGATTTTTGGTAGACCTAAGCTTTGGAGCACGCCTAGGAATAGACTCAAGAAAGGTAGGTCAATGGGTGGGTGGAAGAAGTCGGGTTTAGGGAGATTAGTGTTAATAGGGCTTCATATTAGTGAGGTTCTAACCTCACTAATATGACAACCCTCACTAATATGACACTTCCTAGGTTTTTCAAACTTCTCAAGTTCAAAACTCCCGATATTATCACTATGTGGCATTTTGTGAGTTGCTTTGTGTCATATTGTAGAGGTAGCCAATTGCATGATAGTGATGGGTTGCAACACTTTTCCTTCATCCAATATATGTGAATGCATGTACATAAGGTGATGGTCTATTTACAACCCACAATGAACTTAACATGAACCATTTATGAAACATATAAAACGGTGTTCTACTTAAACCCTAGTACAATGTGGTCAAAAAAATAAAATCTCTTTCACTAGTGAATTTCATGATTTTCAAATTTTCCTCAATAGGGCAACACTTGAGCTTCATTTGTCATATTAAAAAGGTCTAATTGTATTTTAAGGGACTAATCTTTAAGATAGACACATCTTTTGAAATGCCAAAAGCTATAGTTATGCAAGTTAGACTACATGAAACTTGGCCCACAAAAGGGGTGGGGGAACACCATGCTAAATGGGCTGTGCAAATTTGGGTCCCACATTTTGGTCCCGCAATGGATCAATGCCTGTCCAAGTCCTCGTGCCCATGGCATCATGATGTCATGATCGTGGGATGCCACATACTTAAATAGACACCTCATGGCATGTGATGTGACCACATTATGCCATGACCTTGCATCATGCATCATTAATATCGTGAATTCTTTGCATGATGTTCCCAAGCATATTTTTTCATTCAAAATCTATTTTAAATTGAAATTTCAAATTAGAAATGAATATTGTATTTATTGTCATGAACACTATACCTATTGTCACGAACAATATATTTTATTTTATTTTTAAGTATAATACCTAAAGAATAAACTTTAAAAGCTTTAGAAGACTTATTTAGCACAAGTTTTAAGAAAGATTATTTGGTGCAAACCTTTAGAAAGTTTAGTTAATTGTTAAAAACTAAACACATATTTAAGGATATAATTATATGGACTTGAAAAAAACAAAAAACTTGGCAATGAACAATTAATAATTAAAAGATTTTATTCATTTCCTAACAAGGCATGGTATAGAAATAAATTTAAGATGAAAGGGGAGTACATACGCCATAACTTGTATTAAGAAGATTGATAGGTGATGCCTTTGGGATTTCTTATGCTATCCCATGGAACTTTCTACCTATTCATGAACATTTTTTAAAGTTTTTCCAAGTAAGCTTTCTGAAAAAAATTATCAATTAAACCTTGTAAGGGTTTCTAGAATTTGGCCTTCTAAAACCTTATAACTATATTCCTTAGATCTTCCCGTTAACTTCCTTAATATCTATTATTTGAAACACCTATTGTGAAAATCAATATTGATATTTGATCATTCACAAGTTGATTACTTGTTAATTTTATTTTTGTTGTGTGTTGTTTATGTTGTATTCGTGTTTTTTCTTTCTTAATACATTGAATTTTTCAAAAAGAAAATTAATTTTCTAATGGTTTTTTTTTCTTTTATTGATTTTAATTTTTCAATAATTTGTATTTGATTGGATCAGATTTCATGGTTTTAAAGTTGATTCATTCAAAATTTTATTTGCGAAATTTTTTATTGAGTTTCTTAGTTTTTTTTCTTTTTTTGTTGGTTTTCTTGTGCTTATTGATTGTTACTTTATTTTTTTCAATTATTTGTTGCACCAATTTAAACTCCATCTTACTATGAAGATGGAAAGCACCACCTATGATAATTAAATTTCATTTGTTTTTATCTTCATTGTCATCATTTCCAACTCCTTGTTTCATCGTGTTTTTTTCCTTAATTATTTTCCTCTTTGCCTTTTTTTAATGTTTTGAAATGAGAGGAACCATACATTTAACTCATCTTCTTTATTTTAAAATTTTTTGTTTAATATTGGTTTTGTTTTTCTCCCCATTTCCAACTTGTTGCAAAAAAGAAAAAAATTACCCCCTACCTACATTGTAAATTCTTTTTAAGAATACAATTATAAAATGAAAACAATATTGGCATGTTGTTCCTTTGAAGCACTATCCAATAATTATCCCATATGCTTTTGGTCACAAATATTGTATGCACACCCTGTAGATATCCCTAGACATGTGATTGGTAAAAAAAACCATATGAAAACTTGAAGATTTCAATGTGATTTATTTTTTTAAATGATATTTTAAATTTATTTAAATGAAATTCTATTGTATTGGGAGGTTTTCAATGCATCTTATTCTTAAATTCCTCATTTGATGGTGGCCTATTTTTTATTTTATTTTTTGACATTACTATGACATACTTTTTGAATTCACATTTTTCAATTTCTAATGTAATGTTATCATTTCAAAAGTTCATTATGAGTCCATTATTGTTTTAGAATTCATCCATTATTTTTAATATGATTCTCACTAAATTTTATTTCAATATGAATAATTCAAAATCTGATCATGTTAATGTTGAATATGGCTTTATATTTTAAGTCCATCTACAATCTTTTAAAAAACTACAACTATGACAATCCAAAGTATTCACCTAACTATGTTTTCACCCTTCATTCTTTGGTTTATGGGCTTGCATTGGGTTTGTGGGCATGAATTGGGTTCCTTGTGGAGAATCAATTTATCCACCTTTTAACATTTAGACCTAAAAAAACCTCCATTTCGAATGAAGGAAGTCCTTATGGGTCTTAGTGTAAAATCAATAGATGTTGCACAATTTAGTTTAAACACAATAATTTAATAACAATCTAGGATTGGTTCTATAAAAGGTAGACCAAAACAAAATGTTACATCATTTAACATGATTTCTATCTATTAGACAAGTCACACAAACTAAAAACCAATTCCCCAAAAATTGAATTTGTTGTCAAACAAAATTCCATCCCACCTAAATTCATAAAGCACTACAAAATAAAACTTGTCAAGCTTCTTACAAAAAACGGAAAAAAATATCATCTAAGCAACTCATGCATTTAAGACTACTAAGAATGGGTATACTAATACAATAACAAAAAGGATGCGTTGTTTTTGGAAAAAAGAAACCATCCAATCACAATATGTTTCCTTTTCATGTCCAACAATATATTAACAAAAACACAATATCTTTCCTTGAATCTCTATTTTTACAAAAGAAATTCCATGTACTTATTTTTTAAACACAATTTCATAAACTTCATATGTGTGTGTGTGTGTGTGTGTGTGTGAACATGTATATGAAATCAAAATATATCTATTTGGATAAAAGTAGACTAATAATATTTCATCCTTCCAACAAGAATGATCAAAATTTTGCAGTATGAAATTATGGTTTAATATATGTGATGTGATTTTTTCAAAGTTAAAAACCTCATTTTTAAACTATGGACCCATTTAAAACAAAATTGGTTTAAAAATATTTCACATAGCTCTAGAAAAAAATTCCAAACTTGGACATTTCTAAGGTAAAATTTGTTTTGCTTGACCATTTGGCCCACTTGTGTAATTGAAACTTGGGCAAGCTTGTGGATAATAGTTGCAAAACTAGAATAGAAAGTTGTCAAAGTTGATAGACAATATTAGAAATCGATCATGACATCGAATTTAGAATCCTTTCACATCTTTTGCATTGATCTTTTCAACTTCTTCAAGGGAAACTAGATATGCACATGCTCTAAACTTCCTTCCAACAATCCACGACAACAAAACAACAAAAACATGCAACAAAGTGAATTCATGCATCCCATGTGCTATTGTAACCCAAATGTGATAGCGGAAACAATAATTAGATTCAATTGTAACTTTCAATCTCAAAATGCCAAATTGTGTTCATAAAATTTCCTGCACTTTCATGACATTAATGTGACCTCATTTTGTACATGCTCCATCTAGCTTTGCTTCAACCTTTTGCACATACTCCACCTAACTTGCTTCAATAATAAGTAACAAAATGAAAACAAAACAAGATGCAAATCATTCTTCTAGGCGATGTGGTAGGTTGGGTGGGAAAGTTCAAATTGTCATGCTCCACAAGGCAAAGAATGGATGGATGAACATGGGGTACATGTTTTGGACTTGTTTTAATAAAAGAAAATCAATCTAATTTTCAACAATTTGATAACAACTGTGACACAACCATGCATGGCATGTGAAAAGTTTGCATAAAAGGTCATGATGCCTTGGGGTTACCATTATCAAATGACCATATTTGCATTAAAGACCAATCACCAAACAATGTTTGCTTGCACTTATCAATTAATTTGATATGATAATTAATGCAAATATATCACTACTAAAAATCATGTCATTTGCAACCGGTCACTATGCAACTAGCATGCAATTGGTTATTGTTTGCAATTATCTCGGTCATGTTTACAACTACAAATTTGGTATTGTATAATTTTTGAACCATATGGTTGTGTGTGCAATTAAATTTGTATAACATGTACACGTGTCATAAAAATAATGACTTAAGCTTATACATACTTAATTTAACATACTTATTATATCTACATAGGTTATATATAATAATATTTTGTACCTCTAGTATTAAGGTTAAACCCATGTTAACTAAGGTTAACTTAAACTAACCTAGGTTAAATTAACTAAAACTTAAATTAACCATGGCTAATAAGTTACACTAAACTAACTATGGTTAATCTAGATTAAGCTAAATTAAATTAAATTAAATTAAATTAAATTAGGCTAAATTAACCATAGTTAAATTAAGTTAGGTTTAAATAATTATGGCTAAATTAGGTTACGTTAAATTAACTATGGTTAATCTAGATTAAGCTAAATTAAATTAAGTTAAACTAACCATAGCTAAATTAAGTTAGGCTAAAATAATTGTGGCTAAATTAAGTTATGTTAAACTAATTATGGTTAATCTAAATTAAATTAAATTAAATTAGGTTAAACTAACCATAGCTAAATTAAGTTAGGCTAAAATAATTATGGCTAAATTAAATTATGCCAAACTAATCATGGTTAAACTAAATTAAGCTAAAACATTTATGGCTAAAATAAATTATATTATATTAATTATGGCTAAACTAAATCAAGCTAAATTAAATTAAGGTAAAATTAACCATGGTTAAATTAGGTTAGGCTAAACTAATTATGGTTAAATTAAATTAAGTTAAAATAATTATGGTTAAATTAAATTATGCCAAATTAATTAAGGTTAAATTAATTTAGGATAATTTATTTATGGCTAAAATAAATTAAGCTAAAATAAATATGGTTAAATTAAGTTAGGCTAAACTATTTATGGCTGATTTAAATTAGGCTAAAACTAACTATGGCTAAATTAAATTAGGCTAAAATAAATTATGCAAAAATAATTATGGTTAAACTAAGTTATTGAAATGTAATAGAAAAGGAGTAGTGAAAAATTAACAAGAAGATTTTTTTTAAAAATAAGCTTTCCAAGTTACAAAACTTTTTTCTTTTCTTTTCTTTTCTTTGGACCCCTCCTACTTTTAAACCTCATAACTTTCTTGTTTTTTTGGTTCATTTTAAACGATTTAAAGTGTTGTAGGAGCACCACTTGAAGTTCTTCAAATCATCTATGACATCTAATAGCAACAGAACAACATAAGAGGAACTTTTTGGGTGTTTAAGAATCAGCCTTTATAGTTTTCAATGGTTTTTTTTTTTAGTTCTTGACCTCCTTCACTTTGGGGGTTCATGATTTTCTCATTTGTAATCCATTTTTACGATTTTTAGTGTGTTAAATGTGTTAAAAGGAGGGCTTCACATTTTGTTTGGACATTAGGCAACAAAGCCTTCCTAGGGTTGGTATACACTAATATAATAGTTGCATCTAATGTGCAATTAAATTGGTTAATGAGGTTTTAAATGGAATTTTTATCCCATACCCTTTGGATTCCAATTTGGCATAATATATAATTAGGGGCAATAGCTATGTACTAACCAAATACCAAATGCCATTGGGGATGAGTGGATTAAAAAAAAACTTGACCTCTATAAAATGGCTAAACTTAAAAATAAAATTGGATTATTCTAAACCTACTTATATAGCCCAAGCCTAACTACTTTTCAACCTACTTACATATCTAAGTAAACTTTGTTACTTAATAAGGTTTAATAATTACCTACTTACCTAGGCACCATGTGTCAACATCTTATTAACATTAAATTGAATGACTTAGATTTTGTTTATTAATTTTTTTATTTATTTTAAAGGTGGGCCTTTTTTGCCACGTGTCACCATATAATTGGTGTTTAAAAATGAACAGATGTCAAATGGTCAATGAATGTTCCATGGTGTGCCACATGTCATCATCTTAGTGGCAAAAAAATTTAACAATTGATATTAATCCAATGAATTTTTTATTTAAAAATAAATAAAAAGTGACACATGTCCAACTACAAGTTGTTCAATTTTTTAACATGTGTCATACTTTGATTAATTACACTATAGTTGCAAGGAGAGTTGCACATAAGTGCAACTACATTTGGATTGGTATGTATCTATAACATGTATATTAACACCATATATACATGTTGCATACGTAGTGTCACATGTAACTAAATGTTATGCGCAACTTGTCTTAGGCAACTACACAAATTTGCAATTGCATGTGTTGCATGCAATTGAATTCTAGTTGCAAATGATAGTTGTAAAACCCAAAATTTCTAATAGTGTGTGCACCTACATATGAAGGACTAAATTAATAAGTACATACAAATCATCCCTTTTGTATTACCATGATCAAAATATGATTAAGATAAAGTAGCTTCATTTATTTTATGTGCATTTTGTGGATAGTAAAATTATTGCACATTTGTCACAAAATTGGCCTTTTTCATGTTTATTACGCATTTGGTGGTTATTACTTAAAAATGTTGAATATGTAATTAACACATTACAAATTTAATATTGATATTGATTATTTAATTGGTTTTTTCCAAACAAAAACCTACATGACAATTATGAAAAAATCGATAACTAGTCAACACTAATCAAAACCTACTAATAGGAAACCACATAGACTAATCAATACATTTGATCTAGGTGTTAGATAATGTTGTGGTTTTTGTTAGTTCAAAATATTAAGCAAAAATGTTGAGCCACAACCATTTTTCTCAACATGTCTAACAAACTTTATCTTAGTCCAAAATATGATGTGTAATGTGTTTGTGGAAATGTTTAAAATTAGCTCCACCCACACCCCAAATTTGGCCTCTAACACATTTGACCTTATAGAGATTAAGCTTCCATTTTTTTGGTAAGCCATATGACTTTTTCAGGTTCGTAACTCTCAAGATTCATTGAACTAGCAAATGATGAAGGTTGAAATTCCACTATTTAATTCTTGGATCTTTCAATTAAATCTTCACCAAAAGCTCAACAAAACAAACTTGCATGTAATGAAAGCTCCAATGAACTTTTATTATCAATTTTGTTTCAACCCAATTTTTAGTTTATTATCTAATTTGTCTCAACCCAATCTCTAGTTTGATACATTACCCAAAAGCCCAAGTTGAAAGAAGGCTCCAAAGTTCATTATGGCCTTATAGGGACTTGGGTTGCAGAAGTAACACTTGTTGATTTTGCACATGTCCCTATGTTATAGTGAAGATACCCCAAATTGGACCCCTAATTGGCTGATTTGGTCAAGTGTGCTTTCAATGGAATTGGATAGTGAAGACCTTAATTGACAACATTGGCCATTACAACCTCTTCAAGATTGGCTTGCATTGATATAGCAAGGCCACATTGGAGGCTAAAATTACTTGGATGTTATTTTAGGGAGCTAAAAGTGCTATAAAAGCTAGTTATTTTGACACCATTAAAAAGTGTGCCAATTTTAAAAGAGATTCAAGTGGGTTGGGTGCTACTCACTTTTCATGCTTGACCCAAGGTCGATAAGACTAACACAACATTCAACATTTGAGGTTGCCATTAATCCCTAAATGCCAAAAAGTTCAAAATGGTTTAAATTGGTGTGGGCAACAATGTTTTTTGTTTATATTTTCAGTTTTTTGTTGTAGCCAAGGTATTTATCATTGGCCAAATATACCAATTTAACCAAATTTGGCTATTAAAATATGAAAAGACAAAAATCTTTACATATATTTTGGCTACCTACTTGAAAAATTTGACAATTTATTTTCCAATTTCATTTTTAATTTTGATTGTGTGACCAATTTTTTTCTAATTGTTACAATATTGTGAAATTTTGCACAATAAAAAGGGCTACTGAACTATTGAAGCTTAAATTTTTAAAAAATTTGTTACATGATCGTGTGGGGGTTTTTTTGGAGAGCTTTAATTGGATTTATTGATTAGGGATTGCCATGTGGATTTGGGTGAGGTTTTGCACTAGTAGAACCCCCCCCCACCTTTTTTAACCAAA
>Ga0209208_10010597_pt1 | contig 11949 bp, 7 predicted proteins | sample S1TSphfallax_3_FD_187694 | JGI IMG/M metagenome (GOLD analysis project Ga0209208, IMG submission 187694) | Host-associated microbial communities from peat moss isolated from Minnesota, USA - S1T2_Fd - Sphagnum fallax MG (SPAdes) (version 2) | ecosystem: Host-associated > Plants > Peat moss >...
ACGCACAAATGTCAACCTTTGGGTGTTCTACAAATGTCCATTATAACCACACCACCATGGGTGCTAAATTGGCATCAATTGTGAAGTCCAAGAAAAAACAAGGATTCAACATTCGAAAATCCATGGAGCTCATACAAGCTATTGAAATCGACAACAAGGGGGAATTTTTTTGGATAATTTAGGGTTAGGATTACACGATTTAGGGTTCAAGGTTCTAGGATTTACAATTTTGGATTTCTCTCGACACCTTTTGACAACTTGCATATAAAATGGTCCATAGGGTTTGGAGACGTCGAATGCAGACTTGATGTTGGAAGAGGTAAGCATTTCAATTTTGGTTAATTTTTTTAATGTAAATGACTTAGTTCAGGTTTATTATGCTAGCAATTTGTTTCTTGGACAACTAATGATCTAGTTATTGTAGAATGAACAATTGTTTTTTGGCACAACTAGCGATTTATTTCTTGTAGAACCAACAATTTATTTTTTATGTAACCAACAATTTGTTTATTGTAGAACCAACGATTTATTTCTTATACAACTAACAAATTTCTTTCAATAAATCTTGAGATTTTCATTTTGGCTATGATGCCAAAAAAAATTCTAATTAATTGACCATTTGTGGCAGTTTGATGATCATGAAACAAACAAGGATCAGGATTAGGATTCAATAACACGAGTTCTAGACTTCGAAAAAGTAAGTCTTTCCAAGTAATGATATTTCTTGAACTTGTAAATTCACTTCAATGTTTCAATTATCGACGTTTAATGTAAGGTTGTTTAGAATTAATTTGTGTTGTCTATAATGGTTGCATTCCCTAGGTTGATTTACAACACCTCTATGTTATGGACACATTACCCATAGTAGGGGTTTCAGAGGTGGGTCTTAAACCTTATTTACTTATGTTTCATTTCCTCTTTGTGCTCGTAAATGTGTTTTAATATAATGTTTCAACCTTGGTTAGTGCCGATTAAGGGTAATTTCCCTATGTTGGTATCATTTAATATAAAACTAATGTCCAAATTTCTCTAGGAGGTGTGATTAAAATTCTCATGAAATCTAGTCAACGTCAACTAACACTTCCATTGTTACATAACTTGCTTATGATGACAATTTGTGACCAAGTGACAATCATTGTTCTAATAATGTTGTATGTCTAAGCGATGTAGTAAGAAGGTTTCATGAATAATTAGTCGGCAACGACTAACAATTGAAACACTACCCTTCTCGATTAGGTAGTTCCTAATGCCATTTTACAAAAAGTGGGAGTCATTGTTGTTGATGTGTTTTGTATCTAAGAGCTTCCGTTATAAGGTTTCACCAACAGTCAATTGGCACGCATTGACTTACACTGGAAACACATCCCTTGTTATATTTTTTGATTCTTGTGCACATTTGCATTATAGTGGGTCTATTTGCTTTAAATTCCACATGCCTTCAATCTGCTAGTGAATAATACATATTAATTTAAAGTTCAATAATGAACTTACAAGACATCAATTTTCATTAAAGTTTTAACTATTCCATTTCATAATTTGTTTTTGTAGCCAGTTGCCATGTCATGTGAAACTATAATTTAAGGGATTCAAAGCAAGAACAAATTTTGACACAAATGAAGTCCTAGGGAAATTCAAGATCTATCCCAAGCGAAAGTCACGAATGAACATTCCATTATGTTGGTTCATTGCCATGCCCATTGTCAGGTTTCCTCTCAAAATTGATGTGTTAAAAATGGAACAATCCTTTCAAATGGGTTATAGGTAGGGGGAGAAGGCCTTCCTTGTTTCCCCCACACATTGGCAAGGTGAAGAGATTTTTGTCTCAATTGTTGAGTGTTCATGGGGTCTTTTATGGAAGGAAAAGAATGATAGATTTGAGGAGTTCTTATAGGGGAATCCATATCTCAAGTCGTTATCTAGAAAAATGTTCCACATCTAGGATGGGAACCGTAATCAAGTTGTTTGATTTGATAATAAGGGACCTCAATGTCACCATTGATCAATCAGTGAAGGTCTTGTCTCTCTTAGACTATATTCAAAAGTGGATACTTGAGTTATAAGATTTAACGTTCTACATAGAGTTCAAGGTCAAAGGTGGGATCACAAGAGGAAAGACCGAGGAGCTCCAAATTGGAGCAAAGGAATCATTGAAATGTGTGTTTTACAAGTGAAAAATCTTATGAATTAATCAATAATTTACTTTGAGTCATGCCATTATTGAGGCTTGTAGTAGGGTTCAACATTTAACATCTATTAATTGAGATGTTTTTGCAACCCTATATAGTTATTGATAACCCTTTACTCATTCCATAAGTCTCGATAGAGACTAAGTCGGTGTCAACTTATATCAATCATTAGTGATATATGGCTTTGGATAACCCTTTGTAATACCCTTCTATTAGGATTTTGTCAATGTCAATTAAGGTCTCGATAAGGATTCAATTGCTTTTATCAAAACTTAGTAGGTTCTATTAGGACCCAATCATTTTTATTAAGACTTAGTTGCTTCTATTAGGACCCAATAGGAAGGCTTAATACGTTTCAAATGGGGTTTAATTAGCAATGACTAAGATGCATTGAAGCCCTTTGAAGGATAACTTGGATCATATTGAATTGTGGTAAGACTTTCCTAAGGATAGAGCAAACCTTATCATTGTTGAAGTCCCAAGAAATTTGTTTGTCTTACATGTGTTGGACCCTATTTCAAATATTCCCAAATGGAATGCAAGAGTGGACAACTATGTTGTTTCCATTTTTGGTTTTGTAAACATGTATTTTGCAAGGGATGGATTTGTCCTCTTGTTTTATCATGATGACTTCCATGTTTTGAGAAATATCAAGTCCTACTTGGAGGACTATAGCTTCAAAATTCACTCGAAGTTTGTTATTATCAATGGCATGCACTACAGAAATCTTGAATTCCTTACTAAAAAGGTAAACCTTTTTTTGAATTCCACGAAGGCTTCTCATGTTTGCATGAGCTCATGTACTAACATCTTTTTGTCACAAACTTTCATGAATAGGGCTCTTTTGCTCGTGCACAAAAAAGGGAGTTTTGCTTTCTCAATGAACCTTTGAAATACACAACAAGGAAGCATTCAACATGATGATGTGTTCTTTAACTAGACCACTCAAGATACTATGATAATGTCAAGTAGTGGCTTGCCTTTTAGAGCTAGACACAAGATCCACCTTGACACCTTCCAATTCCTTTTCCTTGCCTTATCAGCTCTTGGGGGTTTGGTGGTGGGCATTAATGCTTCCACATGTTTGTTTTAATTCCCTTTACATTCAACTTTATCTAATTCAATCTCTTTCTCTGTTCTACTTTCTGTCTCTCATTAAGTATTGCATTTCTCATTGGCATGTTCTCCTTGAAGTAAGAAACTATTTGAAAGCATGTCAAAAACTTGGAATACATGTTCTTCTGCTTGAACCAAATCATGATGTTTATCTTAAGCTTCTACAACCCCTATTAAATGTTAATTAGGAGCAAACCAATGCTATGGAGGAGGAAAATAACGACTTGGATGCTCTTGTTCCGAAAAAGTCCAGACTTGATCTTGATTATGATTAAGTTTAACCTACACAACTTTGACTATTTGTCGTTTGTTTTTGCTCAAGCCATGACAATGAACATTCCATTGCTTGTCATAGAAATTGGTCACCTCCAAAGTAGAAGACAATTCCTTTCTTTGCAAGTAATGAATTCTTCCCCAACCCACCATTGAGTTGTTTGTTGTTAGAATATTTAGAGGCTATGGCATGTCATTTTTCCACCATTCCATCTCCGCTTGTATAGACAAAACCTCCTAAATATAATAGCTCTATTTTGCACTACATTGATGAAGCAATATAATAGTTTCCTTTAAACTCTAGCTTTTTCCTCAAGCCTTTAATATTTGTTCCATCTTTTCCAACTTGTTTTTATCAAGATGATGTTTTGACATCTCGTCTCAAACTATTTAATTAATTATTCCTTTTTAGTAAAAAACTTAACAAATACCAATTAATTGTGCACATATCATAAACACACGTGAAATATTAATCTTGTAGAATTAATTTACTAACTAGGCTTCAAATACAAGATAACAATGTAAAATGTTTGGAAATTTGAAAACTATTATAGACTCTTCAAGACATTTTCCATTACCATGTGTAATGAATCCCTTTATGCTTCTACCATAGATCCATGATGTGTAGTGTATAAATATACTTTGAACGCTAATAACTTATGTAATTATGTTTCATTTCTCAATATATATAGGCAATTACTGGCCCCTAGCATGGATGCATGTGTTGAATATGCTTATTACATTATATCCCATAATGCAAATCATCATGTATAAATTACCCAAAAGTAGATTGCAACTTTCATATATATTTGAAACTGGATTAGAGTTCAATTTTTTTGTGTTGGAAGTAGATCACAAATTGAATCTATATGACATTGCATATGAGTTCAAAATTGATATGGTAGAAGTAGGTCACAAATTTAATCTATATGACATTGCAAATGAGTTCAAAATTGTTATGGCGGCAACAAATCACAAATTCCATAGTAAATTTTTATTTTATTAATAATGGCTTCAAATATTTAAAAGCTTATAGCTAATCTCAAATTTCATATTCAATTATTGATTTATCTATTATGACTTCAGATTTTAAACTGTCTAACAACAATTCCCAAATTTAACATATATATGATGTTGCATATGAGTTCATAATCATTCTTTTGCATGTATATCACAAACTTCATATATATGATTTTGTAGATGAATTCAAGGTTGTTTTGGTGGACACAAATCACAAATTGCATACACATTCCATTAGAGACGACTTCACATTTGTTCTTGTGGAAAAAGATAACATATTTCATATATATGACATTCTAGATGAGTTGAGCATATGTAGGTGGAGGGAACTCACAAATTCTTATAGCCCTTGTACTTTTTCCAATAATAATCCATTTGAAGGTGAGCACAAACATCACAATTAGTATGAAATGTCCTATAAATGGAAAGTGCACCATGGAATATATAAATCTACCATGAAACTATTTACAACTTGTATGATTATAATATTAGTTCACTATCACTTTGGATTAGAATTCTTAGATATCAATGTTTGATAAACTTGAATATGGAGAGATTTGGTACATCGTTTGTGTCTTTAAACTCTTGGATGCCCCTCTTTGTCACAATGGACATCTTGTTTTTATTTTCTTCACTAAAAGATATTGCATCCTTTGTTTCCTCGTTGCTTAAAACAATTAAAAGTGCATTGTTTGTCAATATCTCTTCCTTGTGTGGTGCTTTGCATTTTCAACCTTTTTTTCTTTTTGGAGGTAAGAAGACTAAAATTGTTAACAAATTGTTTCATTAGATCTTCGATTGCACTTGAATGCTTGCATCCTAACATAGTTGTGATGCTATTTTCACTATCTTTAGCATGCATATTCACATTTTTTTAAAGGCTTTTTGGTAGAATAAATAACTCTTCATTGTTGGTTTTTTCTAACATCTTTCCCAATTTCGTTTTTTCATTATATTTTTTTATTGATTATTTCCATTGCAAATGGTGAATCAATATTGCCAAACAAGTTATATCAACTCTAGCTTCTTCTTATAATGGCATGTGTTTTTTCCGGGACATTTCAAATTCTTACAAAAAATGGGGTACTTATAGTTTTTCTGTTGGTCCTCACTTGTATGTGTGCCTATGATCACATACAAATGATGGTGACCCACATTCTTCTTCATGATGCCACAATTTAATAGTGACTTGGTTACTTGACCCACAACATTATTTATCAGTGCTTTCTAAGTCTTTTCCTTCTTCATATGCTAATTGCAATGGTGTTTTTGGCTCCCTTTCCTCCTCCACTAGGGCTCCTTCTTTCTGTTCAACCAATGTTTCCTGGTTTGCATTATATTTTAAATTAACAATTCATACTCGTCATCATCTAGATCACTTTCAAACTTTGGCCACTTCTTGCATGAGGCTTTTACCAATGAATATTGGTTTGCTCTATTCATCCCCAATAGATATTATACTTGGCATAATAAATGGGTCCTATAGTTTGTCAATTCCACTAGCCACAAAATGTCCCCAAAAGCTTGTTGCAAGTTGTCCACAAAATCTGGGTTAAATATCCATATCATTATGACATAAACTTTGTATTCCTACATGTTATTTATTGATGAATTGTCTTATAAATGGAAAATGCAACATGGAATATCTAAATCTACCACGAAGCTATTTAAAATTTGTATGGTTGCAGTGTCATATCATTGTCACCATGGATTAAAATTCTTAGATGTCAATGTTTGAATATGGACAAATTCAATCCATCATTCATGTGTTTTTAAACTTTTGAATGTCCCTTTTTCTCATGATGGGCATCTTTGGGGTACACAATAAGGACCATGACACCTTTTTGTTTTATGTCCTAAATCTTAAAGCAAGGACCTAATAAAATGAATGTTTTGAATTGCTAAACAATGAAAGAGGGATATGTATGTTTAGCTTTCAACCAATAAGTGTTATAATGAGTGATTTAAATCAATTGATCAAAATTTGAATGTCTTACATTGAAGTATAAAACAAAAGGAATGTAGGATTACATAACATTTTCTTTCAATTGGAATGCCAAAACTTTATTGAAAACATCAAATAATGTCCTCTTTTTTTCACCCACCTCTTCTATATTTCTTTCCAAATTTTTGGAATGTAATTTTGTATAATAAAATTAATTTGATTGTCTTTATTAACAAAACCTTTTTATGAAAAAATTCAAGACTCTAACATTAATTCCACAAAATTTGGTGATTTCTCATATTAAAATTTTATGTAATCATAAACGACACACTTTATTTTATTTGTGGTTAAAATATTGAACAATTTGAACAAATGTTGCTAGTCCTATTGAGTCCTTTCGATAATGGGACACAATTCCTAAGCGAATTTTCAAGACACTTAACAACATGTTTTAATCATCTTTGAATCACAAAATAAATTATTTTGTAAGTGTAATGGTCATTCAAAATAATGTTTTAAGATAATTTTGGGGCAAGACATTCCTTTTGTGACCCCAACCTTGATTGCACCCACATGATCTTGTAAATGTTTTTTAACAGTTTAAGAGTTTTTTCAAACGAACTAAACTAAATTTAAAATGCTTTTCATGGAATTCATTATTATAAAAATAATGATGGCATCTATGATTAACATGTCATCATCATAATTCATAAAACATTAAAAAAGATACATTAATCACACAATGTTCACAAAATGTTTTATAGGATAATCATGTAATTCAATCCATTATGCAAGTATGAAATTAAACCATGAACATCCATTATAACCGTAAAATGGATGAAGAATCTGTATTTTATCATATGTTCATCACTATTGATCCATCATATAACATGTTTGATGAAGGGACAATGGGCTTATGGAATCTCCATACAAGCTTCCATGGGTGTCATTATTCATTGGCTGGTTGAATTTCAAGCCCAATACAAGGGTGTATTTCCATTAGGCTACCATGATCACAAATTTGTAGTCATTGACCTCATACCTCTATATGTCATGCATTGATTGAAATGTAGAGTTGTGATAACTAAAATGAATAAACCTTTGAATCATTGGACCATGACACATGTCATCTTTCATTATGGGAACATAGATTCTTTTTAAAAGTTCCCTACAATATTTTCATGTGTCATTTTTTATCAAAGTATTCCAAAGGTTCCCAATGTTAACTAATACAAATTTTCCAAAATATTTGCAGCTTTCCAATGGAAAATGATTATTAATGCACATGACATCTAACAAGATATTAGTTGCTTTCCACAAGTTTGCTACCATCATAATAGTTCATGTGTGTAATTGTGATTACAACAAGCTAATGGAAAGATACCGTAAAGCAAACCAAAATGTGTCTATTACTCTTTAAACCTAATTGGTGGCTAAGTCAAACAGTTTTTTTCCTTGTTCCAAGGGATTTTTATTTTTTTTACTAAAACATTTGAAAATTGCACTTGTAACCTACCTATTAGATTTTTGTTACAAATTCAAAACATATTGTACATTCTATGAGTTTATTCTTTATTAACAAAATCTAACAAATTCAATTTGAAATTATCAAACCTTTTTGTTATATATATATAGGTGCAACAATATTGTTGTAAGCCACCATCATGGTGATGAGATTTACCTTATGATCTTTTCATTTTTGACTCTAAGAATTATTCTGCTCGATTACCATCCTATAAAACAACTTTCCAACATCATTTGGCCCTTAATGAACAGGTCATGGGATGTTTATATTAGTGTTCGTTTGGTATATAAGGTTTTAGTATGTATTAAGGTATGCACTTGGGTATGTAGAACCATAACTAATTAGTATCCATTTATAAAAAGTCAAGGACATACTCTGATTTGTTGTTTGCCTTCACCAATGCTACCATTGCACTTGTTCATACCTCAAACTTTTATATTTTGAAAGAATCCTATCCATATATTGTGTGCAGATTTTTTTATATGTTTTGGGTATGTATATGTCACATTTAGTGAAGCTTTAAAAACGTTAGGAATTTGTGTTTTCTGTTGTTCACGAGTGGTAAGAATTGTGCCCTACCATGTACTTTCCAATGGAACAACTCCTCCAACTTCTAGGCTAAAGAAAAAAATCACTTCTTGATGGTTCTTTGTTGAATTCTTTTTCTCACTTCAAATTAAAGTCTTGATGTGAATATTCAATACCCATATGTATATTCATACTAGTTGGTATGAGATTGTGTATTCATGTTCATACTTGAAATACCCTCAAAACATGTAGCTTACAGTTATATTAACCCACCTAGTATGTCTATTTGGAATAATTGTTTTTTAATATTCATGTTTTCACCTAATGTCTAAATTGAGAGAACTTTAATACTAATACCCAACTGGTATGTTAAAATGGACATACCTGACCAACACTAGTTTATACATTGGAAGGCCTTCTATTGGTTCATCACCATTAAATTTCCTTACTTTTCTTATACCTTAAACCATAGATCTAGGAGGTAGTCTAATTTTTTAATCTAGGTCATAAATTTATCATTTTACAAATTTTATGAACTATTAAACTTTGGATTTTTCCCTTAACACATCATTTGACCCACCAAAAAAATGTGCAATCCAATCTTAAGTGAAGTAGACAAAGGCACAAATTTGAGTTTGTTCTGATTTCAATTTAAATTTGAACAATGGCCTTTACATTAATCTCCCTTTGAATAACTTGTGTTTCATTGGGAAGAAATATTGACCATGAACATAAATTAACATAACATTTTCCCTTTAGAATTTTCCACATGAAACCACTCAATATGTTTTTCCTTTGAGAAAGATAAGGTGCAAAAAGGTCCATTCCATGATATTAACTCATATTTTATGTAGCTTTGAATGTAATTAAACTTTAGATTACCTCTTTTGTTTATGCAAAAGAACTTGTATTCCTTGACATAATATCCAAAATGGAATTAAACCAAAATTACATTGGAATGAAATAAAATGAGATGCATTAAATGGAGTAGATTTTTTGACATAAATGAAATATCAAATCATTTGGCTAGGCTTGGCTAGTTGGAACTTCAATTTCATACTTAGTCTTTTTAGCTAGTTTTAAGTTACTAATTATTCCACATAGGTGTGGTTGAAATTCACTTAATTTTATCAAAGCTACTTCTAGCGTTAAGGAGTTGTGGACCTCAATTAATATGTAGTCTTGGCCCAATAAAATTGATGTTAACCAAATTAGTTGGTGTGATTGAAATTTTTGTGGTATAACCAATGCAATATTGCCTCCTTTCAAAGGTATTTTTGATGGCATGGATGAATCTTTGTGGCAATATTGTTATGGGATTCATCTGTCCATATATTATTTTTGCTTTCGTTTGGTTAGCTTTTTATTTCATGGGGATTCTCAGTGTCCATCACCCTAGTACCATGGTTATGGGAACACAAGTAATTTGTCTATCTTTCCAATTCCAAATCAAGTTGTTTGAATTTTCAATAAAAATATATTGTACTAGTTGATCTTGATAAATAATACATCTACATACCTATAGTACCTTCATAGCTTCAACACTAGTCATATTATTATCTAGAAATTATGAAAATTTCAAAACATATTATTTTTCAAAGAACAAAATTTTGTGAAGGAAAATAGAAAATATTTTTGGAATGTTACAGAATGTTTTACTTTTTAACATGAAATCTTCAAAATTAATTAATTATTTGACAAACATGTGTTGAAGCTACCCATGCACTACAATAGTGACAATACACTATTGGAAATGACATCCTTGTTGCAAATATCATACAATAAAATATCTTGTAATTCAATAACTTGACAAAGAATGTTTTTGCATTGTGCACATATACGAATCATGCAACCATCAACTGCTATGAATGACCATAAGTGATTATTGTTTCATTTGAATGTTAAGCAATTTAGATTAAAAAATTATTGGGTTAATTTAAACCAACCCAATAATTTTAACACTAAGTCTTAGTTAATCATGCCAACTTGCACTAACTTTGAAGCTTTCATTTCCAGTTCCCACTCATAAACCCTAAACCACTAGACATTCCGAAGTTACTCCCTTTGGAAATTAATTACATGTTTTCTAATGGCCATGAAAGAGGATAACCAAAAGGCAATGTTGATTGTTGAAGAATGGTGAAGATGTTAAAGTGACAAAAGGATGGTATGGGCTTTGAGGTCCTTTGTACCTTAAGATACCACCACATGGGATCTTTCAAAACACCTTGATGTACACAATGCCGAGCTGACTTGACACAGAGCCTCTTCCTTACACTAGAGGTACAGTTACTTTTCTTTGAAGCTTGGATATATTTTGTTGCAGCATTAGAGTATGTACTAGACTTTCACTCATGGTGTTTTTGCTTTCTACTTCACTTAAAGTTTTGTTATGTTATGTGCAACAGATGGCCTCCATATGCACCATTTGTCACTTGCAAATGGGAGAGGATTGGGAATTTTTTGGATATTGGTGGTATTGAAGGGGTTTGGTTTGAAGATGAGACATTATGCGGCCAACCATGGGACAATCTTATGATAAGATTAACAACATGTCTTCTTTCATGAAATGAAAGAGATGATTTGTGTAAGGATTGAAGAGACAATCGAACCACCAAGCTTTTTAAATGGTAAATTTCATTTCATTTCATTTGTCTTCCATTGGCCAACGGGGGCACAAAATGAATGATGTTGTTCGATTACTCCTATTGTTGATTTGGTGCAGTTTGGTGTTTTGGTCCCACAAAGTACAAAAACGCACTCTGGAACCCACACCAACCACCTAACTCTCTTCTCTGAAAAAAGTATGGTCATGTGATTGGCCTTCAATTATTTTAAGTCTCCTAGTAGGCCGCATACTTCAGGAAAGCCCCCAACTCCCATCCCATCATTGAGGAGGAGGAGGCATAATATCCCTCCCAAATTCTAAGAGGGAAATTGATGGATATAAGGTGCCATCCACATAAACTATGAATTTTCTTGGAGTGCTTTATGTGGGGGTGACGCCCCAAGGACAAGCACATTACTGGGAGGAGGGCCCATATGAGGTGATAGCCAAAAGCTGGGCGCTGATTCCGGCAGTACCCTGTCCTGGGGTGTTACCTTGCACTTTATCACAGCCCAATTGGGTGGTGGCTTTTGAGGGCCGCTTCTTTTATTTTTCTTTTCTTTTCTTTTTTCCTTTTTCCTTTTAATTTTGGGGGGATTTCTTTTACTGCTTCCCATCCTTCCCCACCCCTTTCCCATTTTTCGTCACATACTGTCGCTTTACGCACACACCAAAAATCGCAGGCAACAAAATGGGATAAGGATGGTACCTGCAAACTACAGTGTGCATTGGAATCCAACCGTCCATC
>Ga0209208_10010598_pt1 | contig 11949 bp, 9 predicted proteins | sample S1TSphfallax_3_FD_187694 | JGI IMG/M metagenome (GOLD analysis project Ga0209208, IMG submission 187694) | Host-associated microbial communities from peat moss isolated from Minnesota, USA - S1T2_Fd - Sphagnum fallax MG (SPAdes) (version 2) | ecosystem: Host-associated > Plants > Peat moss >...
GTTGTTGGAATTTTGTATAGTTGCAATACTACTGTTGTTGATAGATTGATGCAGCAAAGTTTTATAGTGATCATGTGAGAAGCCAAATGTTTTGATCATTTTCTCTCATTAATCTCAGCTCATCTCTCTCTCTCTCTACGTCTCAGATTTTGTGAAATTCTTTTGAGCTTTTTTGTGAAGAATTCTTCAGCTTTTATGTGAAAATTTTCTTTCTTCAGCATTTTTGTGATTTTTGTTGGTGCATGAATGGGTGTTGTAGTAGTAGTAGTAGTACTATTTCTGTTGTCGCTATTGCAAATTATGTTGTTGTAGTAAAAACACTCAATGGGTTTATGTGCTTCTCGATGAATGTGTTGATGTGTGAGATGGTTTTGGATTCGGTGCAGAGTTTGTTGGATTTGGTACAGCAGGTCTTGGATTGATTGATTAAAAAAAGAGTGTGCTGATTTAGTTACAGGAAGTGCATTTTAGTTTGTATGTTTGTTGTTGTTGCATTGGATTTGCTTGGGTGGGAGCTTGTTGAGAAGAAGAGCTTTGGATCATAAGCTGTGTTTTTTAAGAAGAAGAAGAACAACAACAACAACAACAAGAAAGCTAGTAGGAGGCCCGGTTTCATGGATCGCTTGATTAGAACAAGTAGAGTATGAGTAAAAGAGCTGTGTGAAGTTGTTGCTGTTGTTGTTGCAGTGGAGTTTTATGGAGCACATTGCATTGTGGTCATTGTGGTGTTGGTGAAAAGCCAAGGGAGTTTGTGGAAAGAGACCAAGTGCCAAAATGAAGTCTGATGTTCCACTTGATTATGCCATCTTCCATCTCACTCCAACCAGAACCAGGTAAGGTGCCTTCCCTTTTCTTCATTCTTGTTTTTCAGCTGTCTTATTCTGTGCACACATCCACAAGGGGAAAAGGCATTAGTAAAGAGGTTGATTCTTTGAAAGGTTTGATCTTGTTTCTGGGGATTGTTGATCTCTTTTTTTGTATTGTTGTCGTTGTACCTTGTTTTTTGGGAGTAAGTGAGTCCATTGGAATTTGGATGGTCATGTATGTGGTGTTGGGTGGGGATTTTTTTTTCCAGATGTGAGCTTCTGGTTGCAAGTGGTAAGGAGAAGGAAAGGCTTGCCACAGGTTTGATCAAGCCCTTCCTTACACATTTGAAAGCAGTGGAGGATCAGATTTCCAATGGCTGTTGTTCCTCCTCCTCCATCACATTGCAACCACCACCAACTACTACAAATACCTTTGGTGACACAAATGCAAATGCAATCAAAAAGAAAGATCCTCCTCCCCCTCCTCCCCATGATGCTCCTTGGTTCACCAAAGGCACAGTTGAAAGGTAAAAAAGAGCTTTGCTCTCTTTCCTAATGAATGATTTTCAGCCATTCTTCAGAAACTTCACCATCTCCTTCTTGTGTTGAGTTCTGAGAAACTATGATGGAAGTCAGTTGGTTGGTCAGTTAGTGACTTGGTTGGGCACAAAATCCACGTGAATCAAAAGAAAACCCCACCATTTAACTTGTGTATGGAATCTCTGTCTGGAGCCAGGTTTGTGAGGTTTGTCAGCACACCAGAGGTACTGGAGTTTGTGAGTTCTGTGGAAGATGAACTAACACAAATTGAGGAAGCCATTAGCTTGCAAGCTATGGAGTCTGCTTCTCCTTCTTCATGGGGGGTAATGAGTTTCGCTTTGCACCCTTCTTCTGAACTCTTCTACACACAAGTGACAACTTCAATAATGTAGTCCATGAATCTGTGTAGCTGATGTTGTTGTGGCTATTGAAAAAAAATTGCAAGAGCATTTGTTTTGTTCTAATCCTTGACAAAACTGTTGTGCAGATTGGTGCTTCATTATCAACTACAACTCCACCAGGTAATCACAAGCTCCCAAAATCCCCTTGCTTTTTCTGTCCCAATTTGTTGATTTGTTGCCTACCAAAGTTTACTTCATCACAACTGAGCAATTCAGAAATTTTGTTGCAAGTTTTTGTTACCTGGAAATTGTTGCCTTGTGTGGGAGAAAAGTGTACCATTTCTTCAAATCAATATTGGCTGTTTGTTTTGATCATTTGCCAATTGTTCCTTGCATGTTCATTGAAGAAACATAGCCATATTCTCATTTTGATATCAGCTGTTTTCTTGATCACTTTGGACCTCTTTTTTGCACATTTTGATACATTTTAAAACATCATTGATTTTGTTCCAGTTTCTGCAGCCAGCAAGATCTTGCTCTCATCGAGTTTTGAGAAGACTGGAACAACACCCAAGGTTCTTCTGCTCTGGGCACCTCCATACTTGAAGAATATCCATGTTCTTTTATATCAGGATGGTACTAGCCTTGAGAGAACACACAATAACCTGAAAAGAAAGAGACTCAATTAATACCCATAGATCAAAACATGCAACCAAGTCCTCCTAATCCTCTCAGTGAAGCACTCAACAATTGTTTAAGATGTATCTAAATGAGCAAAATGCTCAATTATATTAGTGTTGTGAATGGTTAAAATCAAAAAATTGTTGTAGAGAGGTGTGACAATTGGGAAATAGCTCGCATTCCTGTTTTCATTGTGCCCTTTTACTGGACTCTTTTCTAGTGCAAGAGTCCTCTGCTATCTGGGGTAATGGAACAGTACACGTTGCTGATGCAAAGTGTCCATCTATACATAGTAATTCTAAGAAGGGGTTTTTAAAAAACAGCATGGCAGGCATGCCACAGCATACTGACAATGCCTTCCACACTTCCAACTAATATGATATAGATTTGTGGTGTTTTGTATTTTAACAGTCAAGGCATAGTTCACTTGACGGTGGTGGCATGGATGTCTTGGAAGCACCTGAAAGCACAAAGTAAATGGCTCTTTCTTTCTAATGTTTTGAGCATTTGTAAGTCGACATTGTAGCAAACTTTCTGAAATAGATTTTGCTCTGCATGTAGCTTCTCCAATATAGACTATTGTCTCAGCATAAAACCACTAATGACATTTCTAGTGTAGGTTGATTTATTGATTATGCTGACAGTCATGCTAGTCCTGATCCAGACAATTGTTGAATTAACTGCAGAAGGCAAGTAGCATGTGCGATGGATGCACGGCGATTAGTGCTGCACAAGGAACAAGGCATTGCATTTACAAGGGCAGCTGCTGCGGGTTTTGATGTGCAACACATGGCACATTTGTTGGCATTTGCTGATTGCTTTGGTGCCACTCGATTGCGGTAAATGCCTGCGGCTTTCCCTTCTTTCCCTTTGGCAATTATTCTATCCGATTCAAGAGTGGGGACTCTTAAGGGGATGTATAGTGTTAGGGTTTGAAAAGCCTGTGCTAACAGTTCTGTATGTGAACTGGTGATTTCCCACAGCGATGCATGTGTGAAGTTCATGGCTCTATGCAAGAAGAGACAGGAAGCTTGCAACTATATAGAGGAGATGGAGAGTGCAGCTATGAATTCAGAAAGACTTTGTCTACCAGTTTCTGCACGCTCAGATGGGTCATTGGTCAGGCATAGCAGGGGCCAATATGCAGACAGGCAGTCAGAGATCCATGGCAATTTGCGTGATCCTGAAGCTTCCAACAATGAAAATTATATCAGCTCTAGGTCTCACTGTCATTTGTTCAATGATGGACAAGCTTTTGTTGGTGATGTTGACATGGATGCACATGGCAGAGGTTCTTCTCAAAAAAGTAATCATCATCATCATCATCATCATCATCAACGGAGGCGCTCAGCTCTTCCTTTTGGTGTTTTGCATGGTTCTTCTGGTGCTACTGTGACTACCAATGGAGACTATCTTTCTCATGGACACAGTGCTCGTTACCATTACTCTTCTGCAAGCATGGAGTATGACCAGAAGGATGTGTTTATTGAACAAAGGTATGTGGAGGATGGTCTGCCCTTATGTCAAAATGGAGCTCCAGGGCTGATGCGGTCACCTGTTGTACAACAGTGCTCATCACCACCACCACCACCACCACCTCCAAAGCATTCACGTGGCAGTAGGTTCACAGCAGACACTGCTGGTGAGACATGCAGTGACTTGGGTGCTTCACATCATAGACAAGGCCGCCGCCGTAGTTGGGCAAGACATTCAGCCTCACATGTATTCCCTGCCTTCTTCTCTTCAAGTTCTCAATCTGCAAACAGCAGCAGGAACAGTTGTTCGTACAATCTTGACAGTGATTGTATTTACCCCTTGGAGTCTTCTTGTAAACCCAACTCATTGCGAAATAACCAACTTGGACCTCATCCAAACCAGGAGGGTAGTGGTTGTGTAAACAGCAATGGGAGTCAAGGCCATGTTCAGAACTCATCATTGTCAATAATGCTTGCATCTGACCAAAATTGCCAGCTTAGTTCAAGACATACAAGTGCTTCAGGAATTTCTCATAGTCATCATGTTCAGGTTCAACAGAACACACAAGGAGAGGGTTGTGGTGGACACATCCCAACAACTCACATGGAGAGAAAGAATGCTGTTGCCATGGATGCTGCATGTACTAATACTATTTCTGGGGTTGTTACTGAGATGAAGTGGGATGAGGTTTTGGAGCATGAGAGCCAATTACCTTCAAAGCATGATCCCACTGCAGCAGTGCTAGCCAATTCTAATGTTTCATGGCAGTTGATACCGGCATTGCCATCACCAAAGCAGAAGGCATTGTCTGCAGTCCAACAACCCGTGCAAGCTGGATGCTCCTCAGGTGTGCGGCAGCAGCAGCATCCAGGAGATGTGGTGCCAAGGAGCATCAACTACATGTCCATGGATTCAGGGCGGTTAAGTGCAGAGAGGACAACTGGGAAGGATGTCCAAGCTGGTGGAATTCTGGAATGTTCCCTCAGCAAAAATCAGGATGACAAGGAGGATAATCTTTGCAAGGAAGCACCTTGCCAAAGCTTGAGTGTGAAGGATGCAATCAGCCTTTTTGAGGTCAAAAGGGTAGATGCAACTGAGGAATTCAAGAAAAAGCACCCAAGGCAACAAGAGCCCTGTAGAGTATCATCAACGGGCACTCCAAGGACTTCTTTGTCTTCTTCATCTGTCTTTGAAAAACCAGTTTTAAGGAGATGGAGTCAGATTGCTGCTGGTAATAACTCAGATTGCTCACACATTGAAACAGAGCAACAAAGCAAAGATCTGTGTTGTATTTCCCCTGAAGATTCATGTACGCAGTACGATACAACAATGGTCAATATCCTTCCAGAGCCTCATCAGTCAACTGAGAGTTTTCGTCCTGGGGTTATTAAGGTGGTTGTCTCTGAAGCTAGTACAATTGCACCTGGGATGCATGGTGGAGAATTTTCAAGGATGTCTGTAGATTCAGTGTTACCACCTGATTCTCTTGCAAAATATGCAGCTGCCAGATCTGCTCTTCTTCGCTCTTCAGGACCAGACAATGATTCTAGTTGCTACCAAGAAGCACATGCAGAAGAAGAAAAAGATTTTGTTGCATTTGTGAAGTCAGAGGGACAAAAGACAAGAACAGTTGCAAAAGACCAGGAATTGGTTCAACCTGCACTTCCAAGCTTTGTGTTGGATGCATCTAACACTGCTGTGGCATCTCAAGCTGCTTCTGCAGAAGATAATTCAAGCAATCACTTAAGGACTGGGATTCAGCAGGAAGTTGAGTTGCCTGATGGTGACCAGCACAGCTCCTTACTGAAAGAATCAAAATTTTCTACGTCTGAAAACAGTCCCTCTATTCCACCAGCTAGTGATACAGATGACAGCTCATTGGCCTTAAACACTGCAGCAAACCAGAAAAGTGTTTCAGAGTTCCACCATGAGGAGAACAACGGTGATGTCAAGCATGTAGTTGGTGTTGTGAAAGGGGAAACAAACTCTCCCCAAGAGCCAAAAGGAAGGTTCTATGAACACTATCGAGAAAGGAGAGATGCAAAGCTCAGGGAAGAGGCAGGATCAAAAAGAGCAGAGAGAGAGGCAAAGCTGAAAGCGATGCATGAAGTGCTCGAGAAGAGGAAAGAGGAGATGGTGGCATGTAATAATAATAACAGCAAGATGGTACCTGAGAAGTTACATTCTGCTGCTTCAGTAGATACTCAATTGCATGCTGAGAAGCTACACAACTTCAAACCTGAGCTTGCAATTGGCAGAAAGAGCAAGGTATGTACTGTTCCATTCAGAGTGTGATGTATTTTTTGCAATGGATATACATGCATCCATCATCTTTGAAGCAAGAGGCAATGGAAGAATTGCCTCCTTCTCATGGCTTTGAGGGCCTTGGTTCTTGTTTAGGATGATGAAGACAAGAAGCTGGTGGATGAGATGAGAGTGCGGCGACGGGAGAGGCCTGCTGCTGTTGCTGCATCCCGTAGTAGTCCCACCTTGACTGCATCATTGACACCAAGATTGGCTGCTTCACAGCGTCAGCAGCTATCATCTCCAAAGCAGAATGTAGTGCATAAACTGTCATCTCCTCAGAAATTTTTTCCTGGATCATCACCCCATGTGAATATGAACGTAATGTCCCCAGCATCAGCAGCAGTGCCAGGTGCACCAAAACTGTCTTCTCGTGCTGCTTCACAACGGTGGTCTGCAACTGCACTGGTCAACAGCACAACATCAGGGGAGATTCTCCTCAGTCACAGCTCTGGTCCTTGTGTTGCAGAACTCAGGAAGGAGAACACAAAACCACTGGCGGTGAGATCTAGCACACTCCATGAGAGGAAACTAGTCAACAAAACAATCAGTGGTACTGTTTTGCGTTCCTCCACAGCTCCCCTTGAAGCCAACAGGAGTCAGCCAGCGGCAGTGGTGTCTTTCAATGTCTACGAAGACAAAAAGAGCCGGAATTCAAGTATGAGGAGGAGTTTAAGCTTGGTGAGTGCTGATTTGTTGCAGGAGGCTCCTCCTACAGTCTCACAAACACCAGCTCTCAAAATCTCAAAGTACCTCATGGTTGAGCAAAACAACATGACAAACAAGCCAATGAAGCACATGGCTGCAGCATATTGCCAAGCAGTGACACCAGATGCAAAGCCATTTCTTAGAAAAGGGAGAGGAATTGGACCTGGTGCTGGTGCAGCAGGTGTACGGAAGTCAAAAGTGGTACCTGGATCTCTTGATCCTGCCAAGTTTCTCAATGAGGACATTGCCATTGTGACATCCTTGCCTTTGGAAGATGTCATTCCAAGATCTGGAGATCTTTCCATGGACACATTAAAACCTGAACATCATTCTGCTGCTTCTCAAGTGGCAGCAGTAAATGAGGTGCAAGCAGTTGTTGAAACCAGTGTCATGACTTGCTGTAACAATCCCATCAATCCCCCTCTGCTGCTCCCTGAAGCCTCCCCAGTTGTGAAGAGCAACTCCCTTGTAGAGCTGACAGAGGATGTGTTAAGGGAAGGAGATCATGACACAGAAACTGATCAAGTTTCTCCAGCTTCCTTTGAGGTGCACACTGAGGACTATTCATGTGCAAATCTTCATATGCCAGCATCTTGTACAGGCAGTTCACAAGAGGTGGAGGTGGAGCCTCAATTGCTTGAAGCATCGTCACATGAGGAGGTCTCATCCATATACACATCTCCTGCTGCATTGGATGAATCGTACAAGAAATCTTCTTCTCCATGGATACACGAATTCTCGCAAGCTAATAATCCTCCATCTAATTCCTCTCCATCCAGAAGCAGCACATCTTGTGTTCCAATCAGTCCACCTGAGGCCCTGGTAGTAAACATTGTAGCAGAGAAAGTCTCATTAGAGTCTCCTCCATGCATCCAATCTTCTCCACCTCATCTTCCTTTGTTTGCTTCCTCTTCTTCACCCAGAACAACACCCTTTTACGAAAGAGAATCATACCATGCACCTTGTGTCCTTGCAGCAGCAACAGCGCTTTCCCCATCTGGAGTCAATGATGGTGATGATGAAGTGCCACATTCGGGTGTGCCAAATTCCCCACCCCTGTGTGAAGCTCATAGTAGTAGTTTAGCCGAAGAAGCTTTATCATCTCATTATGCAAGTCCTATTGCTTCTCAAGCAGTTCCTGCACTTGAGGTCTCATTATCACCACAGGCATCCTCCTCATCATTTGGAACAACTACAGCAGCTCGCTCCCGCAGGAAGTGGGGCTGTGCTGAGAAGATGCAGCCACCAATCATCATCATGAGTAAGGAGTCTCCAAAAGGTATAAGGAAGTTGCTGAAATTTGGTCGAAAGAGTCGAAACTCAGGCTGCTCATTTCCTTCTTCAACTGCAAATGACTGGCATGAAACTGCATCAACTACTACTACCACTGCCTCTGATGCTGAGGATGCTGATCTCGAACTCAACAATCGGATGTCTTTCTCAAACTTGACCAAAAGGCTTGAAAGAAGTTGGAAAAATGGTGGACCTCAATTACTATTGCACAAAGGTGGCAGGAGTGTATCAGCAGTACGAGAATCTTCATCCTCTTCTTCAAAGGCTGCTGACAGTACTGCTGCCCGAAGCAGCAACCATGGTATGTAATCTCATCTGTGTAATTGTTCTGCGCAATCTCAAATGTAAATTGATGTGCTTGGCATGACAAAAGAAAGGTCTATTTCCGTGTCCATTTGTTAGTTGCCCTTTCTTCTAACTAACAAGTGTTCTGTGTTCATCAAACTGCAGCACCCAGATCCTTTTTCTCTTTATCGACATTCAGGAGCAGAAGCAATGAGTCCAAATCTAGGTCCTGATGATAAAGCTATCAAGATGATATTGTTACAGTTTCAACAAATTGGAACCTGAATCTGGTGAGTGTTTCTGACACTGCAAGAATGAAATGCCATTCTTAGATCCTTACTGAGAAGGCACATAGCCTGAATGCAGGTTGAGCAACCAAGCAAACATGTGGAGAGGAAAGCTTCTTAGGACACTATGATGGTTAGAACCGTAGCTCCATGACTGAATCCTTTCCCAAGGATGATGATCGATGATGATTATGACTGATGACTGGTGATGATGCATTGCTGAATTGCAAAGCAACTTTTGAAATTTCTGGTGGGTCCTGAGTCAGTTGCATCTTGACAACTGTGATGGGATCCAAGTACTTTTTGCACATGGCTTGTTTTTTGGATTTTGTACATGTGGGATGAAAGCTCCTCACAAAAAGGTTCTTATTCACATGCAAAACCAAAAATGCATTTGATTGACAAAGGAGGAATCGAGAGTTGGAACAACAATTGTGTATCTACAGTTTGTGAATCTGTTTTGTAACACCATTGCCTTATGTTCAGCTTCCATGTACCACATTTCAGACATACCTGAATCAATTTTCCAAATGGTGGTAGGTTTACAAATTGGTTTGTTTTGGCTTCTATGCAAAGAAAGTGGAGGTACATAACAAGCTTGTTGGTAAGTCTCTAATTGAGGGCTTGGGGTTGAAGGAAAAAGCATACAGAAAAGATTCCAAGAGAATGTTTCTAGAGTGTGACCTAGTTTTCAGATTTATTTATTTATTTTTCAACACCATATTCACAAGTAGATTTTTAATACCTTCTCAACCAATGTGGATCTTCTTTGTTTTCAATTGAATTTAGTTGAATTGAAATTCAATTCAATTGAAAAGATTTCAATGAAATTTGAATTCCATTTAATGTACTTGCATTAAATTTAAAAGTTTGAATCAAAATAAGTTGAATTTGAAATAAATTGAATTGAATCTCAATTTAATTGAAATCAAGTCAAATTGCATGCAATGTCATTAAATATTTTCATTTAAATGGAACTTATTTTTTACAAAATCAATTCACTTTTTTTTATCAATTGATTGATTGATTCTCATTAGTTGATTATCATTAGTAGTGTTGAACAATAGAGGGGCCAAGTCAATACAAAGATTCATAAGTATCCCCAATTTTTAATGAGAAAGGGCAAAAAAGCCTATGAAATTGTTAGATTGAGGAGCTGGCTGATCTTAGCAGCTTCAATTGCTTTGAAGAGTTGTCTTCAGTGCATAGCAACAGTTTAACCCTTAAATGCCACACAAGTCAAAAGAATTACTCATTTCGGAATTTTTGAATCATTGTAGCCGGCAGAAATTGTTTCTAAAGAAGATTGTGCACTATGTGGAGTGTGGTCATAGGATCTAAATGACATGCTGACCGACGAAGATCCTATTTGGGGGGGATAACATTCGAGGGAATGTGAGCAACACTTATTATGCACAATCTACCTGTGCTTGGTTGATTTACTTGAGAATTTCTCACAATCTGAGGAGTAAATTGGTAAAAAGCACAAAAGGTGCAAGACATTTGAGGGTTAGCATTGTGATAGAAAATAAAATCTTTCCACAATCCACATCTCTTGCATGTGATCAATAATTTGCATGCAAAAGACAGGCAATATGGAGTGAGGTGTTTGTGATTGAATGAAAGATATCAAGCGACATTCTTAATTGTAACACAAAGGTACTCATATATTGTATATGCACAACTTGCAATACTTGCGTACTGTATTTGCATGTTCAACCTTGAAATCTGCTTGACATTCCAACAAGCAAGGTTCTGGCACATTGCTTGTGGAATTTATCTCACTTTTTTGAAACTGATTTTATATGTGAGAGTGTTTGTTGTCATGACTTCAATGCAAAAAAGTATAATCAAATCATGTACAAAGAAAAAATTGTCACAAAAAAGTGACACACTGGATGTTCTTGAAGAACTGTACAAAACTCAAGAATGGCAGAAGCAAGGTAGTTTGCTTTGTTTTGTTTTGTTTTGTCATGCTGAGATCTCCCAAACCACAGCACTTCATGGCACACTCTTGGTACTTTTGGAAAGTTCTCCATGAGTAGGGGTGCACTGAACTTGGTTTGAGACTGTTTGGAGCTATGGTGTGAAAGCTATTGATTATTGCTCCATTTTCTCAATGAAAACGAAATAAAATCAAAACTGAAAACTGTCTTGGAATTTGGGGTGTTCTTGGTGTTGTTGGAAAGCCCTTGGTGATTCAGATTTAATAAAGTTTATTTCACAATTTTCAGAGCTAAAGTGTGGAATATATTTATTCTTGAGTGGATTTTGTTGCTGAAAATTCAAACAAATTGCAAAAATTGGGTTTGGAAGGAAAAATCTGTTGAGCCCCCCATGTGTTCACTCTTGGGCCAATGGTATGAATGCCTAAACCCTACAAAATGTCATCCATGTACATGATGATCCTTACCCAAATGGAAAATCCCTCAAAGATATAACACACATACATTTACTTAAATATTTTTCTTGGTCTTCTTCTTCTTCATCATCAGTTTTGACTAATTTTTTTCACCAGGAAACCTCAGAACACATATACTTACTGAAACAAAGCAATAATAACTTTTTTAGACACAATGTCCTGTTCTGAAGTGGGATCTTAGGGTTTAGGATCTAGGATTTAGGGTTTCATTTCATGGGGGGAATGGACATGAGACTATAGTGGGGTTGGACAGAGACTCTAAAACATATAGAAGCTCGAATGGAAATCATAGTTTGGGTTTTAGGGTTTAGTGGGGGTTGGACAGAGACTTTGAAGAATGTAAAAGCTTGATGGAAATCCTGTTTAGGGTTTTAGGGTTTAGGGTTTAGTTGGATTGGAGAGAGACATTGAAGAATATAGAAGGTTGACAGAAATCATGTTTAGGGTGGTGTTTCTGCATTATTGTCACTGATATGTGGGTCATGTCCACAGGGGGTATATACCAGTGTTGACTAGTTATTGAGTTGTAACCCAGTTATCAAGCTGGTTATTAATAACCTACCACCCAGTTCTTGATTTTTTCATAACCAGTTAACCAGTTGATAATCACCTGGTATTGAATTTTCAAAATCTAATAACCTACCTTCTTGGTGACTTGATTATCATCCAGGTAGGTTAATCAATCTTTAAACACTAATACAAAAGATTTTTAAAAATAGAAACAAAAAATTAATTAATTTTTAAAAAACCCTATAATTGGTGTATAACCAGCAGGTGAAGTCGCGGTTCTCAACAATGACATACCC
>Ga0209208_10010599_pt1 | contig 11948 bp, 8 predicted proteins | sample S1TSphfallax_3_FD_187694 | JGI IMG/M metagenome (GOLD analysis project Ga0209208, IMG submission 187694) | Host-associated microbial communities from peat moss isolated from Minnesota, USA - S1T2_Fd - Sphagnum fallax MG (SPAdes) (version 2) | ecosystem: Host-associated > Plants > Peat moss >...
AGACTTCTGGCTGTAATCCCTCTCTTCACTCCTTCCCTTTAAACCACATTCTGTCCACCTCCAGGATACCTTTCAAGGGTCTCTGGTGCTCACTCAAACTAATGCCTACAACACAGATGCAAGATCCTACAAACACACACTTTCCATTCTAGATACTCGCTCTCTCTTCAACATGCCCCTAAGTCTACGGCTCGGACCCCTCAGATTCTCATCATTTCCTCGGCATCAACCCTCCATATCAATTGCATCAAGACATTACACAATTGCTCAACAAAGTCACTGGCGCAGCGGAGAGTTTCAACAACTAGCCAAGTAGCTGTCAAAACAAAGCAAAAACCAAAAACTAACCACCCAGAATGTTGCTCCTGTCTTCCTTTTTTTTCTGTCAAATCGCCACCACCTCCTTCAAAATCTTCCCACCGTTTCTTTCTTAGCTTCCTTCTCAAGCCTCCCATGCACCGTTACAATCCTCACATCCCAAAAAATCATAAACCCCGCCGCCTTCATTAATCGAGCTTTCCGGCGGGCTTAACTCTTAAACCCTTGAAGCAAAAATCAGCTTTCACATTCCAGAAGCCACTAACAGGTTCCCTGTTCGGCCACCCCTTGACCGGTCACAACTTCTTCAAGATGCTAACTTAACCTTGATTATTTCGACATGTGGTGTTTGAGGTAGAAGCGATGTGCAAGAACTGAACAATATTCCATAAATATACTTGGAATTTATAAAGATGTGTAGCTAACAAGGACACACAAGTGTTATGCATATGCATGATTTTGCATCAATGATTCTAGCTTTGTCACAAGTGAGTGCCATATATTTAGGAGTAGCAACACTCCTTTCCCCTACACTTAACCTGCTCACACAAAAAATTTGCAATTACCCATCCAGCCCAATTAGACTAATGTTTCTTAGCTAGCATTTTGACACCCAATAGAAGCTTAATAGCTTCATGCTCCAACATCAGCCAGCCTTATTGGAGAAGATGGAAAACACTGGCAAATTGTTGTCTTTTGTTTCCCCTCTCACCCTTCAACCGACCCTACACCTTCTCAATGGCTGTACAACTCTTGCACACAAATTTATACCTCATTATTCAAGTGTTGGAAATTTTTATTGACATATCACTCTCATTTTTTACTCCTAAGAGTGGTAGGTTTTTCGCCAACTTTTCTTTTCCCAACATGCCTGATCATCTGACTTGGGGCTCATAACTCAACTCTCTTCCTACAACTATAACATACACCAACATATTTCACATGACCCACCTCCCCATCAGAGCCCTGCAACATTGAAGCTCACGGTTTTGCCCAAGAATCCCTATTCCTGACACTTCTTTAAAGATTCATGATTCTATATTTTCTCCAACTTGGTATGAGATGAGAGAAGTAGACCTTCAAATTGGGGGCAATGGCTTTCCAAATAAGTTTAATGTATGATGGAGAAAACCAAACATAGTAAGCATATTGATAAGATCACTGTTCTACCTCATAACCTCACTTTCCATACTTCAGCAGACCTTTGAGTGCAAGTTCTTTGATAAATCGATCATTGTGGAGCATTGCCAACAAGATGAAATGACTCAACTCAATTAGAAGTGAAATCAATAAATCATCAAATAATCAACTAACCACCCAACCTTGGTTCAAAGTTTTCTTTTCGTGCAGTTTATGTTAGGGTTGTCAATGCTTCTCTGAAGGAGTCAATGGGGTCTTCTTTCACACGCCTTGGGTCATGACTGAACTTCAAATCATCGAATGCATATATTGACAACAGCTCTGCCCCTTATGGCAAAGTTCAAACCAGCAACAGTTCAAACATGAAAGGTTCAATGAAGTTCCCAAAAGATGCACCCACAGTTCAGTGACACTGACTTGGTAAACATTTGTCAATACATGGGACCAAATGAAAACTATGTTCCATAGTCCCTCTTTTACAGGCAGAGCCAATAAAATCATCTTGAATAGAATTGAAAGACATGCCCATCACAAGAAAGCAACAGAAAAGAAGGAAACCCAAAATTAAAGAACAGAGAAAACAAAAGCAGAGGAGCAGCATGAACAATTGTGATCACATGCATGTTGACCTTAAACATCACCATATATGCTATCAGCTACCTATTTTACAATCCCAACTGACTTCTCAGTTGCAGAAGTGGGTGGATGTCAATGTAAAACATTGATCAACATTAACTACATCTTTTTCTCACAAGACAACAGTAAGAGGAAAACTTGTTCAAAATTTATTACAAGCTTAAATGGTGGATTCCTTACACCAACCCTTTGCAGCCAATGGAGCTTCCACCATATTTGAGCTTGAAATATTTGAGCTTTGGAGCTACAGTGACTTACAAAAGAACCAATAAAACAACACTAATTGAAATCTCTGAATTCAGTAGAAGCTGAAAAAATGAAATCCACATTAGGCATACATACAACACAGGTAACAAAACAGAGATAGCATTAGGGTTTTCAACTGGACATGGTTGCACAAAAACAAAGTGAATCCACAAGATTTACAGCAAGATTTAAACCTTGTGGTACCAATTTTCCTTGCAAATTTCTTTACATTCATTAGTAATATTTTTGTTCTTTTTTATAGAATTACTCCCTGGGTAGGAGCCAACAACAATTGTCAGACTATCAAATGCCCTTGAGGAGGACCAATGTGGCCTCCAAATGGAATACAAATTTAAACCCAAATTCGCTCTACAAATCGAGACCATTATGGTTGATACCAAAAACAGCACGGGTTTTAGGATTTAGGGTGATAGCAAAAACCACATGGGGATGATGATAAATATTGATTGCAACATTTGTTCTCAAGTCTCGTGTGAAATTACAAACCTATTTACTGGCATATTGTGTTGTCACTGCTTGCTTTGGTTTGGGGAAGAAAGCTCCAACTTAGTAAGGTCAGAGAGCGGTAGAAACAATGTTGTGCTAGACTCTGTGTCATCATCCAGGATATTTACAGAGCCTCGACAACTGGGAGAGCCACAGCAGCAAATCAGCTGTTCATCTTTTGACATAAACCTGTAGTCATACGTCAACTCCTCCCCAGGTGCAATGTCACGTTTGGCAAAGATTATGATGCGATCTTTGCCCCTTGCTGCAACCAAGCGTGAGTAGCAATTTGGCTCACAAGAGTGGTTTATGAGATGCGCAAGGCTTCCACTGTGTGTGGCATCCACCACACGCTCATCATCCACCCGGAACATGTAAGTGCCTGCACCCACAAGTGAGTCATAACAGCGTGCCTCCCTTATATCTGCCACAATGGGTCTCACAACCTCACCTGCATACTCAATCACCATGTCATTTGCATGATGAATCTGCTTGGTGAAAACACCCCATCCATGTATTGCAGATTTCCCAAACGTAAGTCGGTGGTACATTGATGTACGCATGTTTTCAAACTTCTCTGATACTGATAAAACTACATCATCACTCTGTTGTGCTCTTTGCGCATCAAGTAGTGTTGTGACAGTTGATGACAACCCTGATTTTATGGATTCCAGATTCCAGGACCACACTTTGAACTTCTCCTTCCCTTCTGGTACTTTCTGGCAACAACCTGTCACCATAACTGGTAAATTCTCGACAAAAAGCCGCTTGACTAGAGCAGCAGCTAGAGCCTCAGGTTCCCTGCGGCCACGCCTTGTTGCAGCATCATATGGCTCAGTGCGAGCACAACCAGAAGCATTTGCTACAGGCTCATAAGCAGAGCAAGCAAGCCGGGCCTGAGATGCTGTGTTGTTTAAATGCTGAGCCTTTGCAGGTCGCCTGTGCTTCCGGCAGTAGGAAATGAGCCGCAGTGATGTCTCCACATTGGCTCTCCTTTTCTCTTCTATGGCCTCCATGCGGAGGCTAGAAGCTCGAGCACACAGGGGATGATATGCCACACGGCAGTGACTGTCTGCACACTGAATGCAAGCTCCATATGGTACTCTACATACACTACAAGTCAAATTCCAGCGTTCTTTGTGAATAGCATTGATACCATCCACAGGCTCCATCCTCTTGTTATCCACCATTGATAATTCAGGCATCCATAATGCACATGTGAGATGTGCCCAGCGCCCGTCTGTTGTCCTCTTCATGGCTCCACTTGTGATGGGGCACAAGCAGCATAACGGTCGCTGTTTTGGAGCATCAGCACCACACAGGCTGCAAAGCCAAAGCTTCCCATCTGGTGGCTCAAGCACTCCATAACAATTCATATGTACAATTATGCGGCACTTGTCACACTGCAGAAGGAGATTGTCCACATACTCCACATCAAGGTAGCACACTGTGCAGCGATCGAGGTGTTTCCATTGCACTTCAACAGGCCTGTACCCTGCAGGCAACAGATCCTCATCTACTTCGCCAGGTGGTAAAGGTGATTTGTCTGACCACCCCCTGTACTTGAAGCACATTCTTGCATGTGGTAGACCCTGAATGAGCTCTGACACTCGGGGATTACTGAACCCAAACATAGCTGCGCCTGATCGTATTCTTCGTCGCTTCTCTTGCTCTGGACTCAAAAACCTCCCAGCTTTCTCTTCAGCTTTCTGCAACTTTAAGAGTATCTTCTTCCAGCAAGCTGATGGAGAATTGCCATCAATGGGCATTTCATTGTTTGGAGTAACTCGGAAAAGAGGGATTATTCGCATGCCTGGGTTCCTGAGCACCTCCATTTTGTACTCAACAGCTGCCACATCTGCCTCTTTCATTATTGCAAACTTGCGCACAGCTGTGTAACCTTCAGTCCAAATATGGTGCTGATCATGGAAATGCTCAGAGTCCCGAACAATTTGTCCCAAGCTTAGCACCACAAGTGTTCCCAGTTTCAAGGGAAGAGTGAACAGACTGTTCACACTCTTCCGGATTACATACTTCCTCTCATCACCCACAAAGTCATGGTCATCACCTTCCACCTCTTGCCGCTGTCGGTCAATACAACCACTGGTGCCAGGAACTCCTGGTGAATCAACCTGTATGTGTGCCATGCTTTCAGGAAGCTTACACTCTTTCAAATACATCTCTACTTCCTGTAATCCTTGGTGAAAGGCCACCCTTTTGCATCTGCAGTGATACTTGGATAACAGACCTTTTGAGAAAAGCACGACATTTTTGGAGTCAACTCTTGCATGATCATAGCTCCCAAAAAACTGGACAGCAATGACATTGTCACGAGATGTAGGCTCCATGCCACAAGCTCTTGCATGCTCTTCATCCATTGCAATAGCAGGCCACATTGGATAGCCTTTCACCTTGGCCCACACAAGATCCCCTTGCCCTGGCTCATCTTCAAAAACCTCCATACTGACAGCTAATGCTGCTAATTCATCAGGATTAGGTCTTTCCCTTCTATCCCGCGACTGCTGAGCTGTAGCTATCGAGAGTCGGAGCCTCTGTGCAGCTGAAACTTTCAGCTTCACTCGCTCCCTTGCCAGAATAATCCACTCCTCTTCAGAATCCTCATAAGTGATCAGGTGCTTGCGTGTGTGGTCATTGTAGTCACCAACAACTCCAGTGTACCACTCATCGTCTAATGGCCAGAAGACCTTGCAACTCTGACCAATCAGAGACGTTGGAGACACAGCAACAAGCTCAAATTCCTTCCACTTACACAGTTTCTCCTTCTGGAGATTGAAACTCCAAATTGCTTTTGTGAGCTTCTCTGTCTGCAGAGTCATCTCACTGGATTCTTTCACCTTCCCTATTCCATGACTGCTCAATTCCCAGGTGTGATTTGGTTGATCAAAGTCTGCCACCATCAAAGTCTCTGCACCCATGTCTTTATCAGCTTCTGAATCTTCAATTAGCTGTGATCCCTGCTGATTAGTACAAGGAGGTGAAGCAATTCTAAGCTTGGGGATGTCAAGCTCTATCCAAAGAGATCCTTCCACAATGTCACTTCCCACACTCTTCGGACACATATCAATGACAGCAACACCACACATCCCCTGCTCTCTCTTCTTACATTTGGGATCCTCTGATGTTCTTGTCTGAGTTAGCCTGTGAGTTAGGCTGAATTCATTTTCACCCTTTTCTTCCCACGTCTTAGGAACCACTCCCTCCTCCTCCTGAAATTGCTCTATGCGAGTTGGTTCTGAGGTCCTTAACTCAGAGGGGTCATTTCTTGTCCATGTCCCCAATGAACCTGCAACGATTTCCGTCTCCTTACTCTTGACAACTGGTAGATCTGGATATAGATCCACCATTCTCCGCTCACTCTTGCTCTCAGAATCATCAGGTACCCGAGGTTGAGGTGCCTTGAGTTCCTTTCCCCATGGTTGACCCCTCTTTTTTGCAAAAATCCGTTCTTCCAATTCTTGAAGAGACATGAACTTGCCAGAATTTGAGGTGATAGGGTCTGCAGATGTGAAGCTTGCAGGATACTTTATGAGCTCTGCATTAGGCCCTGGTACTCTGGATGCTTCATCAGGGCTTATATTCATCATCTTGAAGCTTTGGAGCGGATGTTGGTCAACAAGTTGCTTTATTGCCAGCCTCTTAGGCTTTTGCACCCCATTTCTCAAGATCTGGAAACTTTCCTTGCTGTGTCTATAGATATGAAGTAACTTGCTGGATGCACTCCAGTCTTCTGTGCTGCATCCTTGGTTCCAATCAGCCTCTTCCTCAGAAAGTCCTTCTCCACTTCCAGAGTTCTGAAACGCTAACCCCAAGTCACCATCATCTGCCATTTCTTCACCCTGCTCTCCTCCAGATTGTAAGTTTAAGGAGGGAAACTCTCTGGTGAAGCAATCTGTCAGTAAGGAAAGTTTCCGTTTCTTGACAGATCGGGACTTCCAAAGCCCATTTGGTTCCTCTGTGACTTCATGGCCTGCATCTTTGGGCCATTTTCTGCTTCGCACCTGACAAGCTGAAAAACACGTGCAATCCAGTTAGTGTCTGTGCAAAGACTGTAAATTCACATTTCCAGCTTTAAAACTGTGATCTGGAACAAGCTTACCTAAACCATTTTCCTCGAGACTCGTCTCAGTTGCCCCCATATCAACTTGCATCAAGGACTGTGCCAGTATAAACTGCTTCTGCATTATCACACTTTACAGCTTCCCCTACAACCTAGGTCTCGGATGACAGCACATTACAGGGTTGCAATATCCAAGTTCCTCATCAAAACCAGGGACAGTCTTCAGATTTGGAAATGTTTCATCATCCCTGGAAGATCTCTGATGGAACACATTTAGCATGATGGCCTTGAATTTGACACTCCTCCTGCTCGCCATTTTTGCTACCTGTCCCAGAACTGCATAGTATGCTGCTCGGTGTTAGCTGTGCAATGCTCAATCTGTTGTGCAGTGCAAGGCACACACAAAAAAGTGATAAACACAGACATAATTGATCAAAATTCAGTCTCTGTGGCTTTTGGACCTCCATCCTGCTGCAATTATTAGTGCCACCAGTCTTTCCGAATGGGCTCTTCGATTGAGCTGATCTAGAGACCCCATCCTCATCTAAGGTTGCCTCCTTACCATCCCCCTTAATTTTGTACTATTAGAAGCCCAGTCAACTAATGCAAATCACATGAAGATTGGAATCCCCATGTCTCATAGAGATCATTCAGGTATTTGTTTGTCCAATACCTTAACAGCAAAGTAAGGTGCATCAGAGCATTATCAAGATTTCGAAGCAGAAATTTCATTGAAGAAAATGTTTTTGACCATCTGAATGAATGTTGTTGCTACGAAAACACACAAACATCCATGATCTCTTCGCCTTCTTGGAATGTATGTGCCAGAAATAAATGGCCATTGATATGGCAATACTGATCTAGTTTTCTGCCATTGACAATTTTGCTTCTGAACTTCAGGGTCAAAAAGCAAGAGATTTTCTCACCTGCTGCTGCTACAATCCTGCCAGCTCTGTCTCCAGTGACCTCACTGGAAGAGAGCCACATCATCTGAACATCCATATTCCTCCAGTGGATCAATTTCCCATAGCTCAACAAACCATTGCATCTCAGTCTGATACCTGATATATATAAGAACTGCAATTCTTTAATAAAGTTTATCATACAACTGTGAATTCCAATCCAACCACATGCGTGATTTTTGTTATTCTTGTCATTGAAGTGCAATTCAAACAAGCCAACTTGTACAACACAAAAGCTCAAAAAACTACAATGAGAATCTGAACTCATTTCTTGCCCAAAATATCAGGAGGAAACAAAAGAACCAAACCCAACCCAACCCTAAACTGACAGTATTCTAGCTTTGGAATCTGACAAACTTAAACTTCTTCGGCACCCAGGCCAACACTTTCCCAAGCGACCTCAAGCAAATCCAAATAAGCCTTTCATCTCATGTGAACCGAACAGCACATAACTGGTGTAAAAGAGAGAATCGCAGAAGAAAGGAGAAAGAAGCCAAAACAAATCAGAAAGAAAGAAAAAGAAAAAGCACAAGCTTGCACCCCAACATCTCATCATATAGAATCCATCTCTGCTCCCTCAGCATGCAAATCTCTAGCTGGATTACAGAAAAATAAAAGACTTGGGAGCTCACAATATGAGCAAGAACATAAGTTCACCAAAGCAGCAGCAGCAGCACAAAACATGACAGATATACCTGATGGGTTGGGAGATTGTACCTCACTCAAGCATTTCCTCAACAAGCTACAAGTGTACCACCATCCAGTCCTGGTACATCTTCACACATGGGTCCTTGTCTCCTCACCTCCTCCTTCTCACTCACAGACCCCTCCAAAGCACCCATCTAGCAGCTACTTCCCAAAAGAAAAGGAAAAAAAACCAGCTGACAAAAACCCTGCAAAAGCTTCTTCTTCTTCTTCTTCTTCTTCTACTTCAATTCCCAAAACTCATCCCAAAATCCATCCCAGCACAAGTATCTAGCCCAGTACCCTCACAAAACCAAACGCCCCTTGTAGAAGGAGGAGGAGGAGGAGGAGGAAGAAGAGCCTTCTTGCACTACTTCCCCTCCAACCTCTCTTTACACTACTACAACCCCTCCCATGTCTCCCATTTTGTGCAAGAGGATGTGAGTTGGTTGAGTGGTGATGTAGGCTACATCACTCTTCTCCCTTGCCCACTCCATAACTTCATTTGCCCAAAAGAAGACTTCATGTTGTCTATGATGTTTCTCTCTACCCTCTAACATGGGGTGCTTGGGGTTAGCCCATGTATGTGAGTTGGAGGGTGGGGGGAGGGGAGGGGGGTGCTTAAGGGTAAGCGATGTGGGTGCTTATGTATGGTATGTGTGGGATGTGGGTACTTATGTATGGTATGTTTGGGATGTGGGTAGTTATGTATGGTATGTGTGGGATGTGGGTGACTATGTATGGTATGTGTGGGATGTGGGTACTTATGTATGGTGTGTGTGGGAGGTGGGTGCTTATGTATGATATGTGTGGGATGTGGGTGCTTATGTATGGTATGTTTGGGATGTGGGTGCTTATGTATGGTATGTTTGGGATGATGGGTTGTTGTTGTTGGTGTAGTTATGAGAGATTTAGGGTTTGTTGTTTCCCGCCATCAAAAAGGTAGAAAGATGGGGGGTGGTGTTAGAGAACGCGCCAGAGCTACTTACTTGGCAATTTCTAATTTCTGAATGCAATATTAAAAAAAAGGGAGATGAATCACTCACTCATTTCACCCAAAAGGATTTTTTTTCCTTTTTTTAAAATTAGGGTTGAGCAATAAGCCTGGATTTGATGGTCTGAATTGGTTTTTCTTAGTTATCTTGAGTGAACTAATAAGTTCTGTTTACAGAATGGGTCTTGCTCATTACTTGTGCACTTTGTACTAAGGCAAGGGATATATTGTGTTTAGATTCATTATAGAGTATTATAGTAGCTTAAGGCATTTTTATAGGCCCCTAGGTAATAATAATAATAATAGGTCTATTTTTATATGAGGATTTTTGAAAGATGATATTTTGGCTTGTGTTGAAACTGGAGATTAATTATAATATAGTTATAATAATAACTTGAAGGATTTTGGTTTCTATTACAGGACTTTATATTTTATTTTTTGAAGATTATATTATTTTTGCACGGTGAAATATTTGAGTTTCCATAATTCTTCATTTGCCATAAGATACTTTTCAATGTAAATGGCAAGGCCATAGTGTAATTAATTGACACACCCCTTGTCTTCTCTCTTAACTGGAATTGAGTTTTCTTGCTTAGATTTCATAGAGATCCACAAACACCAAATTACCAAATCAGCCCATCTTCTTCCTCTGTGTTTTTTTTCTTTTTTCTCTGGAGTTTTTGTTTTTGCTTGGATTTCATAGACACAAACAACAGATTACAATTCTTCCATCTTCTTTTTGGGAAGAGCTTTTCCTCTAAATATGGTGAAGTTTAACCCATTTCCATGTCCTCTACTCCGTGTTGTTTTTTGTTTGTTTATTCACAAGACTCATGTGTCTTTTTTTTTTTTGCTGACCATCATTTTTCAATGCACTGATTTCTACTACTATTACATAGCCTAGCAGCTTTTCTTTCTTTCTTTCTTTCTTTCTTTCATGTTGTTTTTAGCTTTTGGCAATATTTTCTTGAGACAAGAGCTTCAAGACCATACCAGCTTCACTCTCAAAAGTTCAACAACCCCGCTCCTTTGGGAGCCATGGATGAGTTTACAAGTGGAACAGCATGCAATGGATGCAACTGATCGAAATGATATGGTGATTTTTGGGATCCCAAAAAAGCAAACTGTGGGTATTTATTGGGTTGCAACTCATCACAGATCTGAATTGGGGTGGGTGCCTGGAAACAGTTTGTGGAGCTTTGAGGTGCAAATATTGTCTGTGTTAGACTAATGTATTCTTGTAACTACTAGTTCCTTTGTTTTTGTGGGTGGTGCAAGTATGTTATTTAATACCAGACTTCAATCATATTTTTGGTTAAGTAAATGACAATGAGATGAAAAGAGATGATGATCATGATGATCATAATGATGATGCCCAGGATCATGGAAAGATTTGGTATTTTTATTCCAGAAGAATGCAAGCTGAATTTGTCTTTGTAGGCCAAAATTTCTGCCAACATATATATGCTTGTAAGCAATACTTGGATAATGCCACTATATTATTTATCTTTTTTGGCCTGAGAAATGGATATCCAGCTTTGTGTTTTGCATTCTTTGTCGTCTTTTTGTTTAAACACCAGGTGGCACCAAGAAATTGTCGGTGTTGTAAAAAAAATAATTGTATCATGAACTTTAGGTGGGTTGCGACCCATTTGAGGGAAGCCCGATTCGATTGATTACTTGCTGCTGCAAAGGAGAATCATTAGGTGCCCAATGATACAAGCAACAAACAGCAGAAGATGGGATTCTGTTTCAGAGCTGTTGCTTCGGCGTAAGGAACTTTCCAGCTGGAGGGACCTGCTGCACTTCAGTGTTTGAAACCAGAACTTTTATGACTTGCAGTGAACAAAGTCAGGAACAACGGTGAAAAAACAACAATGTCAGATGATTTGGGCAGGGATGGGGTGAGGGGCAGAGAGCCAGGGGAGAATCCCAATGCCTTGCAACTCTTCTACATCTTTCTCTTTCCTCTGAAAATTGAGAAGTACGTATCTCGAGTTGCCCAAATTTGGTTGATTTTATAACCCATAAGAGCTTAATAAGAGTAACAACTCCAGTGGTGTTGAGTATGTGAGCTTGCAAATTAACATTGGATGAAGAAAAGTCAAAACATGCGAGTTTGGATCAGCAAAATGGTTTTTGCTGAGGTTGGTAAAAGGCGCAGCAAAGGCTATGACACCTGCCTGCTGTTGATTGGCTAGATCGTTTGATTGGTCCAGGTGGTTTGCTATTAGTAATCTCGCACCTATTTTAGTTTTATGGGTGGGGTTGGCAAAAGAATAAATAACTAAACTTGGATGTGAGAAACATTTTTTTGCATGGCTCTAAATCATTTTCTATGGACAACCACTTTTACCTCCTTTTGAAGCAATCTGCTTTCTTC
>Ga0209208_10010600_pt1 | contig 11947 bp, 8 predicted proteins | sample S1TSphfallax_3_FD_187694 | JGI IMG/M metagenome (GOLD analysis project Ga0209208, IMG submission 187694) | Host-associated microbial communities from peat moss isolated from Minnesota, USA - S1T2_Fd - Sphagnum fallax MG (SPAdes) (version 2) | ecosystem: Host-associated > Plants > Peat moss >...
AATGAATGAATGAAAGAGGAACGGTCGCTCAATAGTTTTAGCTCACAATTTGTCATCAACAAATTGTCATTCATTCATTCATTCATGATGCATTCAATAAGGATGGAGAAAATGCAGTGGAGTACTTGAAATTTGTTGAAATGTGTGCGTTTTTTTTGGGTTTTTGGGTACCTGAAAAAAAACTCCTTCAAACGTTTATGGGAAATAATAATGGGTACCGATGATGAAATGAACTTGTTTCTGGTCTTAAGGCTGAAATCATGCCTCAAGCAAGTGCAGACGAGTAGAACATGTTGAAGAGGGGGCGGGGGGATGGGGCGGTGGGGTTGGTTGGGGGAAGTGATCTGGGTACAGACATGACACAATGTCCAGAGAGCTGAAAACTCTGTCTTTCCATGCCGCAACTCTTGCTAAAAGATCACAAGCTCCGGGTGGACACGTATGTGATGGAAGATGCAAAGTACTGAAATGATGATGTAGGCTAAGTCTGTATGTGTTTTACATAGGCAAAAAACTTGCAACAAAACCTTGACACCTCAAAGCTGACTTGCAAAGGAATCATGCAACAATGATATATATATATACATATATTGCTGATAGTTAAAATATGTCTTCTATATGCAAGATATTAGTAGACACGCAATGCACAAATGGTGATTTGTGCAGTCACCCAACAAGTCTCATCAAGATGCTGGTGTACAACACTCAACACTCTTCAGAGCTCTAACTTATCTTACTTGAACCACCACTGATTAGTCACTTAGTGCTTGGAAAATTGACAGCAAAACAATGAAAGAGTGATAGGGTTGCGAAAAATCGCAAGTTTATTATGAGCTCTCCACACAACTTTAGGATCACACAAATTGCTACAAATTTTACAATTCATCTTCGAGCTTTACCCTATTTTTTTTAAATACAAAATGAACATCATATGCAAATTTTACTTTCCTTAATATTATGTGCACAAGGTTATCATCCCATGCACAGGTTAAATTTCACAACTATTGAGGTGAACACCGCATGTGCAATGAGATATTTAATCCACACTTAACTAGAGTATTTTCTGATTCCAAAAGTTAAATGCATGAAGCACAAATAGTTAAGATATAAAAATAATTTGATAAGAAGTTGATATCTAACACTTATGAGTTGAATATCTTATTAGAAATAAAATATTGTTCTGCAAATTCCTGTACAAAAGTAGGCCTGCCTCCTAAGTCATTTGTGAATGTTGGGCAAGGAAATCATCACTGGGAACTGTACTATGTTGTTCCTTTTGCAACCAACAACAAGACAACTCGGACAAAAATATCTGAGTTGTAGTGAACATCTAAGGTACTTACTATACTCATAGAAATACCATGACCCAAATTCCAAGCTATCTTCAAGGATGCTTGCATGAATGATGAACTTCTTGATGGTTTTTGCAAATTCAATGACATGCAACAAAGATTAAAACTATGTACCCAGGGCAAAAAAATTCTAGATTTGTGGAATGTACTCTAATAATTTTACTTTATTTTAATGAACACTTAGCTTCACTTGCATGAAAAACAGGTAAGAATAATGGTAAAGAAGGTGGAGATCTACAATCATTTAAAGAAAGTTATGAAATATATTCTAATAGTTAACTAAAATTTTAAGCTTCACTTTTTTGAAAGGGAATTTTTCAAAAGGTATATGAGAATGAGATAAAAATAATGATAAAAGACGTGGAGATTTTAAAAGGGTATTTGAAAAATAATTATAATATTTTGCTTTTTCATGTAAGTGGAGAGGGGAAAGGAGTGATGTAGTTATGAAAAAGAGATAAATATAATGACAAAAGAGGTGAAGATTTTGAAAATATATTTAAATAAAATCTTTTGAATAATTATTGTTTTGAATAATATAATTACACCATTACATAGACCTCCCGAAACCGTAAAGACTCTGGATATCAAATCCAGAGTCAATATCAACAACTATTGACAACTCCACCATCTTGTACTGATCCCCAAATTCAGTAAAAATACAGTGCATCCCAACTAATTGATGTGTTAAGAGCAACTTCACCAGTGCTCAATATGTGACCTTACAAACGAAAATTGGCTGAAGAAAAGTCAAAAAACATGCCAGTTTGGCTCAGCAAAATGGTTTTGGCACTACCATTGTTGTGCAATTTGCTGAGGCCAGTAAACTCTACAGCAAAGTCTAAGACCTGCCAGATAATAGTAGTCCTGACTACTATTCCCTATTTCTGATTTAGAGTGTTTTCTTATGTTTACTGTTAGTAGGCTCACACCTATTTGCAATCCCCAGTTTTAGTTTTATGGGTGGGGTTAGAAGAAAAATTAGAAAGTAAATAACTAAACTTGGATGTCAGAAATATTTTTTGGAGGGTCACATATTGAGCTACACTGGAGATGCTCTAAAATGTGGTTATGTTGGTCTAAACTCTAAACCACCAAATTTCTGTCAAATGTAAATCAAGGAATGTTTTGCCACTTTCTCAACTGATGACTTTCAACATCTTAACCACCTTTTATTTCTTTGGCTATAGTCAAAAATGACCATCTTCCTCATCTTAACTTGTTTTATGAAGAGGACTTGCTTGGGTGCTTTATTTGAAATAAATTAAACCCATTTCTATGCTAGCCCAATCTAAACATGTGATTGATGGCATCTTCCCTAGGCCATGAGTAGGTCCTTCAACCTCGCCATCAGCTTCATGGTTCATTGCCCATTCATTCTATAACTGTTTATGGCCCTGGGCACATGTTCAAACTCTGTGATGTAATTAGGCAATCCACCTAGTTCACCCCTACAAGCTAACTAGTGTTCATGGGTGCATTATTTCCATTAATTGTTTACAAAATTTAAACCATCAATCCATTACATTTCCAAAGTGTAAAATTAGTATAAGCAATCATGCATCAGATGGGTGCATCTTCCCTGGTTTCAATCTAGCATGGTTCTTTGGTTTTGATTTGGTCCAAATTTTGTTTTTGTTGGACATGATTTGGCTGAACTAAAGAACTATCTTTGGATGGATAACCATACGTATAAATGTATTTTGAAATGGACCAATCAAATCATAGGTGTTGAGTCCATCCATCCAAGAGTACCATTGTTATGGAGATCAAAGAAGAGGCCCATTCATCCCCCTAAAGAATGGAAAAAGAGAAAATGTACTTTTTTTTTCACAATTTTTTTTTAAATCGACTAAACTTCAAATTCCACTTGTGAAATTGACCTAGTCCAAGACACTAGTAACTCAATGTAAGGCCCTATCCTTGCATCATGGTCACTTTTCATGGTGGAGGAAGGGAGCACATGAGTCCTTTGGCCATTCAATTTACTCTCGAAAGCATTCTTTTCCTTTTTTTTTGGTATCAAAAAATTCTTTTTAAATTAGCGAGTTTTGTCAAATTTACATTAGAAAAACCAAAATTTCCCAAAAAAATCCTAGTGTTTTTGTCAAAGAATGGCGAAATTTTGCCAAAATAAAATAACATTACTCAAAAAGGATTAGTTGTCCATAGCTACACCTTGGTAGCCCTTAATTCCAAGGACAATAATTCATCAAACTTGGTTTAAGTGGAAGTTTAGGTTCCATAAGTTGTCCTTTTGAATGATAGTTCCAAATTGAAACATGTTTAGTTGATTCCTAGATAAAAATAAATAAATGAAAATATGTTTTAATCATGTCCACTTCAAAATCTCTTTAGATTTGAAGTTTTACAACACATATCCTTTGCTTTTTCTTTCACATTCATGTCAAGGTTAGAAAGAAGAGATTGCTCAAAGTTTTCCAAAACAAAGGGAAAACATTGCAAAAGTTCTTGAGTTGCTAAGGCTTGCAAAAAGGAAAGAGGACAACTTAAAACCAAATTGGCCAAACAAAAAACTTAAGGCAAATTCAAATTTATTGACCCATTATTTTTGTTTTTAAATCAAGAGCATTTAGTTTTACATTTCATCCCTAATCTTTGCCGAACAAGGGTTCTAGTCCCCTTTATAAGGGATTTTACAAACATTTTTATTGCATGCAAGTTGAATTGAATTCAAATTCCTAAATTTAATTCAAATACATCAACAATGAAATTCAAATTCAATTAAAAGATCCAAGATGCAAATCGGTGCAAAAGGTATTGAAAATATGCTTGTAACAATGGTGTTGAAAGAAAACAAAAAAACTATGAAATTCTTAAACCTAAACCAATTACCTTTGCTTCCTTTAATGTTTAAGTGCATTGCATTACCTACTAAAGTGTAATGGAGTTTGAAAAGATTTGGAAAAAGTTGCAAGAATAAAGTGAAGTTGGAATCAATGCCCTCTTCACTTTTAATACAAATGTACAAATACAATGACTTTGTGTTTTTCATTTTAAGCTTTGTGTTCTTATCTTGATCCCTTTGTTTTAAGTTTTGAATTAACATTTAGTCCTATCCTTTCATCTTATGTCTTAGTAGTTTTCATGCCCGTGACAAAATGTAATTGAAGGTAGTTTAGAATAGTAAAAAAATCTAAAATAATAGAAGGTGGAATAGCTTAAAATAATTGAAAATAACTTAAAATAAATAGCTTAAAATAATATTGTGTGGGACAACCTTGGGTCAAATAGCCTAAAATAATGAAAAAAATCCCTATAATAATTTAGGGTGGAAAAGCTTGGATTAATTTAAATAAATATTCTAAAATACATTAATTTATAATAGCCAAGGATAAATTAGCCAAAAATAACCCAAGGTAGAATAATTTAAAATAACCTAGGGCAAATATTTTAATATAACTTAAGATTAGCTTTAAAATCCTAGCTTATTATAGTTTAATACTAGTTGAAGGTATTTTGCACAAGTTTAAAAATAACTTAAAATAACATACACCAATCTAAAAATGACCTAGGACCAACATAGAAACCTAGCCTATGGTAGCTTACACATAGGAAAAGAATGTGCATAATAATGTGTGCTAACATATCATTTTAATTATTTAAATAATGTTCGAATGATTCAACATTTGCCCCTTAAGGATGGAGGTGAGGAGAAGTAAGTTGGTGAGTTAGATGGCATAGGTTCTTAAATGCCTAACTTAGCTTAGGTGGTTAGGTGTTTAACTTAAGTTCCTAAGTGTTTAACCTAAAATTTTAAATGTTTAACCCAACTTAACCTAGCTATGAATTAGAAGGCTAGTCTAATGAATTATTCATTAGTGAATTTGATTAATTAAATGAATTAATTATTAATGAATTTGATAAACTATTAGTTAATTCACTTGTCCATAACAATTAATCCCTGGTCACTAGGGGATGAACCACTTTTGCCATGGTAAACATATTTGAGTTTATTAAAAGTTTAATGAAATAAAAAATGAACTAAGACACATATTGGTGTAGTGAAACAATCAAACCTCTTTTCTATATTGTTTGTAAGGTTGTGTTTTATGTGTAAAGTAAAGCATAACGATGAGGACATTCCAAAATAAGGGTTCATGTGAAGTAGTAATCAAGGGTTGCCCAATTTCAACTTAATACTTTTGCCCATGTGTTTTATCGAATGTAAATAATGGCCTTGCATTTTGCTTTTTATTTATTTTTCCATGATGTAAAATTTAAAACAAAATCAAATAAAATGTAGTAACAAAGGAAAAAAATAATGTCAAACTTTATGAAAACAAAACTTTTGTAGAAACAAAACTTTCCATTTTTAGAAATTTCAACAATATTTCAGTCTTTACAAGGTGTTCTAGAGAAATTACACTAGAGAAATAAAAAATGGTCTATATGATATTAAAAATCTTGGATTTCAGTCATAATGCATTCTAATCCATTTTGCATGACAATCATAATGTGAAAAACTTCTATACTAATTTGATGGTAACTTACATATATAATATAAAAAACCAAAGGTGCAACCTAAGTAGGGTGGATACACCAATTGAATGTCAAATTAGAATTTTTAAAACCCTAAGTTAGTTTTTTTTTGAGAGAAGGTGAACCTTTTCAAAAGATAACATCACAAAAACAAATATATCCCATTTTTTAGGATGCAATTCCCTTGATTTTGTTTTGTGCTAATGAGGGTCCTCTCAAAAACAACAAACAACTTCAAAGTTATGAAAGAGTTGAATGTTGTTGAGGTCTTTTTGTTCACTCATCCAACAAATTTGATGAAAATGTACATTTTGCTTTCGGGCTCTTGATTTTGAATCAAAACATGTCTTCTTGTAAACTGAACTTGAATGCTCATGTTTGTGTATGAAATTTCATGCCATATCATCCCCATGAGAGGACAATGTCAATGTTATCTCTTGTGAAAAACAATGTGGAGGGGGGAAAATATAGCAATTCTCGAACCTTTACAACATCTTCAATATCATTGCTTTTATGGTAACCTATATTTGGGTCTTAAAATAGGGACCTTAGTAAATATGCATAAATGAATGAGTTACAATAATGTAATTATAAGATTGAAAGGTATTGAAAAAATCCTAAGCAAGGATTAGAGTTACGTTATGTTGTTTGTTCTAATTGAAGTGTCAAGTAGTGTGTTAGGTGTTTTGAAATATAGGTATGTCATGTCTATTGTGAGAGTCATAAATATCATGTATGTGACATGTGTGATATGTTAACATTATCACACACATGTGCACCCTAAATGTTGAACATTCACAAAAATAAGTCAAAATTAACATGCTACATGAGTACACATAACTTTCAACACACAACTCTTTCAAGCACACACAAAATCATTTACCCATGCATAAATCTACTATTGTGACATACAAAGAAAATCCCATTAACTCCAAAATATAATTGTAAACCAATACAAAATATACATCGTGGTTGGAAAATGAAAAAGGTTTCAAGATATATAAATAATAAGTTGTACACGTATATCATATTTTCACATTTGTGAAATGATCAAATTCTCTATAAGGCCATAATATAAAATATCCAATTGTCATTCTTATAATGCATGGAAAGGGAAATTGTGGTCATTAAATACATGAAAATGGTATGGGAGCGCTAATTACTAAGATGAAATGCACAATAAAAAATAAACAATTGGTTGATGTATGATGTTATTATGATGTATGAACCTTGCCTTTAGTTTAATTCATGGCATGAATGATTATTTTATTCAAAATAATTCAAATCAAGTTAAGAACGCCCAAATAGTTGAACAATATAAATTCAAATAGAAAGTGGTTAATTCTGTTAATAAAACAAAAAAATTCCAAAAATAATAAAATAATAAAATCATTAAATGCAATCAGGCCCAAATGGAGTTCATGGTCAATTAAATTTATAATAAAACAAAACAATTCAAAATTAGATCATGACAAAAGTCGTTAAATTAAATAAATCAAATTGAAAATGGCTAATGTTTGGGTAGGCTTCTCGAGGCACTAAAACAACCACCTCCTTTACTTGTGACTTAAAGGTATACATATGCCAATAAGGTTGGATGTGTATCATTATCTAAAGAACCTTTTGCTAGCATTGGTGAACTACTTTTACATTTTGGACATGTTGAATAATCCCTTTTATTTGCACATTTCCAATCATGTGATTAAATGAATTGTAGCTTGCTTCACAAATTCTTGTAATACTATTGTTAGAAAAAAAATCAAAATTATATTGAATTACATGAAACGAAAATATGTTTGGGTTTTTGTGTTCCTTACCAAAAATTTAAATAAGAAGGGACTATATTCATAAGTTCTTACAACTTTCCAATGAGAGCTTTTCTATTGTAATTTTCTTTTGCCCATGTTAACATGAACCAATATGTTCAAACATATTTGGAGGGTTATATGGGCCTTCAAATCTTAATTTTTCTTTTGGTTCAAATCATAGGAAAATTTCAAATTAAAGAACAATGCACCCTTAAGATTGTTTAAGTGGTATTGATGTTAAAATATTCCTTAATCCTAATTTTGGCAATGAAATGTAGAATTTTGAAACATGATCCTAGCTCCTTGCAACTAAACAAAGATAGGTGTAAGTTTCAAGATGAAGAAAACCACCTTCCTCTTTGTAATATACTATGTAGTTCATCATGACACTTAAATTGAAATTACATTTCCCCACAAAATTCTCAAGATGTTTCATGAAATTGGGATTTCTTTGTTATCTTTCAAATTTGGAAGCTCATAACTTTCACAAAGCCTAATCAAATTGATCATGTGAATACATTTTTTTATATCCATGAAAAAGAACTTTCAATGTTATATCAAGCTCTCTAAGAAATGTTCTAGGAGTTACAAGGCTCCAAAATCACAAGACATGAAAGCGTTCCAATTTCAAAAGTGATATTTGGAAAGCTCAAAAATTTGACCATTTCAACGTAGTTCCCACGGAAAGCCATAATGTATACTATATGGAGAATAATGCATCTCATAGTGGTTGAGGCCATAATGAAATTTGTGTGAGTCCATGACCCAATTTTTACTCCAAATAATATATTTAATTCTCCTTTTGTTTATTTTTTGTAATTGAACTAGCAAGTGAGTTGTTCCAAAGACTATAAACTCATATTGATCATTTGGACATTCTCACTTGCTTATCTTGGTCATGGAGATTAAACATTCCAAATTTTTTTGATGTAAAAATTGAAATTTATTATTAATATTACTTGATGAGCCTAGGACCATTTGTCAAGCCTAATAGTCCATTAATGGATATGGCATCAAAGTTGATGCAACTATTGACAAATAATCACTTCAAGAGATATGACCTTTTTTAATGTAGGATTTGTGTGACTTTAATGGTTGCAATATCATAAGCAATAATTGAATATCATTTGACAAGTATGCAATGTAAATTTTTTCAACCGTAGTTCACATAGGTGGTTTTCTTTCAATTGAAAATGCTTTAAAAAGCTTCTAAGTGAAATACTTGGCTAAATGCTACCCATTTACATACCTTTGCATACAATGTGAAATCCATGTCGACTAGTGTGAACTAACACCCACTAATGCAACATCCATTAGATGCCCTTTACAACTCCATTATGGATGAACAAACTTCAATTGAGTTAATATCTAATTTCCCCTTGACAACCCATTTTGTAATAAATATGTATCATATATAGGTAATTTGGTAGAAAAATAAGTGACAACTAAGTAATTAGATGTTTATACATAAGTAAGGGTTGATTTTACTACTTACCTATTAATAATGCACAAATAGATTGTTAATAAATAGGTCGCTCGTGTGTTGTTTGTAGGTAGGTAGTAAAAAAGAAATCAACCACTATCATTAGCTAGGGAATTGGAACCCAACAAAAACAACACAACTAAACTAGCTCTCACTAGCACACCATCCATCAAATGTTCATTATGATTTAGTTATGGATGAACTTCAATTAAACTAATATCTAGTTTCACCTTGGTGACCCATTCTATAAGAAGTAGGTCCTTTGTATAAAGAAGAAAACAAGTGATGATTAAATAAGCAAAGATTTTCACAATGTATAGATGAAGTTTGATTTTATTATCAACCTATTGACAATCCATAAGTACGTTTCTAATAATAGGTAATAAAAAAAACGCTTGAATAAATAAATAGGAACATAAATGGTTACTAGGTAAATAAATGATTTATATATAGGCAAAATTTTTTTTTACTACTTACAGACTAACAACCTTCTTAAATAAAAACATGCAAGAAAGTTGTTAATAGTAAGATAATGAAAAAAATGCACCTCAAGAGTAGAGTAGGAACATACTTAAGTGAATATTACATAAGTGGATGGTTTATACCAATGATGGTTAATTTTGAGTTTTGATTTAATTATCAAGCTAGTTATTAATAATAAGTATCAACTAATTCTTGATTTTTTTATAACCGTTTAAATTGATAATTGCTTGGTATTAAGTTTTCAAAATTTTAATAACTTAACTAGATGACCCAACGCAATTGTCATCCAAGTAAGTTATCAATCTTCAAACACTAATACAAAATTAAAAAATCAAAATAAAAAAGATAATTTTTAAAAAAACCTTATAATAACTAGTTAATAATTAAAATGATAATAGGCAATTATCAATTGGTTATTTGATAACCTACTCGACGATTATTACCCAATTTTTTTAATAATCTACTTGACAACCAAGTTTTTTTTTGGTATTGATATTGATAACCCAACAGAAAACTGTCTGGTTGTTAGTAGGTAGGTAGTTAAAAAAAAGCCCCTGAGGTAACCACCATGGTTATCAACGGAACCGGAACCCAACAGAAAACTGTCTCGTGACCATTTATCGTTCATCCCTTCGTGGTGCCACTGGTGGGTTGCTGCGTGGTTCACTCTGGCCGTGCACTTGCGTTCCGTCGGACTGCAAAACGCGAGCTGCGCAGCTCCGCGAGCAGCAGCAGCAGCAGCTTGGCATGCTTTGCTCTCATCAGCCTGCGGCAAATAATCTGCAAGCAAGGAGCTTGATGGTGAACTGCTGGCCGAGAACAGTGGTCGGGGTAACAGCAGCAACGATGTGGGTGGTGATCTCGTTGGGCTGTATGGAAATCGGGCGTCGCCTCACGTGGCAGAATGTGGAGCCCCAACGAGCTCGCACCCTTGCACGCGATGCTATGCTTCTGCAGAAGCTGAAGTTCCGACGCTCTGGGGGTGAGGAATAGTATTAGGTGGCCGGTCTTTCTCTTCTGTGAATCTTTTAAATTTGCTCCAACCTTCAACCCTAACCCTAATTGTCAGAGAGCCTTCTTGCAGGAAGGTAGACGTCTGTCCTGCTGCTTTCGTAGTACACAGCTGCAGCAACAACATATTTTTCCTTTCAGCCTCCAGTCTTCTTCTGGAATCCATGCCAGTTCTTGTCCCTGGTAAAGATTGATGTCAGCGATTTGTTTGCTGAAAGGACGCTACATTTAGTGTTTTCAAATTCCTTTTCGGAGAAACAGGGAGGGTTTTAGGTTTAGGGTTTGAGTCAAGAGTGATGATTGCTGGAGTGGGGGACACCATTTGCATTCAAGGATCATCATCGTCATCATCATCTCTCTACTTGTTCTGGCAATGGGTGCAGAACCCAAGTTGCATAGAATTGCAGGAATGTATGTTGTTACACCAATTCTGAGCAGAGCTTGACGATGTCACTCATTTTCTCTGTGTAATATCTCCACCTCTGATCCCTTTCTAGGGTATATATAATATCATGTTCAGCAAGTAGTAGCAAGTTTCAATCCAAGTCTGTGTGGAGGGTTTGGAAAGTGGATTGCACTTTTCACATGCTGCTGGATTCATGTGTCTCAGGCGACTGAATCTCCTAAATGAACCTTTGTAGTGGCTGCATCATCTCTGCTAAGGAGTATGCATCTGGACAGCAGGGAGTGTTTTGCAATGAGCATTTGGGGAGCTGCCTATTGTGTTCATTTGCAGGAGGTCAGTGTGCAAATAGAAGATTGTTCATCACTCTCTTTTCCCCTTTTGCATTTCCTCAGTATCAAAATCCACAAGAGTGTTTGTTGATTTATGTCAAATTGCTTGAAGATGGCATGGTTATAGACAGGTTAGAATACCTGATTTTGAATGCTCTCTGCAAATGCCCTTGTTGCAACAAGGGCTGTAGTCTAGGATCTGACCACTTTGGACAAGCCAACTTAAACAGGAACAAATTTAGTGCACAAGAAACAAAGGTACCTGCAACCACTGTGTTCTTGCATAGAGCCAAATGTAGACTCCAACATTGAGTTGCTAGCTAGCTAGCATCATGTCTGAATCTTCCTGGTTATTCTGGACATGTGACAGAAACTCAGGATGTAGCTGTCTGATGGTTTGCCCATTTTGAGTGGATTATTATATATGCTTACCTACACTCACTGTCAGGAGCTGATGAAGTCAGTGGGTGGTAATGGCAGCTTGCTACTGCTAGCTATTCATGATGAAGGTGACATGGCAACTCACATGAGGTTATGACTGCATTCATTGTCATGTTATCTTCAAATTTTTT
>Ga0209208_10010601_pt1 | contig 11947 bp, 8 predicted proteins | sample S1TSphfallax_3_FD_187694 | JGI IMG/M metagenome (GOLD analysis project Ga0209208, IMG submission 187694) | Host-associated microbial communities from peat moss isolated from Minnesota, USA - S1T2_Fd - Sphagnum fallax MG (SPAdes) (version 2) | ecosystem: Host-associated > Plants > Peat moss >...
TTTACTAATGGAGCATTTTCTAGATCTGGAGCTTGATTGATTGATGGATTGATAGATGGATAGATGGATAGATGGGTGGATTGATGGATTGATGGGTGGATTGATGGATTGATGGATTGATGGATTGATTGATTGATTGATTGATTCTTCCCAGCTTTTTGGTTCCAGAAACTACAGCACGGTAGTTGGCTATATTCATGAACTGCACAAGTGCATGAAGCTGGGGTCCTTGTGTCCTTCCTCAAGTACTCAAACATGTTAGGTACTCACCTGCCTCACTTCATCAATTGTACTCCATCAGCTGCCCATGATGGGGTACAACTGGGTGGGAGGTTGGAGTTGGCTAGCTAGCTAGCTAGCTAGCTCCATGGTCCTTACAGTACTTCCTCAATGGTTGCAGCTTCTTTTATTTATTTGATTGTAGGCTAAAGCCCCAGAGTGGGAGCATTTGGCCCCAAGTAAGGGTCCTAGACAAGGGGCCCTAGACAAGGTGTAAAAGGATCACAAATTGTCTACTTTATCTTGCTCAAACTTTGAACCCTGTTTTTTTCCCTGTTTTTAAAAAACTTTAGCCAAAAAATGGAAAAAAAAAACCCCCAAAATATTTGCCACAATTGCCTACAATAATATGAAAGGATACTTAAGATTTTATACTTTCCTATTGAATATCACCAAATTTTTTGGCTAAGTATATATACTTATGGACTATCACCAGTTTGAGCACCATCACAAAAATTGAGGACAAGAAAAAACACTGATTCCAACCATGGTCTAGATAATAAAAAAAAGACTTGAGGCATGTAAACCTATCAAAGTCTAAAATTATGAAACATGTATTATTAAGTTTTAACCTCAAATCATTAAAAAAGGCATTTAACAATATAGTTAATTTTTTTTCCCATTTATAGGCAAGTCTTTATATTTAGTAATTGTAAAAAGAAAAAATCATATTTATCAATAAATGAGTGTAATAGATATTGATTGACATTTGTCTTGTTTATAATTTTATATAGCAAAATCATACCTGCCAAATACACAGAAACACAAAGTCATGACAAGACTGGGGGATACTGAATAGATACAAAGAAGAGTGACCTTCTTTAAGACTTAAATATATATATATGTAGTTGAGAAGTAGATCTAATCTATTTATTTAGCCTTGCCTACCAAGGCAAGGATATTGTGTTTAGATCCATTATAGAGTATAGTAGCTTAAGGGATTTTTATAGGCCCCTAGCTAGGTAATAATAATAGGTCTATTTTTATATGAGGTTTTTTGAGAGATGATATGATTTTAGCTTGTGTTGAAACTTGAGATTAGTTATAGAGTTATAAATATCTTGAAGGATTGTGGTTTCTTTCAGAGGATTGTTTTGACACACCCCTTGTTCAGAAAGTCTTGTTTGGATTAATGAGATCTTAGAGCTGAAGCCACTTGAGATGAGATGAGATGAGATGAGATTTAAGCTGGATGGAAGATGCCCATGAAAACATAATGTTAGAAAGTGGGTTGTTTTGGGTTGGGGGGTTTGAAACTTGAAACAGGATTGCAAAGGTGTGGCAAAAGCTGTAGATTGCGGTGGACCAACTACTTACGACCTGATCTGAAGCATGGTCGCTTCACAGATCATGAAGAAAAATTGATCGTCAACCTTCATGCAGCTCTGGGGAGCCGGTAATTATCATAATTAGTACTCACAATCCCAAACTTGCAAATTGTAGCAACACCCATACACAATAAGAATTTATGTACTTGAAAAGAATTGACACTACGTACATAAGGTAAAAGCCCCAGGCCTAAACTAGATGGAGAGCCTGGTTCTCATGGCTGCTCCTTAAGAGTCTGGAGTGAGAGAGATCTTACATGTGTAATAAGTAGGCATAACTATGCCTCTTCTGTCTTTTCTAGGAGGAAATTTCTCTGAGTGCTTTTATGAATTTTGTTTAATACCTTTTTTCCCATGTTTCCAGCTCTTGATCATCTGCTAGCTGCACGTCCAGATTGATCAGCTTGCATCATATCAGAACTTGTGGATTGATTCATTGAAATGAATTGTTGATCAGTTTAATCTGTCGCTAGGTCTGTCTTATATAGATTGCAGCAGGAGAAAATTTGATTTGATTTTTTTTTGGTGGATTCATTCTGAGCCAGTTATCAAAACATTTGTGTTATTCAATTTTAGACATTTATAAAAGTGTTACAAACATTCGTCAACAAAAGAAGAAAATATTTGTGCTCATCTTGAGTCTTGCAACATAGTGCACTCTGGAATGTTCAAATAGCTTTCAAATACAAAGAATAAATTTCAAAAGTTCATTAGTAAAGTATGCTCGTATCATGGTAATTGCTGCAGGTGGTCGCTTATAGCAGCACAGTTGCCAGGACGTACAGACAACGACGTGAAGAATTATTGGAACACTCGGTTGAAGAAGAAGCTGTGCGAAATGGGCATCGATCCGATCACACACAAGCCCATCTCACAACTGTTGGCAGATTTGGCCGGTAGTATAGCACTACCCAAAGGAGGAGAGATTGCGGAAGCCGCACTGGGTTGTTTTAAAGATGATATGTTGAATGTTTTGATGAGAAAACGACCTGATTGGCAACAGCAGCTGCCGGTGCAAGATCAGCTGCAGGCCGGCTCAAGCTGCATACCCATGCATCAGATCAGTACCCCAGCAGCAACTGCCCATCATATTGTAGCTGGGAATCCTCATCATCAAGCTGCAGCAGCAGCGGCTGCTGCTCGTGCTGCATCTCTGACATCGACTCCCAAGAACCCAATGCTTGCAGGAAGGCCATCGGCTAATTCTTCACGTGACATGAGAACAGCAATAGTAAGCAATCATGATCAATGTCATGATCAGACCTTGAAGTCAAACGATCATCTGCAGCTGAAGGTGAGTCATGCATGCAGCTGACAAGAATATTTTTGTGGATCTTAGGTTGGTCTAAAGGATGGTCAACAAACGATGGAGGAAGCAGCACTAGCTGCAGGGTCCCAAAACCAGCAGCTGGAACTTATGCAGCAGCAGCAGCGCAGTCGATTTTGCAGTCATTCAGGACTCGTCGATCAGGGCTCAGCTTCCTGCACAGCTAGTGGTAGCTACCAGCTCCTGCAGGCTCCTCAGCTTCTGTCGAATCATCAAGCTGTGACACAGGAAAACCAAGTCCTGCAAATGCCCAAGTCCGGATTAGGAGTTGTGATTCTGCAGGATCAGTCGAAGAACAAGGACGTCGTAGGCGGCGGGAATAATTTAAGCATGTCATGTGATGGAATCCAGCTTAATCGGAGCCTCAATATGTACATTGGGAAGAAGGTTGCTGCAGGATCGATTCCATGGACTCATGCTGCAGCAGGTTTTGTGCAATATATCGTAAACTTTCTTTTCAAAGTTCTAGATTCATCAGATGCAGAAGCTTATGCTTTGCACAAATCTTCTTCTATTGCAGGCAGCTAGATATACTACTATATCTCGACCTAATTACAACTGCCTGCAGGATGTTGCACTAGACCTTGATACCTCACTATCTGATTCAGCATAGTTCTGTGAATTTTTTCCAACTCGAGATCCGATCCATTGGCAGGTACAAATATTGCAATTGGATTAGGCCAAAACAATTGCTCCAAATTCACAGTTCCTGCATGCAGCACTGATGAGCAGTTACCAATTCTGCAGCCTGATCAAGCTGCATCTCTATTATCCAGCACACCTGCACATGAGATTCAGTTCGCTGCAACAACAACAACAACCGGCCAGCAAATCTTTCACAACAACCCACACAAGGAATATAATAATTCTACTTCCACAAGCAGTCAACAACAACAGCAGCAGCAAATTATAAAGTCCTGCTCAACAAGTCACAACAACAACAACAACAACAACAAAACCCATGATCATGTCCTTACCAACTATGAAATGGAGCCGTGGAGCCCAAGTATGGCAAGTGGAAGCAGCTGCAGTAGCACCAGTTTGATGGCGGCTGGTGCGGCTGGTGCTGCTGATTCCACAGGCCTTCAGAAAGTCCTCAACTCTGATGTTTTCCTTTGGGATTTTTCTGAGCTTAGCTCTATCATGAACTGATCAACCAAAGCACCTTCTGCCCAAGCTGCTGCAATATGGATTGAGCTCATATAGATTCAAGTTCCAGAAGCAGGATTCTGAACCTCTGGTGATCTGGGTGGATTCCAATCTTGCACTAGGGTTTAGGGTTTAGGGTTTAAGGGGCTTTTTTTTGGGGGGTCAATTTTCTTGACAATTTACTTGGAACTTAGGTCGAAAACTAATCATTGAATTTGTGTGAAATGTTTTCCCAAAACTTCTCAATTGGCTTGTGTGAAATTTCACGACCCGAAAAAGAAAAATGCTGGCAAGACTCTGAAACTCTGGTCCAGATTGCAAGAAAAATCTGAATTGAACAGATGGGGAGAGAACCCACCCAGTACCCTGAACCAGGCAACACTGCTGTAGAAGAATGAGGTGAGGACATAATGACATCATGACCTTGGAACCCTTATTCCCTTTCACAAGACTCTTGTTTATGGTATGTCTACATGTCTAGATTCTAGATCCCTCTCACTTCAAAGTGACAGATTTTTTTTGTTGGACTTCACATTGTTAGTAGGATTTGGGATATAATAGTTTCGGCTTGAACTGGTGTATGTTTGCTGAAAAAAACACATTTTACAGTATTAAAAACCACATTTCTCCAAGTTTTTTTCTTGAAAAAGAAATTGCAAAATAGCAAAAACTCATCACAAAACAAATCCTGGCTGGATCTAGAATCCTTTGAGAAACAAAATTGGGCAGGTGGGGAGGAAGGGGAGGGGTTTTGGGTTGGGGAATTGTGATTCAGTTGCCATCCATAGGTGGAATTGGCAGTGTGCCCACAAAACAAGTCCTGCTAACCGACAATTTAGGTTAAGCTTTCTGTTCTTTGTGATGTTTACAGTCTGAAATTTTGGCTCTTGCATGTGAAGAATTGTGGCATAAAGAGCCCAATAGAATCGCAGTGGTGTGCTTTTGTTGTGTTTGTTTATCCTTTTTTGCAGATGGCGATGTGGCTTGGTGTTGTTTATGGGGGAGGAGCTTGATTAATCAGGAATCACTATGAAATGGAGTTGATGGAATTTGTGGAGTGTGTTCTACCTGACTGGACACTAGAGAACATTGTGAAAATTATCTGGCTTTGATGAAGATTGATGTATGCATGGAGCTGCTGGCATCACACAAAGATATATTGGAGGAATATGGTTGGAAATGGACATGTTTTTCTTCTCTTGTTTTCAGATCAGAATCAGCAAGCTAAGTGATTTCTTTTCTCTTTTTGTTGACCATGGGTGTGTAGTGTGCAAGTATGCGAACAAGATGAATGTTCATTAGCATAGTCTAATATAGCTGTGTTTGATCTCTCCTATGATTTCCACTGCATGCACATGGTGGAGTAATGCAAAGTGCAGAAGTAGGTTGATCAAATACAAAGAATCAAAGGTTCAGTTGGAGTTGATGAGGATCATAAGGGGGAGGTTTGTAAGAGTTGGTTTGTAATCGCATTCTCCTTTTCAAGTTCAGTATACTTAAGAAATTCAATGATCTTATGCATTGCAAAGAGATCATGGTTGTTGAAGGAAGTGTGTACCTATTCATATAGGCGCTTTGAATGGGATTATGTTTTCTTGTGGACCTCAAGGATGGGCTCTTGGGGGTAAATCTTGCAAAATCATGGAGAAGAAGTTTATGGTGATCTTTTTAGAAGGGGAATTGTTTTTCACTTGTCAAAACTTCTAGGATATGAGAATTAGAAGGGACATATTGTGAGATGTGTGATATTCATTGGGTGCTAGGGGTGGAAAATGTGATTAGAGAGCTTGGGTTGTAAAATGTTGGATGGAGATGCCATGAAGAAATCCAAGATATCTCTAGGGAGTAAATCCAGAATGATATGAGACACATCAAAAATTGGCTGGTAGATTATGAATATATGGGTTAAAAATCAAGTGTTTTCGCAAATAACCAGCCAACACTGGGAACCAAATCTGAACTAGGTCTGATTTTCATAACCAAAACCCGATTTGATTGTCTTAAAGAACCAGACTTGAAACCAGGTTCCTGGATCTATTGAGACTCTGTGGAATTGGAACCAGAACCAAAATGAGAATTCTGGGAGACAAAAAAAAGGAAAAAAAAGAGAAGAAGATTAGAACTAGGGTTTATCAGTATCTGATTGCAGGTTTCAATCTGTGTGAATAAGAACCAAACCAGAACCAGGGTTGATTGGTAGTTAATTGTGGGTTTCAATCTCTGTTGATAAGAACCAAACCAGAACCAGGTTTGATTTTCAGAATCAGAACCCGAATTGGAACTAATTTTATTTTTTTTAATTTATATTTTATTGGGGTGAAGAACCTGTATTAATGCCCTTCTTTAAACCACTTTCATGGAGATGAAACCCATTTTTTTTTATAGTTGATTCAATAGCCACAAAATGCGGAGGTCATTTTGTGGATCTTTTAACCAGTGTTGTGTGGGTATATCTTTTACCCAGATATGCTTGCCGGGTAGTAGGGGTAAGGTATATCGCTTATCATAACATACCTTGAAACTAGTATACCCTAATGAAAGGCATACCCGGAATATATACATTTGAATTTTTTTAATAAAAAATCCTATTGATTTCATTGGGTATATCTAAATCTGGGATTAAAAGCTTGAAACCCACTTATAATTAGGATTTTCTGTTTAGATTATCAATCAGGCCTAGGTTATAACCAGGTTATTACAATTCAGTTGTGCTTTAACCATAATGGTTCCACCTTGGTAACCTATCCAGTAAACCCTCCTACTTCCCCCATCACACTACCTAGGTAACTAACTATGGAAGTGGGTAAGTATCATAGGTAAGGAGGTAGGACATGTAAGTGCTCTCACTATGTAGGTAGGTAAATAGGTAATGCCCTTGGTAGTTACTAGGGTAGGTAGATAGATGCATTAGTAGTTAGCTAACCAATGTAGGTTAACTAACTATGGGACAAGAATACGATTAGAAAGAAAGTGATTTTTGTCCACGATGCATCCATCCATGCATCCATCCATCCATCCTGCATGGTGTGTTGGTAGGTGTTGCTTCACTTGGCCCACATGAGAAGCAGCAATGCAAACTTGAAACAACCACTTGGGGATTATTTTAGGGTTTAAGGTTTAGGGTTTAGACAATTTTGGGTGACATATAAATTCTGTTACACTCCAAATGTATGATGACACCAATCAAGAACAACCTCAAGCTCCTTACACAGTACTTCTGCAACTTCCCTACAAAGTAAGTACAACACTCCTATTACCATGAGGAAATTAGCATTTTAAATCATACCTTGAATGTGTAGAGAGTACCATAAACTAGGGTAGTAGTGGTAAACCCTAAACCCATCTCTTCATGATTCATCCATTCCTCCTCCTCACAGGCCAGCTCCAATCCTTACACAACCCACAAACCCAATCTCTTCATGATTCCTCCATTCTTCCTCCTCAAAAGGCAGCTCCAATATTTTACACAACCCACAAACCCTATTTTATGCCAACTAAAATGTCTGATACAACTCAGAAACAGGAGGGCTTTTTCTTTTGCAATTTTTTTGAAATTATCAAAAATTTGGTGAATGTTTCCAAAAAAATTAGCCAAGAAATTAGTCAAATTTACTACACAATGTGGGGGAATTTTTTATATTTTTTAAATCCAAAATTTTCCCAATTTTTGGGGTTTTAACAAAAAAAACAGAACAAAATTTGTCCTGGGAAAATATTTTTAAAAACACACTGCAAGTCAGAAACCCTAATCTGACATGTGTAGGCTACTGGAATACTTTTGTTCTCTGAAATGGATTTCATTCTTGGATCACAGAATTGAGGAAGAACAGAACTTGTGTACTACTTCCTACAGCAAACCAGAATTGTGGAGATTGCTCTGGCTTTGCAGGCTTCAGTTGTTTGTATAGAAATCAATTGGATTTCAGACTTGATGATTACATCCTGGTTGCAAAAGTTCTTCACAAAATCCATTGCAATGTGTAGCATCTAGATATTGGCCTAGTAGATGAAGAAGGCATGCAATACTTATGATCCAGGTGTTTAGTTCTCACTTTGGGTATATCTTTGCATATTTTATGTCCTTTTGTTTTTGTGTGAAACTGGAACTTCAATTACAAACCAAGTGAGAACCAAGAGATTCTCACTCAATGGAATCATTGAAATGCAACATTTGGCAATAGAATTGCAAATGTGCACCATGCACACATAATTTGAATGGGTAGTTCTTACTCACCTTTGACATGACAAGGAAGATGAAGAAGGTTCAAAAGATTTCTTAGCTTTCACATGATCATTAGTTTCCTTGGAAATAGATGCCATTATTAGGTTGCACTCACAATCTTCAACACAAAAGTTAACATCACTAGATGGTCCCAAAACAAATTAATTGGTGGGAGTTTTGCACTTTTATAGATTATCCATTTTATAACATTAAACACAAGAATCCCAACATGTGGTTGATTTGGAATTATCAAGCTATTATGTGTGGTACTATTCTAATTGCTTGCACCATCAATGATGTTCAAAGCTCATCTTGACTAGTGGTGGTCACCTTTTTGCATCAATGAATCTTTTTCCTTATGTCAAAAGCACATGCCCAATAATTGAGAGATCCTTAATCCTTACCATAAAATTCATTGAGCACCATGGGTGGAAGCATCTTTAATGTAGTGAACTTGGGTTCATGATTAACTAGAAAGAGGTGGTGAAGAATATTTTTTTCAATACTCGACTTGCATGCACATGAATGTATTGTATCCTACTTTCTTTCTTTAATTTTTCAAATTTTATTTATAATGGATTTTGGTCTATGATCAAATTTGTAAAGTTTGTGCTAGTAGGTAGTAAAAAATATAAATGAACACTTAACTTTCTTTATTTTCATATTTTTCCTATAGCCAAATTTGATTAAATCTTCCATTGGATGATCACCACATCACAAATTTAATAAAAAAAAATTTGATAAATGATTGCAAGGTCAAAGATATGAATATCTAACCTCAAGGATATAGTCATCAGCTGCCACCCATAGCAAGTTGTAGTTGAAATACAAAAAGAACTTGTAATAAAAAGTTCAAAATGTGGGAAAAGATCCAAAGAAACAAGCTTCCCCCCCTTTCCCAAAACATAATGGGAATGAACTAAAGATTGTGTTAGATTGTGTGCTCCTTCCTTGCGGCCTCTATCACACTTCTCGAAGGAGCATTTTTTGGGGTGTCATTTGGTTGTTCGTTTGTGATTTGACAATGACTCATGTTATGTGGTTTCATCACAAAGTAAAAATTATTCTGAGAATGGTGTAAAGAATGTTCAAAAGCAAGTGAAGTGACATGATCTGACCACAAGGGCATATTTTTTGACAATAATCAAGGCCTCTCATCAACCAAGAAGGGCATTTTTTTTGACAACAATCAAGGCCTTCTCATCAACCAACGCCTAAATTGGCATCATAGTCAAAACTAGTGTTGGCCAATTCTTCCTTTTCAAAAGAAACTTCAGTCTTGTTTTTGACATTTCAAAAAAATTGGTAGATATTCTGGGTGTGGATTGGAGCCTAATTTTTCAACCTTAATTTTAATTTTGACACATTTTTTTCAAATCCAAGAAAATGAATCATGTTTAAAAGTTACTTACTAATTAATTTAATCTTAGTTGAACAAACACATGACTAAAAGTCACATCTTTTTTTTAAAAAGTGTTTTTCTATTATATCATTGTACATATGTGAGTTGTCTATCATTACATCATTTTTAGTTATTTAATTATATATTTTTGGTCACTAAACACATGGTTCAAAATTTTTAATACATGGTACATCAAAGCTTAAAAAGAAAAACTCTATCAAGGAAAAATAGGCTAAAAGAAAAGCTTAATAGTGGTTCAATATAGGTAAAATCACATCTTACTATCATAACTATCATAACTACTGTTTGATCTCACAATCATAACATTGTATAGCATTCATTAGTACAATTCCTACATATAACATCATTTCAATTGAGAAATATAATGGTTCAAAGGGTGTAAGCAATCTTGAATGTCTCAAATTTGGCTAAGTATTTGGGGCTTCAAATGGTACTTTTCGATATTTCAAAGTTAGGTGCAATGCTTTTGTCATGTGATTTTGAATTCAAGTTGCTAGGGAATTTCCAAATGAAAAGTAATCAATTCAATTGTACACATAATGTCAATCATAGTGAGAGGTGAAACCTTTCCATTCACAAAAAAGGTATTTTGTGAGATGGACAAAAATGCAACTATTATTTGCATTTATCACAAAATGAGCTCTCACCATTGGATATAAATCAAGCAATAAGGCATCTTGAAGATGCATCTTATTGTCATTTATCAATCCCAACAATTTTTTCCATATTTCCATAAACCATTTCAACAATCCCACTTTAAAAACAAGAATGTTCAACATTTGCACAAGTATTTTTTTCATTATGGAATACCGCCAAAATATCATTAAATTTTAATTCCATGAAAATATTTTCACATGGTTTTGTTGTGCCTACATTGGAGTACAAGATTTCCATATTTATTTTGAATTTATTTTTTGTTACATACCTTCAATAAACATTTTACAATCCAAATAACAAATGGAACACTATTTGAACAATATTTTTGAGCCATTCAAGTTTACTAACTCTTGAAATTACCTTCTTTGGAAAATGAAAGTTCAAGTATTATTTTTGTAAAGGGTCCCAATTTTTTTTAAGGTGTACAACCCAAGGTGAAATAAAAGTAACCTTGAATGCAATCTTAATTCTATTTTATATTTTGATTTTTTTACACATTAATGAATAAATAACTATCATACTTTGAAATATGAAATCTTAAACACCATATATATGAAATTAACATCAATATCATGATCCATTTTGCATCTATGTTGATGGTGAAACATGATTAGTAAAGGATGGTATGACAATATTTTTGGTACACCTTAAAAAATTTGAACCCCAAAATGTTTGGTTGACATAATTTGTGAATCATAAACCTTGGAAACTTCAAGAGGGTAAGCATATGCAATTCAAAGAAGTCATCTTCATATATTTTATGGAACAATGAGATAAAAATGATTTTTTGGTATGCTATGAAATAATAAAACATTATAAGAATAGTCTGTTAGGATTGAGAATAAAACTTTAAAAATATTTTAACATATTTTCATAATCCATTTATAAACACCTTATAGTTTTTTGCACATCATTTGAAAAAAATGAAATTGATTTCCTTTGGACTTATAAATGTGTTGTTAAATTGTTGTGACAATCAATCAACAATGGTCCAACATTTAACAAGAGTAAAAGGAACATGGACTTGTTTAAGGCAATGTATGAGCATGTAGATAAATCACAAAACTAACTTGTGGTCAAGAAGAAATTTGGAACATTGGTCATTCAAGAGGGAAAATCTACTATTTCTTTCTTGGAAAAGTTTCAAAACTTGTTAAATCAAATGCATGTGTTGGGTTGGGGATGACCCAGAGAAGATGATGCACCTCTTTGGAGCATTAATTATAAATCATAAAAAGCATTTAATTGTTGGTAATATGCCAACACTTACATATTTCCCATTTTAATGGCCAAGTTGTAAGAAGAAGAAATCATGAACAGAAACAAACAAGGACCTTTAATCAACATGTTACATTTGTCTCTTAAGGACAAACTAACAATAAACAATGACACAATAAAAAATGTTTTAACAAAAATAGACAAAAATCAACTAACAATAATAAAATTGATGACACCTTAAATAAGAAAGGTCATTGTTTTCAATATGACATAGTTCAAGACATCATATCAATGATTGCAAAAATAAAAAGGGGGATGAAAAAAAAAAAAAACCTAAAATCAAA
>Ga0209208_10010602_pt1 | contig 11946 bp, 10 predicted proteins | sample S1TSphfallax_3_FD_187694 | JGI IMG/M metagenome (GOLD analysis project Ga0209208, IMG submission 187694) | Host-associated microbial communities from peat moss isolated from Minnesota, USA - S1T2_Fd - Sphagnum fallax MG (SPAdes) (version 2) | ecosystem: Host-associated > Plants > Peat moss >...
AACTTCTAGAACCATTTTCATTTTTCGATTGAGGTCAACTTGGGTTTTCATTTTTTAAATGGAATATAAACTTGAGTCACTTGTATTTGGTCCCCAAAAAATGTTTGTCATGAAAAAGTTGTTTCAAAGTTTGTGTAGGTAAGAACGTTTTTCATTGAATGAAAATAAAGTTAAATTAGTTCATGTGAAAATTTTAACAATATCTTTTCATATTGTTTAGGACAAAAACTAGACTACAAAACCAAAGGAAATGATCCATAAATGAGTTTAAGATTTCCCTTTTCTAATGATTTGAGAAAATAATAATGCATTATTCAATTGTGTGTAATTTTATGTTTGAGTAAAAGATTTGCTTTGGTGGTTTGCAATTATGTATATAGGAAGCATTGTCATTAAAGAATTTCATTTCATTGTAACAATGCATCCATTGGTGTAACAATTAAGAATAGGACATGTTGATAAAACAAGATAATGGCTTATTTCCACTTGCTTAGGGTTCTTACATTGTAATTTTTGTTGTAATAGGATATTACACAAAAATTTCCTTGTACTCCATGAGCACAATATTGAGCCAAGGAAGCACCTTCATTTAACAAAACACAAGAGTATCATGAGGTTGTTAGTTGTTATACCATTTTACATCCATTCAATTTTGTTTCCATGTCCATGTATTGATTTGAAATTAATATCTTAATTGTTTTTTTTTGGTTTGTTTTGGCCCATGATTTATAATAACTACCATCCTTTCAAGATCTACACCTTTCTTGCTAACATATTTAGCATTGATAACATGATGAGTAGTAGTTTGACATTTTTTGGTTCAATTGAACATTTTTGCTTTATAAAACCAATTCAATTTTGGTTGAACAATTGAAATTAATTGACTTCCATATGACTAAGTTTTTTTTGTAATGGATCCATTAAACCTATGTGGGATCATTGATTCTTCTAGCATCAATGTCTTGTTATCAAACTCTTTTGCAAAAAAATCTTAATAAAAAAACCTTTTTTATGGAAGCTTCAATTTTGTTTCCACTTTTGTTTCATTAATGTATTCCTTTTTAATTCCACTTTGAGTTCAACTTAATTTCCAAATAATTAGAATTTACTTCGACACTTTTGTTTTGGTGAATGGTTACTAATGATTGAAAATATGAAGCCTATTAATTTTTTTCACTACTATAATAACATTGTCTTCTCCTTTTATCTTCACAAATGAGTGGTCTTTTTCCTTTGTTGAAATGTATTGCCAAAGTTGATTGAAATGCAAAGGATGATTATTCAATTGAACAAATGGATTGAAACATTCAATCAAATGAGAATATTAAATAAACTATGGAACCAAAAATTGTAGGTTTATTGAATCAATTACACATTCTTAATAAGCTATTAAAGCTTACCAATTGGTGTTGGCAATATTTCCCCCATACAAATAGAAAACATAAAAAATTCAAACTTTGAGTGCACTTTCTAGTTCTTCACAACCAAGTTGCAAGGTTTTGAAGGAGGCACTACTCTCTTTATAATATACATTGGAGGCTTCAAAACGAAGATTACATAAAATATTTTTAAAATCCTAAAACCCCTAATTTTGAAATATGGGACTTTTGTGTTCTCAAACTTTGGAGCTTTACAAATCCCAAAAATTATAAGCAAATGAAACATGCAAAACAATTTTCTTCTAACAAAGTCAATACTTTCGAATGTTGTATCAAGATTTCAATTTGAACACCATTTGCCTCTCCAAATGATGTTTTGAGTGGTTGGGAGTTTGTCTAATCATTCCATCCTAACTTTTCAAATCCTTGTGCATTTAAAATTATTTATTTATTTTGAGCATGTAAACCCAATATCTCAAAATTATTTTTGAACTATTTTTAATGAGAACAAGGTAATTCAATTTGGAGTTACATTTGATTTCACAAATTCTTTGAACACTCAAGGACTTTTAGAGAATCATAGTTCTCAAAGTGGGAATCCATTTTGGGAATCCTAGACATGTGGATGATGACAATTCTAATTAACATAGACAAATTGTAAATTGAATATGGTGTCATGAATTTTGATTTATGAAAACAAAAAATGCAAACAAAATTTTGAGAAACTAATTGTTGAAAGTAAAATGACAACAGTTGCATAGAGTATTCCAAACTTAGGTGCACAAAACGAAGAGGTGGAAAAAAAAGATGGAGTATTGAAAAATTACTTGCATTTCCATGGGTTTGATTCAAGATTCAAGTAAATTGGAATTTGATTTTGTTTTCACACACCTAATGTGAAAGCAAGTTGGAAAAAAATTGATGATTTGAAAGATTATTTATGCAATTGCTTATGTGGACAATTAGAAATGTTTTAGATTTTGGGGAAAATATGTAAGAATTGGAAATATTTCTTATGGGAATGTATGGTATTGTGGTTGGGAGTTATTATGGGCACATTGCAATGAAAGGGTAATTGTTGGTGATGGATAATACTTAGAAAACTTATGGTTGTAGGAGATGTTTGTCCTTTTTTCATCCAAGGGGGCATAGTTTTTTTGTCCATATCTAAGAGAGGAGAAAGTGTGAGTTAAATATAAAACATTGTGAATTTATTATATAATTAACCTTTTTTCCAAATGGTAAATTTTCAATTTTGGAAGGATGTATGAATGCGTATTAATCCTTTCATGGAGACATTGCGAAGATATGAATTCAATATATACTACCAAATACGGATAGTTGGACAAGCTCATGTTTGAATAGTTAAAGATCTAAAAAACATGTGTTCGTTCATGTTTTGATTTCAACCCATGAATTCGAAACTAACTAAATGGACTTCTTATTAACACCCCTAGAGCCATTTACAAACTTAGATTTGGGTTAGAAATAAGGAATATATACTTTTCCAAAGTTTGTGGAAGGGATGTAATTTTTTGCTTAATGCCTCTTGTGAACATATGGCCTTGCATGTGTCGTTATTTAAATGTAAATAGGGCTCAAATGCCACACAAAGGGGGGGGCAGGGGGGGGGTGTGGTGTAGATATGAAGTAAGCACCTAATCTTTCACAAACAAACTTCTATCCCAACAAGAAAATTTTGACTCATTTCATTTCAAGTTTTTGTTTCAAACACTTTATTTCTCTTGTTCTTTCTAGCATTTACCTTCATGCGAACACGCACACACCATTACATTCTTGTTTGTGATTTGAACCTCCTCCCTATTGTTGGTATCTATGGTTTGAAGTTTCTCACCATTGTGATGTTCTACAAGTTATATTCATAAGTGATGTCTTAATTTAAGAGTTCTAAACATGGTGCTCTACATATGTGTGATGTTGCTCATGGGTGGTATGTAGTCGGTGTTCTATAGTTGTTTGCAAAGTTTGTGTGATTGCAAATAGTTTGTTAAAACAAGGTTCTTGGTTGGTGATGCACACTTCAAGTGTTCTAGTGTTTTTTGTCACTTTGTAAGTGTTTATGAAGTTTTCAAAGTAATTTTCTTGGTTGTCATGTGATCATTGTTTATGACTTATTGTTTGTTGATCATTCTTTCAACTTTGATGATGTTCATAGATGGTGGGACCTACAAGTGTTTGTGTTTTTTGGCCTTTGTGTTTCATTGTGTTTTACAAGTTTTGAAAATAGTTTTATGGCCTTGTTGGTCTTCTTTTCTTCAAATATTTGAATCATTGTGCTCTTTTTACTTGATTACCCCCCCCATCACCCTTTGTCCCTAAATGTTTACCCCTCCCCACCCCTTCTTTTAGAGCTTTACAAAACCTAGATTGAATTTTCACGTTGTTCGAAGACATTACTTACAACTACAATATTTTGCTTGTTCACCTTCATCTGTCTCTTTATGCATTAGATTGTGCCTTATTTTGTGCATTAAGTATGATGCCAAGGTTTTGAATGATGTGGTGTCTTAATGGGAAAACTTTTCAATTCACACTTGAACACACGCATGACATCTCTTACCATAATGATAACCTAATATCGGTTCAAAAGTGTCCTTGGGTGGTTGGTAGCACAAATAACCGTTTTGAGGAATTTTTGAATCGTAAACTAGCCAAATAATATTCTTAACCCCTTTTCTTCAATTTTTCTTAATGTATATATTTCTCATTTTTATGGATTGCATGCCAAAATATATGGTTCAAATTAATTATTGGGATAAAAAAAGATGGGAATCATTTTTAAAAACTTTTAATTGCAATGGCCATTTCCAAAATCACACTTTTAAATTTTAAGATTTTATAATTAAGTTATACCTATTCAATTAATTACCAATTTGAAAACTAAATAAAATGCCATCAAGAGTACATTAAAAATGATTTCCTAAGAAAATAATCAAACATGTTTCAAATTTGTGTTTTTAACCAAAAAGTTAAAGGAAAGGAAACACATGTTACAATCCTGAGATTTTTTTTAATGTAATGATTAGGAACATCAAAATACAAAATATTTATGATTTCATCAAAGTTTCAAATTTTATACAAGCCAATAAATCTACTCACAAAAAAATTATAATGAAAATCTTGATTTAAATGTTTCTTATATTTTTTAAAAGTTCAATGGGTCTAGTAAAATTAATGTGTGATGTTCCTAGTGGTTCCATCCAAGGATGTTCTTGCCTTATATACTAAACCAAGGCCTCATGAACTTTGATTTTATTGGTTATAATGTGGTACTATTTATTCAATTATGTTTTTAAAAACTTGGAGGTGTGTTTACTTTATTTTTCTCCACCTTTTACCTTCCTACTTGATTGCATTTACTACTTCCTTGTCCAGTGCCTTTTGTTGCAAAATACTCAAATATTCATTTGATGTAACCACATGAAATTCAACATGAACTATAATCAATTAGTGGTTTCCTTTCCATTTGTTACCCTTGTTGGTAACCATGGCATCAACAAGAAGCTTGCAAATGGCACCATGTACATCATGTTCCAATCTTGCATTTGGTTGGATGTCTTGATGAGGATATGGGCTTTCCAAATTCACCACCAACTTTACATCATAGTAGGTATCTATAGCAACAAGGCTACTATGCATTTTTATGTAAAATCTTTTGGTAAACAAAATAGGGTAATGGTCCTCATCAACTATTGTTGCATCATGTATTTTTGTTATGTGTAATAGTTTTATGGTTGCAAAGGCATCCATGCCTTCCTAGGTGTCTTCATCACCAACTTCCTCCTTTTAAGCCTCCTCATCCTCTATTTGTATTTTGTTGTTATTTGTGAACACCTCATTTGGTGCAATCTTCTCATACATGACCTTTGCATTTAATGACCAAATCCTTATAACACTAAACCATGATTCAATAGTTCTTTTTTGACAAAACCTACTCCGATGCCTAGTCCACTCAATGAGTCAAACATCACCTTGTTTAGTCCAAGGTGGTTGTTTCTCACCATGGCTTCATCGCTCTTTGCCTAAATGTTGTTTTTAATGGTTTAAAGCAAACAAATCTAAAGGTTGACGGGCATGGGATGTGTGTCAAGTCTAAAGGCTTGTGCTTGTTATATTATTTCTAATGTCATGTGTGAGCCATGCCTATTTAGGATTAAAAAGTGAGTTGGTTTGTGAGGTCCTAGATTGAAAACATTATGATGACCCCTTTATGTAATCACATTGTAATGTTTTACTATGTGAATGCTTTTGAGGTTAAACTATGTCATCAACACAATTTGTTTTCATAATGGTAAAAGACAACCCAAAAAATAGAATAAAGAATAAATTAATTTTTTACTATAATTCTCATGGCGGATTGAAATATATTGGTATGAGAATCATCCATGTAATTGTGTACTAAAAAATGAAAATATATTCAAAAAACAATTGAAATGATTTTTAACCTTTATGAAATTTGTAATATCTATTTCACATGTGATTTCACATATTTTGAACCATGTGAAAAGTTTGTTAATTTCACAACACATTGCACAAATGGGATTTTTTAAAGGTGTTGATCATATATATGTATCATAAATATATATACTTGTGGTTTCTTGTATATATATATTTTTTATTTTTTCAAATAATATTATATAGCATTAGTTTTGTGAAAATCATAATCCTGAGGCTCAAAAACCAAAACTTGAACCCAAAATAAATGCACCACGTTTTGGAAGGTACATATATATATAATACTATACCTAAAAAGGTCCAAAAGGAGGTCATTCCAATCTACTTTCACCCCCACATGCAATTTTACCTTTTGAAAAAAAATAAAAATAAATCCTTGATTAACAATAAAGGGTGTCATCCATGATTTCTTCTACATTGCCATGCTAGTCTTTGACCCATGTAATTTGATGTGATCATTGTGCATGCATTCACCTCTAAAAATGTAGGTGGTTAGAAATTAAATCCTATGTGTCCATTCACAACATAGTTGATAATGAGTCATTCCCATGACTTGGGGATGTTCCTATAAATTGATCTAATCCTTGCTTAACCAAAACACTTGCACTAAATTGTTGATTGCTTTTTATGTTGATTTCATCCAAGTTTCAAATCTAATTTGGGGTGTATATCTATTACATGTGTAAAATATTTGTAGGTTTATGTAAAATGAAAAACTAGATGTCATGGTCAACCTTTGTTCTTTACACACTTTAAGATTTTAGTCTAATGTTCATGCTTAATTTTGGATGCCATTACGTGAAGCAATACCATTAGCTACTAGCCCATTTTGAAATGGTGTAGGTCTAGATTATGTGAATTCAATCACCTTCATTTTCAAGTTTTATAGGGTAATGTATAGTTTCATTTTTTGCATGGCTAAAACCCACGTTCCCATTGTTTTGTCTTCAACTTCTTTTGACACATCTAGTAGTCCCATTTTCCTACATTTAGTTTTCCCATTTAATTAAGTGGTTTGAAATAGACAATAAAGTATGTTCTGTAACCTATTGGCCCCTCTTAAAGAGGTCTACCTTCTTTCCATCACGTCCATGGATGTTCCTTGTTGTTGGTGAGTTCAAACACCATGGCCAAGATGAACAACAATTTTGTGGGGATGTGCATGGTGGTGTTGGTCGGGGTGTTTTCCTTGTTTGGATTTTTGTGGTTCATCATGCCACTTCGACATTTGTGAGGGACATAGAGATTCATGATTGTTATTCTTATCATAGTCCCAACCTCTAGCAAGTTGGGAATCAATGAATTTGTAGAAGAAATCAAAGTAAAAACCTTTTTAATCCTTCCAAAGTAAATTTATATCTATGATTGTTATGCAAGTGTGGGGATGAACTTCAAAATGTGATACTTTCCTAATTGTTGAATTCTATAAGACTTTAATTGGATTGATGCTTTTGGAGTTGAACATATTATAAATTGTTGGAACCAATAGTAGTATACAAGCTTAATTTTTTTTTAATGTATAACCTATTTACTAATGTGATTCTTGTTAGATTAAATTCTTGTTTTACTTCTATTTTTACCATATCAAACTTTTGTTGCACTTTTGTTGTTAGTCCATTGGACTCCTATTTCACTTATACTCCTAATAGATCATATTTTTGTTTCCATTCCAATCAAATCTTACTATTTCACTTTTGTTGATATTGGATTACATTCCTATTTCATTTGTATTCTTATCATATTAAACTCATGTTTCACTTTTACATGCTCATATCTCACTTTCAACACACATAAACTAGGAATTAGCAAATCTAAGAAATTTTGAAACTCCTTTCCCACACATGCTAATAGAAAGTTCATCTTTTGATTCATGAAAGAATAAAAGAGATGAGTGGGATCTATCCAAGTGAATTAAACTTGGGCCTTTTCAAGTAAGTTGTGATGCACAATTTTGGGGGGCATATAAAGATGTAGCTTTGTCTTGAATGTGCATGTTGTGAATTTTATATCTTGATTATTCCTAGAAGTTATTGATAAATGAAGTTTTATGGCTTACAATAATTGCCTTTATGACAAGGATGTATTAAATGTGAACTAATTATAGGTATCTTGTTGTCAATCCCATTACCAAACAAATATGGACTCATTTTTATACACCTTCCTTGCTTGTGTGCTTAATTAGCAATTCATTGCCAAACATAAATAAGAACAATTTTTGTTTTTATTTTTATTTTTGTTTTTTTTTACAATCTCCACCCATTACCAAACTAGATTGGAAATGCTTAAGTGCGATCCGTTTCTTATTGTGCACAAATGACCACCCATTACTAAACACATTGTTCCAAGTGAAAATCTACATCATTTTGGTTGTGGGGGTATTCTAGCACCCATGATTGAATATATAAAATTCTTTCATGAGTAGGTGGTGTTAAATTTTCAACTAGAAATATTAAAAACCAAGTGATTAATGGATTTAGGTTTATGCTTGATTGGATATCAGTTAGGATTTGTTTGTTTACTAAACATTCAATCACTAATGAGTGTCTAGTGAAAGGCAATCTTACGTTATATGGTGGAACATCATTTAAATGGTGTAAATTCATGGAGATGTGTTTTCAATTTGTTAATTTGTTGATGGTATGTAGGCAAAAATGTTTATTGATCATGTAGCTTGATCATCATCTACATGAATATCATGATTATTGGAATTTATGTCTATGTAATGATTCATTCAAGGGGGGAAATGCAATGATTTATAGTAATTTTGGACAAAATCTACATAAGAAATTTTTTTTTCTTTTTTTTTGGGGATTTGGTAGCCATATGAACAACAACTTTTTTCATGGAATCAATTCTTAAACATATGTTGGAAATAAGTTGTTCTTTGAGGTTTTTCACGATCAAGAATAAGGTTATGTAGAATATAAGGAAAATTTTCATTTTCCAATTAAAAACTTGTTAGATTTAGAAATAGATGAAACAAATACATTTTTTGGTTAGAATTTTTAGTTCTGACTTGTAGTTTGTGTGGTAAGTATGAAATTTACAAATTTGATGGGTCACATGTGCTTGCATTTCCCATCTCATTTCCTCTTTGTTGTCGTGTTTCAATGCAATAGAATTGGCAATTGTTCATCATGAATGGGTTTCCATTTGCTTCTTCTTCATTCCACAAGTTGGTTGAGCTACAAATTCATAGAATATACTTAGAACATTTCCCCACCCAACTACCCTTATCCCTAGACATGATTTTCATTTCTGGCACAAAAAGAATTGTGAGCTTTTTTAGGATGGAAAATGTCAAAGAACCCAACAACCCAAAGACAAAAAAACCCAGGTGGAATTCTAACCTTTTTCACACTAATGGACCATCATGGACATATTATATTGTGGCATGTGGACACAAAGCCATTGTGGTTATGTGGACACAAAGCCATTGTGGTGGTGCATGCAAAACATGGTGTGTAGCTTTGTATCACTTAAAAGTCAGCCTAATAAGTGAAGATTTTGCCCTCATGACACCTAGAACTGGCTTTTGAGATCAAGCACACACAAGTTTGCACCTTACGCCACAATCATTATTCATGAGAGTTGAGTTTTTGTCTTTTTGACCCATTTGAAGAAATGATGGGAAACATAATATGAACTTGGGCAACACATTGGGTTTCTCAAAAGCCCTCCTTAGTAGCTTTGAATCTCCTATTGAAGGAAGGAGCTCTTGTAAAAGTTGGTTCCCCCTTTTCATGTAGATCCAAAAGTTGAGGATGGAGAAAAAGCATAATAGAAATAACACATTTAAAAAGGCAAGAAATTAGCCACCCAATTTTAATTTTTTTATTTAAAAAAATTCAAGCACCTAAGAGACCACTAATTAGAGTAGAAGAATGAATTATTGGATTTGGGTTTATTATGTAAAAATATTTCTAATAGAGAGAGAGAGGGAGTTGGGGGAATAATTAAATGTGACTTGTTCTTGTATGGAGAGAGTCATTTGAGCATGTGCGGATCCCATATGAACTCCCTTAGTGAGGCCACTCTAGACTAAAATAATAGAGAAATGGGTGTAGACGTAGCAATATAAAAGGTGTTGCAAAGACTTTATTATATAGAGCCCACCTTTGGGAAAGTAGGCCCCTTCAACTTGTGGCTTAGGGAAGGAGGCTCTCAATCATATACCAAATCTAACGAGTGTCAAGGGAGGGATGTATGGATGGATGGATGGATGTAAAACACCCACCAAATCGGGGCTCTCGTCTTTCCAACAATAAATACACTAGCAAATTTTGACGAAGATAAAATCCGTAACTTATATCCTACAATGGGAGGGAGTCAAAAGTCCAAAGAGAGAGAGAGAGAGAAAGAGGTTGTTGGTGTAAATCTCGAAACCGTTCGAACATCCCCCCAACCCCCCCTTCACTCATTATACACAAACCAACCGAGGCCCACACACATCATCATTTCATATCAAACCAAGTCATCCAAATCCATTTGACAAAACTTACATGAAAGAAAGAAAGGCGTCTAAAGCCATTCAAGCCCGACATTTCATGTCACAAAGTTTTGTCACATAAATGAAACATGATAATAATCCATCCACAAACAAATTGGCAAAGGAAACGGTGGTGGTGGTGGTGGTTCTTTTTTGTATACATTTCCAAGTTAGGGAAACTACTACCACTATTACTACTACTACTACTACCCTACCATTTTAATAATTTGCACTATCATTATTGCATACTACCCAAGTGATGAGAGAACATGAAGAAGGTAAAAAAGTTGGAATTTGCTTGAATGTGGGACTAATAATGTTATAGCCTTGCATGGGAAACAAAAGGGGAGTAATGAAGCTACTACTACATACATACAAGTGCCACACACAATAGGTTGGTGAACAACACACACACACACACACACACACACATACATTAATAAGCAATGTTTTTGAAGAGGAGCATTCATAAGCTCTTGCCAAGGAGCATTTTTGAAGCAACACTAGGAGGTACTTACAAAGGCTTTTTTTTTGGTTGGTAAGCATAGATGGATGGATGGATGGATGGATGGATAATGAGGATGTGTTTTATAGGACCCACCCTATTAGTATTTTGTTGGCACCAACTCTTAGTCTTTTGGTTTGATGATAGCCAATTCTCAAACAAAACATAGCCCAAAAAAAAAAAAAAACACCCTAAAAATACGTGAATAATATAATAATAAAATAATAATAATGGTGGATTCATATTGTGATAATAATCATTCATTCCAACCTTGCTTTGTTGGGTGGCTACTAGAATAGAATCGGTAGTCCATTTTGGACGACCACAACAACTTTGCTCCACATTCATTCATTCATTCATCCATTCCTTTCATCCATCCATCCATCCATCCATCTGTCCGGAGGTAGAACTAAGCCCCTTTACTTTTTTCCCAATGATTACCAAACAATTGCTACTTGAAGAGGTATATCTATACATTGGGTCGGACTACTCGGAACAATTTCACGTATTCGAGATAGCCCCAAAAATGACTCACCAAGTTCAAGTATTGACCGTCGGATCTAAAATCCGATGGCACTATATGAGTGGAACAAAAATTTAAAAATTGCACAACACAACAAGAACAACTACTACTACTAATTTAATTTAATTATAATATAATATAATTAATATAATATAATATAATAGGGTCCTAGAAAACACAATTCCTATTATCCAGCCGAAAATCCGTGGGCAATTTCGGGGCTCCTTGATTGGGCCCGTGGACCCCTCCCCTCTCCTCTCCGGAAGGGGGAGGGGGGGGGGTTCTTTTGGGCCTAAATTTGACGCTATCCGCCAATCACAGCGTGTCTGTTTTGGGGCCGCCAGCTCGAATTATTAAGATTCGCCTTCTCTGTTACTCTGCGGCGGATTGATTGGAAGGAAAGAAAAGAAAAGGGGGCCTGTTGACTGACGACTTGAGTGCGCTGCCAAATCTTGACCGAACAGATGGATTATTGGGGGCGGGGAGGGGACTGGCGGGGGTTTTCATTCACGTTTCTCATCACTTGCATCCTGTTTCTCATCCCTTTTGGTCCATTCAGTGGATGTGGATTATA
>Ga0209208_10010604_pt1 | contig 11945 bp, 8 predicted proteins | sample S1TSphfallax_3_FD_187694 | JGI IMG/M metagenome (GOLD analysis project Ga0209208, IMG submission 187694) | Host-associated microbial communities from peat moss isolated from Minnesota, USA - S1T2_Fd - Sphagnum fallax MG (SPAdes) (version 2) | ecosystem: Host-associated > Plants > Peat moss >...
AAATGTTTTTCCAAGTGGTAAAGGTTTAGTTGAAAAATGATCAAAGTTTTATTGAAAAGTGAAAGTTTAACCAAGAAAAGATAATTTTTTTGTCAAAAAGTAAAAATTTAATAAAAAATAAATATAGGTTTTGTCAACATGTAGTGATTTAACCATGAAGAGATGGAGGTTTTTTCAAGAGGTGTAGGCATAGCCAAAAAGATTTTAAAAGTTTTGCCAAGAATAATAATTTAGCTAATAAGATATATAGGCTTTATTGCAAGATAAAGGTTTTGTCATGAAAAGGTAAAAGTTTTGTCAAGAAATAAAGGTTAATTAAAAAAAACATGAAAATTTTGCCAACATGTAAAGATTTAGTGACGAAGAGATAAAAGGTTTTGTCAATAGGTATAGGTTTAATCAAGAAGAGTTAAAAGTTGTGCCAAGAGACAAAGGTTTAGCTAAGAAGAAATAAAAGTTTTATTGAGAGATAAAACTTTAACCAAGAACAAATAAAAGTTTTACTAAGAAAGGTTTAACCATGAAAAGATAGAAGGTAAGTAGTTAGGGGGTTGGTAGGTAGGGCCAAGATGTAAGTCAATAATGTAACTAGGTTGGAGGGTAATATGGTCAGCAACCAAAAAAAGTTGACTGTGGTACAATGTTGGTTAACACAGGGTCAGGAACTGGATGAAGAAATGCAGCTCATGGTATGGACAGAACAGCCAACTGATGCACTGGTGGGTACTGGTTCCAGGGGGAACTGGGGGAGGGGAGGGAATTAACATAGGGGATCCAAAAGATCCCAACTCCCTGAAGTATTATGTACAACTGTATGCTATCACCAGTTTGACAACCTAGAGACTGATTTTGTCCTCAAGTTGGGGGCACGCCTGGCCCCTGGGGTACATCATCAGTGGCAGTACCAAACCAGTGCCAGTTCCAGTTGACAATTTTTCACTCAGCTTCCATGCGCTTAAATCAAACTTCTCCATAATTATTATATGCAGTTGCTGGATTTACCTTTTTTCTCAATATTGTCAGATTTCTCAGAAGAAGACACTATCACTTCTTTCTTTTTTGGTTCAAAATAATTGCAATTGTGAAGACAGATCCTTTTACATTGTGTTTTTTAGTTGAACTGGAATAGGACCAGTAACCCATGATCCATGTACCCATGCTCTGGTAGCGCCAGGGTGAACCTCTGGTAAGGCCTCTAGTAGATCCATTAGTTGGTCATGGTAGCACACTGTTGAGTTCCAACTTACTGTTGAATTATGCCTAGACTCTCACAGTATCAAACCCTACCTCCTCCAAAGCCAAAAAAACAGTAGGATTTCTCTACATATAAATGTGGATTATTCTAAAACTTTGGTCCAGCTCACTTTGGTCCTAAAGGCTTCAACAGGTCTTACTTGGGCTACCAGCAATGCTACAAATCACATATTATAGATGAATGTATCAGCCCTTCATTTTGAAATGTTAACATTCATTCCCTTCATATTTGAAAATTCATTTTTTATTTGACATTTCTTTTGATGCAATTTCAGTTTTTCCCCCTTCATATTGGACCTCTTTGCAAGGTGAAGGGCAATCATTAAAAAAAAAATTGTTCCAAAAGTCCCTTTCTAATATGTAATCAGGTGATAAAAAATGGGAAACTTTTCATCTTCACAACCTCGAATATCCATTTCCAAAGCTATTGAAACCGCACTACTTGAAACCCCAAAACTTTGACTGATCAACCGCCTAAATGACCTAAACCACCTTGCTTCAAGTCTCTTTACTAGAGCACAGCTTTTCAATTTAAAGGTGTTAGACAAAGCGGACCTTACAACCACATAACTCATTTCGTACAACTACTCAAAAACCCCATCAAAGAAAAGTTTAATTGGATCCAATTAGTGACCTTTGAATTGATTTATGCTTCTCTTATCAAACAAGACCATTATCATGGATTTGTTTGAAAGTTATTCCTAAAGATTGTAAACAATGTATCTTACTACATGACAATTAGTCAAAGTTTGCTTTGTAAGAGATGTGAGAAAGAAATTAAAATTTAGATCATGAGAAAACCATATGCTCACACCTTCTAAAATGAAACCAAAGGAATTTTATGAAGTCAACCCCATTTCTTGAACTTTAGACAAGACATGTTTGGACAATTTAGCTGTAGAACTTCCAACAACCATGACTCACTACTCTTTGTCAAAGAAAATTATAAATAATTATAAAAAACTTTGATGTATTAAAAGTAGGAAAAATATTTTATACAGTGACTAATATGATGATAATAATTCACTTTATGATTATAATGTTGAAAAACATCATTTTGAAAGAAGATTGAAGTAGCTTTTTTTAATGTATTTATTTGCACAAGATGTCTAATCTTACAAAATGGGTTGCAAGTAAATGAAATATTGATTTAAACAAATTCGACTTTATGAAAATTTAAAAGATAATTATGTATTGTCAAATTATGCATGTTACAATCATAATATATCAAATTTTCAATGTGAAATAGGTTTGAACATGTAATTGACTAGTCATTTACAAATGTATTTTTATTTACTTTTATAATACCAAAATTGTTCAAATTTTGTATGTAACATACCATAAACTAAATGCACTAACATTTTTTTCATATTTTTACTTCAAAATATTTTGAATCTATTTTCTTATGTTTATATTAAAAATGTGTTTCATTTTAGAATTGGATTTGGGCATACTAACTTTATTTTTAAATGTCACTTGTTGACACCTAATTATTAACGCTAGATATTTACTTATTATTCCTTAAATTTTAAGGGATAAAGTTATTTGAATAGTTAGTCCTTAATGATAAAATGATTGGCATGAATATGCAAATCAATTAGGAAATGTGTTGGAGATTTGGATAAAGGCCTAAAATGTTGAAGGGGATGAAATGTGTGTGGTTTGTGAGGTGGAATTTTGTGGGTTCCTTATAGTACTCCTAGGGTTTTTTTCATGTTCATTATGCTTTCATTTTCATGTATGTTATTCCTTATTAGGTTTAAAGGAGAAACACAAAAAACTAAAGAAGGGGGAAGATTATACTTTGTGAAGAAACAATGGAATGAGAGATGAAATGTTGTGTCACATCTTTTTCTATTATTTGGTTTTGCTTTGACTTTTTGAATGCAATAAACAATAATTGTAGCAAAAAACAGCTAATGAAAAACAAGAACTACAAAAGACGGAAATAACCTATTGGTGATGTATTTTTTACGAAAAAGGTATTGTCCAAGGATTAGAAGGAAATTACCTTCTAGCTTCCATTTCCAATTCTATTTTTTCAAAAATGTGTATTTTCAAAAAAAAAATTATTATTATTAGAAAGTAGAACCTCCTTCTGATGGGCAATCCTTCCCAACTATTTTTCCATGTATTTTTTTTTTAAAAAACTCAAATACCTTCCTTTAGAATGGGATTATGGTTGCCAAGTTTGTAGTATTATAACCTTCAAAAGAAAATAATAATAATCATGACCACCACTCCAAAACTCTGAAAAGGAAAATAAAATCACATTTGGGGTTGCATAAGTTCATATTTATTTTTTTGTTTCCTCTCCATACCAAGTAATTATTGCTAGATTAAGAAGGTAATTGTTAGGCCCAATGATTGTGTTTACTTACATCTTCAATGAAACACAACTATGTTGGATCAAAATTATTGTAAGATTACTAGTTTGCAAAAACTTGGTTATGACAGAAGGTAAGACTCCCTTACACTTCTTACTCTTCTCATATCCACAACCTACATCTTCATCTTGTGCCTATAATGCAAGCTATAAATGGCAACAATGGTTAATTCATGTTCATTGTCAATATGTTATTCATGGAAATCATCCCATGTTAGGGGTTGTACATGGGTCTAATCTTTTGTGAAATGACATGGTTTGTTTAAACTCAGAACTTTGCATAATGGGGTGGCAAATAACAAATGTCATGGTTTTGTAATGTTCCTACCAAAAATTATTCAAGATGATTGTTGACAACAATGAAGTCCCACACAACAACATTGTGGTGATGTGCAAGCCATAATCTTCAATTTGCCTTTAGTTGATGGAATTACATTTTAAAAACAATTTCTTCTTCAATAAAAATATCTTTGTTCAAGTTTTAAAAGAATGCAAGAAAAATCCTTCCATAAGCCTTTTTCTACCCTCTTAACATCCCACAAATCATTAATAATGATGCGCCTAACTATTGTCACGAACACCACCATCACCCATCACTTTCATCATCATTTGCACCAACATAGTCACCTGCATCATTGCTTGCATCATTGTTCATTCTTAGTTAAGTCCTAATTCACTATTAAACTTTTGATTGATGCACACATGGAAGCTTCTATGGAAGCTTCTTTAATTTAAATCCCGAATGTGGTATAAGTTGAATTAACCCTTAATTAAATTTTAATTGACTTTTAGTTCATTATTAGCAGGGAAGTTTTTAAAAAAGCTTCCTCGATTAATGCACACATGGAAGCCTTTATGGAGGCTTCTTTGAACTAGGTCCCCATTAGGGTATAAATAGGGGTAGGACCTCCCATTACTTTCAGTTTGTTCAACACCAATTTTGGGTACACTTTTTTATTATAACCTTTATTGTCATATGTTATCAGAATAAAGTTTTGATTAAATCATTTTCTAACATATATCATGTTCTTGTTTTGTGTATTTATGTTTCCAGTCTTGGATTAGACTTAGGCTTGCATTTCTTATGATTTGTTTTCCTTGTTGTAACCTTGTTTTAATTCATGTTCTTGTAGTTTTTCGTGCCTATGATAATTAATAGGTTCTCCCATTTTACAACTTTGACAAAGATTAAGATGTCACAAATTTTGACCATATAACACCACTTGGCAAACCAACTTGCATACAACATTCTTAAAACCCTAAAAAAAACCTTTAGTTTGTAAATTGCACATCAAAGTTTGCTCATGACCGTTTCCTCATGATTGAAGACTCAAAATTCAACCATCAAAATAGATAAGATCACCAAAATAATTAATGATCACCACAATAATGACACCAACTATGATCACATTTGAATTTTCCAAATCTTTCATTTAGTTCCTAACATTCACCCACTAAGCTTAAAGAAAAAAGAACATAAAACGTATTTGTATTACAACCTTTCATTTCCAAGATTGAAAATTGCACTTTGTTGTTAATATTGAAACATTGCCTTCCTTAAATGTAGTGATTCACTTCCTATCATGTTGAAAAAAAAATGAAGGTTGAAGGTTATATAGTTCACACTCTAAAACACCTATATTAATACAAAACATTAACCCTTGGAAATCGACATAAATGAATATAAGCAAGGTAGGTGTAAGGCTGTTATCAGGTTGCTTACATTTGGTATGAGTTGAAATAAACGTTCTCCACATATTATGCCAATAGAAATGTGATATGTTCAAGTACGATGTGGAATCCTAGAAATAAAAACATGACATCAACTTGTTTAGCCCAAACTTTTTTTTCTAGTGAAAAATAGTCAAATTGCACCAAAAATATTTGTTTGGTGATAAGTATTTATAAAACAAAGAGGAAAAAATAACATATAGTAGCTAGATTGAAGTACTAATGTATGTTAATGGTGCAAAATTGCTTTAATTGTGACTAACCCTATTGCCATTTAGTTTTTATCCTTTGTTACTACTAATTACCATCTAGCCCCATCATCAACACTAGATGTAACCATATTTGCCCCATCACCACCACTAGATGTAGCCATCTTACACCAATTGTGATCATTAGTGTAGCCAACATGTTCTATGGTTTAGGGTTGAATGTTGCCAAGTAATTTGCCAAAACATGAAGCCTTTGTCACCATAGCTCTATTGTTATGAACTTGTTCACTAATGATGGTCACCACTTACTTCCAGTAGAAAGTCATTTAAGCAAAGGAAAGATTTATAAATTGTAACATTTAATAATTTTCATGTGCAATGTCACAAACACCATAATCACCCATCACTTGCATCATCATTTACATCATCGTTTGCATCATTGTTATCTTTCAATTAATTTTTAATTCACTACTAATTAGGTGCACACATGGAAGCCTTTATGGAAGCTTCCTTGAGCTAGGTCCCCAACGGGGTATAAATAGGGGTAGGACCTCCCATTACCTTTAGTCTATTCAACATAAGTTTTGGGTATACTTTCTTGTCATCACTTTTGTTTTCATATGTTATCAGTATAAAGTTATATTTGAATCATCTTTTAGCATATATTGTGTTTTTGCCTTACTTTATTATATTCCCAGTCTTGTATTAAACTTAGGCTTACATTTCTTATGATTTTTTTTCCTTATTATGTCTTCGCATTAGTTCTTATTTTTGTAGTTTTTCATGCCCTTACATTTGAACAAACTACCATTAAACCTACATCTATTTTTGTCATCATTGTAGTTGTTATGTTTTTTTTTTGTGGAAGTCAAATGTGGATTACCCTTCTACTTCAAACATAAGAGTTTTCAAAAAGTTATGGATTACCCACCTTTTGAACATGTTGATTGAGATTGTGGACCACCCATCTCATGTCGAAGTTTTGATTTACATATTTCTTTGGCCATGTCCGTTTTTAATAAAAGAAATAGTTCCATCCATGGAAGAAGTTTTTGTTACCCTTAGGCATATGCAACAATAAAATCACTCTATTTGTGAGTCCATTACACATTTACAATGAAACCAAACATCGGCAACATTTGGAAGCACTCCAAATGCGCCACGAATTAGTTTGCTAGAAAAGTTTGATGACACACTTTCAAAATTTTGAAGTTTCATCAACCAAGTATGTCTCATCATCCAACTTCATCAACATCGTTATCTAGATGATTGGACCCAAGTTGGATCATTGGCACCTTAATGGCACCTTACTATCATGCACAACTTTAACATGGTTTGCACTTTTTTTGGAATGTCAATCTCCTTTTTTAAACGACTTTGAAGCATTTCTTGAAGAATTTGGTGCTTCTTTTAATGATTCAGATAAAAATCGTACAACAATAAGCAAGTTGTGACCTCTTTGCCAAGGATCACACCCATTTTTTGTGTACACTTCTGAATTTAAATAATTAGCATGTGACATTTCATGGGATGAGGTTGTGCTCATGAACCAATTTCAGTTTAGATTCTGTGGAAACATAAAAGACCTTTTATTGACCATGCTTGATCCCATGACCTTGAGTCAAACAATCGCACAAATCATGCGTTGTGATAATTGATTTTTTGAACATTAACAAGAGAAGTGTTGGGAATTATCACCAACATTGAAGCAATTCATGCCACCCATGTTGCAACCCAAACATATGGTTTTTGCACCCAATGATGACCCCATGCAACTCGACAAAACATGATTCAAACCACTCATAGAACAAGAAAAAAAATGTCGATGTGCAAACAATCTTTATTTGTACTATGGAGAACCAAGCCACATAATTGATGTTTGTCCAAAAAAACACGTTCAACATGTAGCACGTGCCACAACTTCTACCACTACCCAAGGGCTAAGAAATGAAAATGTCTAGTTTCAGTAAGGATTGTGAAACTAAACTTCAATGCATCATCCCTTCAAAATAGTCCTACCTTGTTTTCAGAACAAACATTTTTTTTTGTTACCCATCATGATCAAAGGTGGTAAATCCATGACTATGCAAACCCAAACACTTCTTGACTCAAGGTCATTTGCATGTTTCATTGACAAGGATTTAGTATGATAACATAACTTGACTTTCGTGAAAAAAATGACAATAGTGACAGTCGAAATGATTGATGTTCAAACCTTTCTTCAAGACCTATAACACATGAAACCAAAGCATTAATGGTAACAATTGACAACAACAAAGTTGTTTTTGATGTCATTTCATCTTAAAAATACCCTATCAGCATTGGGTTGTCATGGCTCATTTTGCCTAATCCTCAAGTGGATTAGAAGACAAGGAGTTTTCATTTTGAATCAATAAACGAAACTATGCCAAAATACAAAGTTTTTCCAATAAGCATGTTGGACTTTAAACATGATTCCACATGTGAAAACATAGCAAGATCTAGTCAACGCTTGTAGAAACTCAAATGTGAAAAAAATATTGGGGTAATCAAAGATCCAAACATTTCAAGCCTTTGTTTGTGGGAACAAAAGCATTCATACAAAAAACAAAGAAGGGAGATGCATTATTTGTATATGCCATTTTAGCCCCTGATCCTAGGACGCAAGCCATGGGCATTGTATATCCACAACATTAGCTTTAGCTTGAATTCAAAGCTAGCTTTGTGAAACACTTGGAGGTGTTAAAAGTGTGGTATTGTGAACCAAAGATCATGGGCAATGGTGAATCAAGATCTGTAGTTCCTGCTTTGCTTAACCATTGGTAGCTAGATGTTAAACAAGGAATGTTCAAGCTTTATATGAAAAGCAATTCCAAGGTTGCCATGGAACCACCATTTGATCTCAATCCACTAATTCACATTTGGAGGACCATCAATGCATCTTGGGTTTTGACACATTCCTTCCTTGAATATCTTAAATTACCAAAAATAACCATTGTTCATGTTCTAAGTAGTGTAAAGGGTGAATGTTGTTTCTCATCTTTAGCATTTTTTAAGAACAAGTTGTGGGCTACCTTAGACCTGCACTTACCTCTAGTGGTTGGCATGTACAACCAGAAATTTTATATTTTAAAAACTTTCCATATGCTATTGCATTTAATGCTTGGATTGGAGTAGCATATCACTATGGTGTATTGTGTAGATGATAATTATGGAGACATGCTCTCTAGATTTTTGAAGGCAACCCAGTTGTTAGCTCCTTCATTCTTGGTTAACTTTTTGCAATATTGGAAGTTAAATGATGTTTTTTTGCTATTTGTAGCTCCCTTGTTTTCATCATCTTAGTAAGCCTAATGAAATTGTAACACTTTAATGTTACAGATATGGATTTCTAATGAATGAGACTCTTGGGACAGAATTTTCTTGAAGAGAATTTTGTATTGATAATCAGTTTACTTCACATTCACAAGGCACTGTAGCCATAAAGAGCACCTTCCCAAAGTTTTTAGTAGCTTAATGTCTACTTCCAAATTTGAGTTGTAGCCAGCAATGGCGTATTTCTATTTGCATCTCATCGCCACTAAACTTCACTGCAACACCAAAACCATCACCATTGTCCTACATTGTGCAACAAATGATAGCCAGCTAATTTCAGAGCTAATGTAAAGATACAGCCACTTGGACTCTACAGTCTAACATTGCTGTAGCCATGTGGGCACTTTCTGAAAAACTAAAACTAAAGATCTCATTTGGCTTAATGTTAGACTCTAGACCAAGAAAATTTATGTCAAGTTCAGGCATTTTGATGTAAAGTTGGAATAAAATTTAAGCGATTTGGCGTAGAGTTAGAATCATTTTGGCAATTTCACTTAAGGTTTGAAATCATTTTTCAACATCTCGGCCTAAGGTTGAATACTTTAACCAGCTCTAGAGCATGTCCTGTCCATTTCCAAAGTTAGTGTATTTGGGGTGTCCAACAAAAAGTCACAGTACCAGAAGGTGGCAACACCAAAAGCCAAAGGTACTTGCCACTTGAGATGTGGACGATGTATAGCTACTGCTGGTCCTTTCTAAATTTGGTAATTCATGATGGGTTGGTCTTTCCCTGCGGTACTCCCGGTTGTAGAATGTCAGGGTATAGAAACGCATACAAACCGAGGTTTAAAAATGCAGGAAAGCAAAGAAAGGTATCACTCAGCTTTTGCACAAGTCACTTCAAAATAATAGTAAAACTTGATGTGCATAAATGTGAAAGCTATGTAGACATTATTAATATAAGGAATTGATGAAATCGCTGTAAGGCCACCTTCATTACACATCGAATCATTGAATTTTGTTGGGACACATTTTGTAGTTTTTTGGGAATTTTTTTTTTTCATTGTAAATTTGGCTAAAATTTGGGAAAAATTGCCAATTTTTCAATATCAGAAAATTGGAAGACATTCCTGGACAGGGTCTGACCTGTGACTGCAGAGAAAATAAATCCAATGGTTTTTCCACATGATGGTAAAGTCCTAGCACATGCAGGTTCTGGATTTGGCATTTCTTGGGTCTCTCTTTGTAGGAGATAATTTACTTTGAGTAGGGGTACTCCCTTGGACCGTGGAGTTCATGAAATAACTGTCCCTAACGCAGGAGCCAAGGGCGGTTTAATCAGCGGGTCGCGCCTCTGAGGGAGTTACCTGACGTAATGCCTGGGTCCCAATCCAAGCTGGACCGGACCAGAGCAGCGAATTCATGGGGTTGGATGGGTCGGTTGACCTAATGCCTAGGTACCCACCAAAGTTGGACCAGGCCGGAGCAGCAAGTCCATGGGGGTCGGATGGGTTGAGTGGTAGGATAGTGTAGGGTGGGTATGCCTGGGTACCCACGGAAGTTGGACTGGATAGGAGCAGCAAGTTCATAGGAGTTGGATGAGTCGAGTGCTAGGTTAGTGTTGGGTGGGTTGGTCAATCTCGCCACCCTAGTACTCATATGTAGGTCATTGACGCCCAGTCAATACCCAGTTCATGGGTGGCTGCCCATGCATTGCTGGATGAAGCCTTGAAATGCCCGATGAAAAATTTGAATGCCCACCCAATAACATAACCGGTTCCTCCCTAGAAATCGGCAGCATGGCATCACCCTATTGGCGGAGAGGTCTCAGGTTACAACCTGTTTCTGCTCTGAACTTGGTCAGCTAGACAGGTGCAGGGGGTTCGGTGGACAGCAACAACAGCATTCATCCCAGACGTCAGGTGTTTTGTGTAGGGTAAAGCCCTAGGTTGAGGGCATTACCAAAATAAGGGTGCACGAGGCAATAGCCGAGTGCAGGCCTGATTTTGGTAATGCCATTGACCAAGGGCTTTACCCGATGCAATGACCTGCCAGAAATTCAGTGGAGAAACCAAGGCGAAACAGGAGGGCGGCATTATGAAAAACTTTTACACCCTCCCCAAACAAAACTGGAGAAACCAAGGCAAACAGGGACGGGGGCATTATGGAAAACGAAATGCCCTCCCTGCTTCTGGATGAAAAATATGCTTTATAAGGCTACATCCACATACACTGCAAATTTCTGGCAGGTCATTCCATGGGGTGCAGGTGTGGTTGGTGGAGGCTTTCTGTTGCACCTGTCTATTAGGGTTCTAGTTAAGTCTCCAAAAAAAAAAAATTATATATATATATATATATGTATATATATATATTCCACAAAATTCTGACCACTAGTTGGAATGGTTTGTAGGTTCTGAGTCGCAAAAAAAAAGCTAGACTTAATAAGATAACAATAACAATCCAAGAAGTTACAAGTACTTGAGAACATCACATGCAGCCAGTCTTGCACACGAGGTGGGACTCACTTGCGACTACATTGTCTGGCTCAAATCCAGTATGGCTACAAAACACACCAAAATGGCAATGACCCACCTCTCCATCTGTCAGTATGCTCAAAAAATGTACAACTTAGTTCTACCAGATCAATATCAGGCGGGTGAAGGTAGGCTTATACTTTTGAGACCATATCTGGAATGAGAGCCCCGCATTTGACACCTGCACAAGCGGAGGCAATGGGAGCAGATTTTGGAAGGCTGTTCTTGGACAAGCATGCAGCATCGCCGAGCAAAAAGAAGAAAGAAGTACCTCACCACTAGTGGTGTTGTTTTGAGGGTACATGGTTGTTAGATTGGGGGGTTCAGGTTTTCCTGACCTTATGACACCCTTTTGTTGGGCCCTGTCCCTGTGGGGGACAGGGACTATAGCATTGGATCCAACTTTTGGAAGCTTTACCTTATTAGAACCGATTTCACATTAGTCGAATTGGTTTCTTTGGTGAAAGTGTTTAGACTGTTTAGATTGGAACGGATTTTTTTGGTGTTCAGAGTGTGGACACAGTAGGTAGATGTACA
>Ga0209208_10010605_pt1 | contig 11944 bp, 11 predicted proteins | sample S1TSphfallax_3_FD_187694 | JGI IMG/M metagenome (GOLD analysis project Ga0209208, IMG submission 187694) | Host-associated microbial communities from peat moss isolated from Minnesota, USA - S1T2_Fd - Sphagnum fallax MG (SPAdes) (version 2) | ecosystem: Host-associated > Plants > Peat moss >...
TCCAGTTGTGGTCTAAACATAAAATGTAGCCAAGTAGAAAGCGCACCAATGGGCGTTTAAATCGCTCAAAACCGGTCAAAATTGAGGAAGATACGCTCCTTCAAAGTTTGGAGGGTAAAAATTGATTAAAAAAAAAGGGATCGTCCACATGGCAGCCCATGATGGCTTGTTTAGTCACCGGACACCAAACATACACTTGCTCACTAATGATCACTATCTACTCTAACATTGAACTGGATGAAGATTGGGATGAAACATTTTGATAAAATAACTATTCATATTTCGTCATAGGGCTGAGATAACACCCAAATTCGGGCTTCTAGATCGACAATAATGGGTAAATATTGTCCCATTCACCAAATTTGTTGCCCCTCTTCAAAATGTTTGTGGGCACAAATTTTTCATCACTCCCACAAAGTTTTGCATTCCTCCCAATCGCTTCCTACTATTGCCAACGACATCCCTCCTAGTCGTTTCCTCCTACATTCCTTAACTCTCTTTTCTCTCTAAGCTCTATTTCTTTGAGTGTCCCTTATTACTACTACCATGCCATTTCTCTCATCTTTCTCAACTCAGGTGAGCTTTGAGCATTTTCATGTATTTTTTCCAACATATTGCAAATGGGTCAAATTCACCTCCAACTGCTTGTGTGCAGCAAAAGAAGAAGAACTCATCAAAAGCACTATTGCTATTACTCCTCTTGGCAAGTTCAATTCATGTAGACCTCAACTGTCATAGTGAGCCATCTCTTCTTCCTACTACTCTTGTTGTTGGGTTTTGGTAGCTACTACTACTCATGCTTCTACTTGTGGTGAGAGGAAAGATGATGCTACAACATTGGTTTGATGCATGGGAGCAAACCAATTGATGATGGGAGACATGAACCATTAAGATTAGGACCTATAGTTTCCTCTCGCAACAATGGTAGTTGTTTCGTTAAAAGTCTACTTGCAACTATGTGGCACAATTTTGTTGTTTTTCAACAACCCCTTGTTCATCTTCTTGTAGGCAATTTTGTTGTACAAGAACTCCTCCTCTTCCTCTTCTTTTTTTTCCCACTTCCAAACATGAGCTTCCAAGGTTTTAACAACGTAACCACAAGTTGTCGTTGAGCACTCATCATCTTCCTCACCTCTCCTACAAGTTTTCTCACTTTCTCTGGACCTTTACCATGGCAATTTATGTTAGTCTTTTCCCTTTTGTTACCTATTACTCATGGTTCTTTATCCAAGCTCAATGTATTTCAAACGAGCTGATAGTCCCCACTTTTGTCACCTTTTAATTATCAATTGAACCCTTTCTCTCATTTATTGTTCAATTGGACCTTTTCTTTCCAATATTGTTCAAACATTCTAACTTTTTTTCTCATCTATTGTTTAGTTGTTACTTTGTTGTTGCCTTTATTGTAATTGTTACTCAACTCTTACCTTTTTATCAACAACTGTTATTTTTTTCTTTGCAATTGCAACCTTATTGTTTATTCTTCAATCATTGGAAGGTAGTCCCCTTATTGCTCAACGCCCTTGTGATTGTTACTTAGCCCGTGCCCACATCCTTCCTTGTTGTTGAACCCATGTTGTGCAACCTTAATTCACCCCCATGTACTTGCACAAATTTGTTCGGAAACCTACTTGAAAATCATGGTGAAAACGACCACCCACTTTAGCAAGAACAACTAGAATCCAAGTTGTAATGAATTTTGCTTTAGCATGTTTCTCAATAGTTTTTCAAGTTGTTCATTCTATTGCAAAACCTAATTTTGATATTCGTTTAACTTGCCTATCTTCCTTATCCTTTCATTTACATGCTTTGATTTCATGTGTAGTTATCTTTTCCATTATTTTTCTCCTTAAGATGTCAAGGTATTCATAACTAATCACAATGTGTGACTAAGAATAATCAATTAATGGTTTTTTCCCCTTGGTGCATCTTGCAAGTAAATGAGTTGGCACTAATATGTTATGCACCCTCATGGATTCTTGGGTCAAGTCTTAAGGTAGATAAATTTCTTGCAGTAGCTCTTAAATATCCATTACCTGACTACCTTCATCTACGTTTACAACATCAATTTTTCATGGCTATTGTTTTATCATTATAGGGCTTTGGGGCATATCTACATAATAATGTTGGTCATTCTCCTGCCTGTAGATAAGTATATCTTCAAATGTTGGATGTTAATTTGTTTTAATTATATGGAGAAGTTATGCATTAACAAATTCCTTTCCTCATTGAGGATCATTTTCAACTTCATTATCAACTATATACTCCTTTTCACTCCCTACATTGTTGAAATTTATTACAATGTAAACCTCTGATGGTTTAGTCTTGTTATCCATTACCTTTGGGTCCAAAGGCCATATTCATGTAATTCTAAACCCATACCTAAAATCCTTTTTTTATGAGTGATTTTTCTAAGACCTAATCCACCCATCCAACTATAGTGATTTTTTATGGTTCCATGTGATTGCTTCTAGACATAGCTATATCCCTAAATTTTTTGAATGCAATTTTAAAAGGTTTGAAATAAGACACATCCAATGGTTGTAATGGATGTGATGTGTGTGATGGCAATGTTATTTTGTCTAACCCAAAGTCTTTCACTTATTTTATTACTTCTAGGGTAACATGGTTGCCATGTCCATCTAGAATTAACAATTGTTGGTTGTTGAAGGACACTCCACCTAGAACTAATTTGTTAAAGAAACATAAAAACTTCTTAAACAAGAAAAGTAATCATCCATGTTCTTTTTTGCATTACCGTACAAGTGCCTGGTTTACAAAATCTATTGTAATCATCCTTTAATCTCTCACCTTTGAAGATGTAGAAACCATGTAGAATACCCCCTATAGCATCAATTGCACAATTTACAGTTAACCATTCCCAAGATTTTGGGATGGTGTTGTAAAATGCATTAGATCTTCTCCTAGCCAAAACTCTTGCTCTAGACTATTTACCAACTTGAATTCATGTTTCATCACAATTCCATATATGATCAAAATTGTATTTGTGTTGATTATATAATGATTGTAAATTAATGTAGAAATAGTTGTAGGAAATGGGTGTTAGTCCTTATGTTCTACACACTTCCAGTCCTTCTGCATGTTGTATGTTAACTTCTAGATGTCTACACTTGAACCAAAACCACTAATTATTACCTAGTATTCCATCCCGAAATGGTGTAACCCTTATATGTGTTAACTTTACAACCTTCATCTTGAGTTGTTGGAGGCTAATGGATAGTCCACACTTTTGCATTGCTAATGTCCATGCAATCACTAGTGAATCTTCTTCTTTTGTAAGCACCCCTCATGGCCCCATCTTTCTAGATCTAATTTTTCCACTCATATGGTCAAAAAGGGAATTCATTGGGATGTGCCATGACCTATTGGCCCTCCTTAAGGAATGTGTCCCTCTTTCAATAGCATCCATGATTATTTTTAATGTTTCATCCATTCACATGCCTCTTCTAGTTGTTGAAGGCACTCAATTCAATTATGGCGATGATCTTTTTATTTGTGGGTCAAGAATAGGGGGAAGGTTTTCTTTATTTAATGTAGGGTCTGTGGCTTTCAAATCTAGCATGCAAATTTGTTTCCTATGAGGGACTATGTCATTCATGATTGTTTTTCTCGTTCTAGGCCTAGCTTCCAACAACTTGGTGGAGTGCATTATGGACCCACCAAGGGTATATTTTTTTCTTCCACGTAAACAACCCAAGAATGTAAAAAGCGTAGTAAATTTGAAAACTTTGTTAAAGCATGTTCATGGATTGTTAGAGTAGAATATAGTAACTTATAAAATTTTGTAAAATCATTCCAATCTAAATAAACATCTTTTATTGCTATGCATGCATTGAAGAGAAATATGTAGAAGCAATTGATATGACTTAGTTGACCCCTAGTTCTTTTGAAGCTCCTTGATGTAATATTACAAACTATGGATTTTTGGATCCAAAGATAATCCAAATATTTTTGGAACCTTTGATTGTAAATTCGGTCTAGAGTTTCAACTTATATGTCTTTCCTTGATCCTTTTTCTACATGCTCTACTTTTACCTTTTGTAAATCTACTTCTGAACCTAGTTTTTGCTCTTCTACTTGCTCTACTTTCACCTTTTGCAGATCTATTTTTAAACCTAGTTTTTGTTCTCCTACATGCTCTATTTTTCACCTTTTGCATATCTACTTTTGAACCTAATTTTTTCTCTTCTACTTGCTCTACTTTCACCTTTTGCAAATCTACTTCTGAACCTAATTTACGTTTTTCTACTTGCTCTACTTTCTTTTTGAGACATATTTGCTACAAGTAAACTCTTAGACTTGGACTAACATTCTATTGTCAATGGCATATTACCATTTTTAAGGACTTTGTCATTAGGACCTAGGAATTTTAAGCAAAGTTGAATTTTTTTTTTAACTCTAGCTCATAGAAAAGACATATTTTGAGCTCAGATTAAAAGTAGAGAATGAGCATGTAAACCTTGTTTAAGTTCAAACTTTGATTTGTCCCTATTTTTTAGTGGAAGGAATGCAAAGTTTTTATGCATAGTAGGAATATTTGGGGACTCTCCTTTGGGGATTAATACATGTGCTACCAAAATAAGATGCCCTTTGCTAATCTTTGTGCATTGTATCCTTGTTAGGGTTTAGGCTTTATTAATGCGTAGTTTCACGCCCTTTAATGAAAGCTTGAACCCCCTTAACTGAACACTCTTTTTTTTATTTGCATTTTGTGTTTCTTGGTTTTCTATTAAACCTACCTTTAAAGGTTCATTGCCACCATATTTGTTTTCAAACATGTGAATTACAATGCCATGGTCTTCTCCCATAACTATACATCACTCCATATCCAATGTGTTGTTCCTCTCCCATAACCAAACAAAACTACATATAACATTGTGTAATTTTTTTAAATAACTATTTTTTTCACGCTCATAATCACACCAAAAAAATAAGGTTGTTTGGATTACATAAAAAAACCCGAACACATTTTTCCAAATCCAAGCATTCAATCATAGGGTTTCATTTAAACACTTGCACAAAGGACTCCAACCATTCACCAATGTGAATATGCACAAGAGGGGTGTTCCGTCATCGGGGTGATGTTTGGTGGGGGCCATGTTTACCCTACCCATAATTGGACTACAACTAGGTCTGATTTTTAGAACCAAAACCACAATTGTAATCTCCTTTTTTTTTTAAACCTAACCCAAAATTCAAAGTCAAGGTTCCACATATAGAAAAGAGTGCAAAATTTTCACAAAACCTAAAATAAATCTCAAAGAGGAAAATGTTTTGTTATAGTAAGAAAAAAACAACATGCAACAAGTAGCCAAGAAGATGCCCAACAAGAAAAAAACAAATAAAAACAAGGTAATGTGGCTTTTGGTGACAATGGCAAAAAAACACAATGTTATCAAAGTGGGGAGCCTTAAAAAGCAAGATTGGCAAAAAAATTTGATGATTATAAGCTTGCAATAAGGAGCTCATTGATAAATTTTACATCAGATTGTCGATGATGGGGCTAAAAAGATAGTGCAATATTGGAGATGTCTTTAAAGTTTCAAGTTTGAAAACATTTCTTCAAAACCCACATGTATTACATATGGTCTTCATTTGACACTTCTATTTGTTTTTTAATTATATATAATTTGAAAACAATATAAATTTCAAACTAAACTTGAACAATATCCTTCAAGTAGTTGTGTTATGCCTTATATGGGTCCTCTGGATTCAACTTTGAATAAGGTCAACAAGCATTCTTTGCACCAAATGCCTTGTATTTATTTTGTCGCATTGATTTTGGCCTTTTTAATCTTCTAGGTCATGAACAATATTGTGCAAGTATTGCAATTGACACATACTAGACTAGTTTTTGTACCTATGTCCAATATTATGCATGGAAGATAGCAATATGGTCTTTACATGTCACTAACCTCAAAAATATATATATCTAATTTTTTTTGTAGGATGGTAGTAATTAAGTTTTAAAAAATTCATTCAAGGGGTATATGAACCCTAATATGGTATGTCTTTATGACATTTATGAAACATGCAAACATTCAAGCATGGCAACACATTCACATTAAAAAAACACTAGTTTGCATGACTAGATTACAGAAAAACAACCATGACCCATGGACAAACATGTTTAATTTGAAATTGATTTCCACCAACAAATTTTATAATTTTCACAAAGGTTCAAGGTTCAAGGTTTATGATATTGTACACAAGTGTCCAAGTTAAAAGTTTAAACCTTATTGAAGCTAGAAAATACAAATCTAAACCAAAACAAAACAATGGACCATATGAGCACTTCAGAAACTTGGTGAATACCAAACAAAAATATTAAACATGACAAAATGGATTCATTAAAAAAATCCCAAGTTTAAATCTTAAAGGCACGAGTGAAACTAATTTGAAATTCTCGTGTAAAGCACAAAGGTTAAAACATAGATGATGTGAGAGTATCAAAAAACTTGTGAAGACCAAAAAACAAAGTGAAATGGCCACTACGATTACAACCACTAAAATGCAACCACTATACATCCTCCTTGAAGTAATCAAACTTGCCCAATTCATCTTCATAGATTTTTAAAAGATATGTTTGATGATTTAAGAACTCACAACATCTTTGTTTATAAGGTGACACCCAATTCAAGCATCGTTTAACCAATTATTGTAAATAATGACAAAAACATCAAGGTTTTGAAGCCCAAGTCTGCAACATGACAATTACTTAAAATTCTAGCCACAAAAAAAGAATTGAATTTTCTTAATCTACAAATTAGGAATTGCATGTATTTATTTGTTCAAAAGGGCCACATTGGGGTACAATCTAGCATCTTTATCCACCAAACCAAAAGCAACCATGTATCATCATTGATGTTGACAACATAAAAACAAAAAAGGAAAATTCAACTACCAACAATCTTTTGCTTACCTTTTCACATGAAACTAAAACATCATATAATGAAATGGATGAAGAGCATTTTACAAAGAAAAGGTATTAGAAATTTTTGATTTTGGAATTTGTTGTTTTGTTTAAGAATGGGGAGCAAAAACAAATTGTCACTTTCTATTGTAAAGAGTTCGGCCTTTTCACACACCACATAGTTTTGCCAAATTAATTCACTAAACACTTGTGCTTGTAGGTGCAAGGATTGTTTGTCATACATTAGTGTTGATAACATCAATACATTTTAAGGTTTCCTAAGAAATCACAACCCTATAAATTTGCAAACCTTGTTTTCACCTATGTTTTCACATAATTACAAATAAACCAAATACAACGCAAACCTTGCCCCATTTTTTGATAACCTTTTCCATAAAAAATCCATAAAAAATCCATTTTATAATGTTAAAATTGCAATTTATAATGATATCATTGTTTAAGTGGGGAATTAAAGGTGGTTAATAATAAAAATTATGTGAATAAAAACCTTATTAAATAACTCTTTAACATATATGTCAAAAGAAATAAACATTAAAATCAAAAAATGAATATGATATGAACTTTTGAAAATAAGGTCCATATTTAGAAATTTTTTAATTCATTTTTTTTTTTGGTTAAGGTTTTTTTAAAATTTTTTTTCATCTATGTTGTTTTTGCTTTCATACATACAATATATTGAATTCTTATATGAAAACCCAAAAAAATTCATAAACTAAAATGTACTTGTATAAAGCCATTGATAAAAAATCAATTCATTTTTTTCAACTTCAAAAGTCCAATACTCTATATTTGAATAATATATGTTATAATTTTTAATGTAAATGTCTTTTTATTCAAGTTGAAAATCTTTAATTCAATGAAATTTTTGGCATAATGATGATTTTATGGGATGTTAATGGCATGTTAATGCATGACACTCTGCAAAAACTTGCAATGTCACACAAAAAGTGATCGACCTTTTCTTGCACCCGCTCCATTGAACCAATCCTTTTTCACTTCATGTTGTGCTATGACCATACTTGTTGCAAATGCATGTCCAATGTTTGATTAGGATTTGGCAAATGATGCACCTCATCATCTAGATTGTAACAAAAAAAAACCCACATTACACTCTTTCCTGGTAGGGAATCCAACACTCTTGATTAGTTTTCAATGTATATTATAAGATTCCAACTTGCCAACTACTCGATAATTAATATTTAATTTTGGTTTTCAACAATTTCTTGCACCTCCACATCTACACATCTAGTTTCATATTGTGACTTATGTTGTGATTCAAAGGCAAAACATACATCTCCCCCTTATCATCCAAGCAAACTTCATAAGTAATGTAGTTTGTCCCATCCATGGAACCTTTAAAAATTTCACAACACAAACTTGGAAAATCGTTCAACAAATCAACAAACAAGTCAATTTTTTTTTTAAAGGTGTGTATAACACCATGTTTCATCAAATGCACATCAAAATGATGCACAACAATATCATCAAATATTAAGTGTTGCAACCTTGGTCTTAGGATTGTAACCAAATCTAAAACATGGGGGAGTGAACCAAATGAATGTTTCATGCTTCAAACACACTCTTGCAAATTTGAGGAAATGAAACCCAACAATCCCAAGTAGTTTTCCCATTATGAAAGTTTGAATATTATAATGTGTAATTTTTTTGGAACAAGAATGAAAATAACAAATGATGTTTAAAATTAAACCTTTTTTAGACCATTTGAAAAATATCGAGGTGTAATATTGAAAATGGAATCACATTTTTCATTTGGAGATTTGAAATTCAAGTTATAAACCAAAGAAAGGTCAAGAATCAAATTGGTAGTTTTACTTCCAATTATTAAAACTTGGGAAAAAAGTCAAAGCACTTTTTATTGGAATGTGCCAAATAATGTGAAAAGGGTCTTTCCAAAGGTTCAACTTTTTAATTGAAAGTTCTTCAATCAAAGATTGTATTCAAAAGTTATGAATGAAAGCTTTATAATTTAAGTTCACATGCAAGAGTTATGAACACATAAGATTGTGGGATTCATAACTTGATAACATTGGGAAGGGAGGGTTTTTTGTGACTTTTTGCCATTTTGATGTAGCATTTATTGTTAATCACAAAATATATTATTAAAAAAACATTGATGAATTCATCATAAGTGTAAGTTTTGATGTATACTATGAATTGAATTATGGATGGTTCATTTGGATGGATGGGAAGGGATGGTTTATTTAGGTTCCAATTTGCATTAACCATTTTTTTTCATTTATGAAAATTATTTTTACTTCACACTTTTGCTTGTGATTTTGTTTTAATTTCACCATGGAGCTTTCATGTCCTTTCTCTTTGCGAAAGCTAAATGGTGTGCCCTCAAATTCCTTAAAATACTTAAATGTGGGTCCCAAAGTGAAACAACAGAAAAATAAAAGAGTTGAAGCACTCCCTAACACATGTTTTCAGGGGTAGGAGGGCATGTTGGAGTCCATGATGGGACTAGGTTAAACTAATAAGCAATAGTTCAAAATGAAATCAACTTGCACAACTAAGGAAAAACTACGGTTAGTGCAAATGGAATGCAAATGGTGCGATGAATTTAAAAGGGAAAACCTCAAACACAAGCTTTACATGACCTGTAAGTTTTGGGAGGAGGCACCACTCCACTCCTTACAATATATTTTGTGACTTTATGCAAGGGTTACATCTAGATGGTGTTTTTTATCGAGAGTCCCAAAATTGGGACTCTTGTTGTCTTGAAACTTTGGAAGCACATATCTTTCCTTAAAAAAGGTTATTTTGGAACATGAAATGGCAATATCTCATAGCCCTCAAAAAAATCTTTCCAACGGTGTATTGCATTTTCCAATTGGAGGTCATTTGACCCCTTTTCTAACGGGATTTGTGGTCGAGAGTCCAATTCCCAATTTGACTCCCAACCCTTCTTTTGATCATAACTCATACATTTAAAGTATAAATGAACAATGCAAGGACACTTTAAGCATTTAAACTTTAAAACAATTCCAATGGTATCATCATGATCCAATTTGATGCTTGTTTACATTTTCAACCAAGGCTCTAAATATTTGGGACTTCCACACAAGTGCAATTCCCAAAGTGAGAATGCAATTGGGAGTCATTGGACATCATCTTTTGCACTCTCCCCCATTTGTGAGAGTGTTTTTCAAGCCCAAACACATTTTCTTGGCCTCATGGGCCCTTGCACTTTACATTCAATCGTGAACTTGATGTTAGGGTTGTGACACTAAATAATGCACCTTGGATTCATATTATGTTACAAAATTGATAGGTTTTTTACTTCGATACCATTTTGAAAAACCTAGAGGTGCATCACTAAGTTTGTTTTAAGTGTTAATTGTATGCACAACACAAACATGGTGCACATTAATAGTAGGAGGAACTCAAGAACCTATTTCCAACTATTCCACACATGGACATGGTCAACAAAGGCAACAAAAATAAGTTGAACACATAAGAAAAAAATCTGCAGCCCAATTTTCTCACAATTTTGAACCAATCCTTGATTCAAAAGTTACAACCATCACAAAGTTTGAGTAATAACATCAATCTCTTTCACATTGAGACCAAATTGGTTTATTATACAATGGGGTATATGAAACCTCAAAACCCCTAAACCTTGAGCACACCTTAAACATTAACCAAATTACATATCAAATGGCTATGGTTTCTAATATCATTGTTCATACTTGAGTTCATACCACCAACATTGTCTATGAACATAATTTATATTGTGTGTTAATGCTTTTGTACTAACTTTTTTTCTTTCTTACATGCCTTCAACACAATCCATTTTTGGCTCGACCATATGGATGATGCCTCGAAACACTATGGGCCCACATGAATTACTAGCCCAAAATGTGCATAATAGGAACCAAAAGTGTGTATAGGTAGCATCAAGATGTGTCTGGGCACCACACATTTTAGACATGCAAAAGGGCAATCAATGAAAAAAAAGAAACATGCAATACTACTTGTGATAATGACTATGTGCACATATAAGGTCGGGGAGTTCATATTTGAATTTAACCCAATATACGTGCACAACATTGGTCATGACAAGAGGGGTGGTGTAGAAGGCAAGTCGACAATAGAATAATTTTTAAATGTTCAACTTTATTGGCCTTGCCTTGGTAGGTAAGGATATTGTGTTTATATTCATTATAGAGTATAGTAGCTTAATGGATTTTTGCCCCTATGCAATAGGTTTACTTTTGTATGAGAAATTTTGAAAGATGATATTTTTGCTTGTGTTGAAACTTGAGATTAGTTATAGAGTTATAATCTCTTGAAGGATTTTGGTTTCTTTTTTTAGAATATTCTTTGAAGATTATATTTTTGAGTTTTCATAATTCTTCTTTTGCCTTAAGATACTTTTTTATGTAAATGGCAAGGCCACAATGTGACACACCCCCTTGTTGAAAATGTAATGCGAATGGCAAATGATCTTCTATTTCCAAATCAAATGGACCTATTTTGTTTGTTACCACAAGGCATATGATAGATTTGACAAGCCCTGCAAAAGCCCCAATGAAAACAATGAAATACTACTCCAAACTAGCAATGCTAACCAACCTTGCAAGCATACTCATACATCATCATATCCATGTAGCCGAATTTGTAATTTGGAAAAATTGGGGAAAAGAGTTGGTTCAATCGATCACTGATTATCAATAAGTTGATTTAGCCAGATGCCTATCTCTTCTTGTTGCAATGCAGATTTTTCATGACATGGCCATGTTAATTTTCAAGTTCGGTTTTATTTTGTGGATTTTGAATCTGCTCCTAAACATTTTGCGCAAAATTTCAGAGTGAATAGCTGAGTTTTGCTAGGGGGGGGGAACTTGAGTGATTGAAAATCAAAGGTCCCCATACAAAACCCTTTGCATATATATGGCTTTGTGCTTTCAAATTTAAGGTCTTTAATAGTTAGTGCCATTAGAGACCTAAAGTGAGAGGACCCAT
>Ga0209208_10010606_pt1 | contig 11944 bp, 5 predicted proteins | sample S1TSphfallax_3_FD_187694 | JGI IMG/M metagenome (GOLD analysis project Ga0209208, IMG submission 187694) | Host-associated microbial communities from peat moss isolated from Minnesota, USA - S1T2_Fd - Sphagnum fallax MG (SPAdes) (version 2) | ecosystem: Host-associated > Plants > Peat moss >...
CTATACCTACCTCACAACACAAATGCTAACTAAAGTTTGTGTACTTCTATAGTTATTATGGTCAATTTGGGATTTCATTGAGGGGATCACTAGTAAGTGCTTGAAGAATGTTATGGTGTACTAGTCACTCTTTGGGGATGGATGGAAATATAGGAAGGGACTTCAATGGCATATAAAAATCATTTGTAATTTCTTGAATTGTGGTGTTTGGCAACAATAATTATTTTTATTTTTTCATTTACTGACCTATTAATTGAATTGAACCTACTAACAATCAATATTTACAATCTTAATGTATATGTTATATTTTTTATTTTATTTTTATTATTGAAGATTAATACATGCCCTAGAAGGCACAATCATGATAAGCGTTACCAAAAAGGACAATTTAATGGGTCAAGGGCTACATAGGACAATTTCGGGTTTTTATAATATTTATTGCATTTACAATCATAATGTATTGTTAATGTGCATACAATTAAAATAATGTCCTGTTACACAAATAAAAATATCTAAAATATATTGGATATTATATTATTTTTGAGTCCTTCAAATAACATTGTGAATGTCTTAAGTGCAATGTTTTTTTATATGAAATCAAAAGGAATTTCTTGAGTAGTGGGGTTTTTGGTGAAAAGTCATCAAAATGTGTCAAAATTTTCTGAAAATGGATTATTTTATCATAATTTTTTTTTCTCTTTTGGTGGCATAAATGTGACATAATATTACTTTTTGGGGGAAGGTGTTGCCACATTTATGTCTATTGGATACAATTTTGAGAGTTCCTTGAAATAATGTCACTAATTATGTCAAAATTTATCTAGGGATGCTTGCCATCCTAGTTCCACCAAGAAATTGAAAAGAAAACCCCATTGATATTAAAAATTACAATTGATTTCAACTTTTATTTATAAATAAACAATGCTTACATTTACGTTCAGCAATGTTTGTTGGATGCATTTGATTAAATTACAAACCATATAAAGATTTTTGAAATCTACAAAATTCTTTTTATGGGGCTATAAGGGAAAGAACAATATTTTTAGCCATTTTGTTTGACTATTTGTATTCATTGGCTTTGAAAATTATAATCATAGGTGCATGTCATATGTGTAGGAAATAATGTTTTAAAAAGACATATCTAGTTGTTTATAGATATTTATTTAATCACTTTTTGCATTTTTGCATTTAAACAAAAATAATGATGCATATCAATGCACACATACAAAAAAAATCACCACCACAATGCAAATTATTTTACTTTGAATTGTTGGATTTTTAATTAAATTTTTTTTGTGTAAATTTTATCTTTGGTAGATAATGGAAAACATCCTATGTATGCCTTTGGTTATTTGGGAGTACCTTTTTCATGATTGTGCCTTACATTAACCTTATTATGAAATATCCAACAACCAATAATTGCACCTATATTTTTATTCATTTATTTCCAAAATTCAAAGAAGAGTCCCCCCCTCCCCTCACCCACCCAATTGACTAATAAGGATTCCTTTTGAAAATATGTGTCAAAAATATTTGAACATTTATAAATATATTAAGAAAAATGTTTATTGAAAAAAATGCAAATAAAAAAAATGGTGTCATGGGCATGAAAACTACAACAACCAAATGATTTTCAACATGCACAAGAATTAGAACACTTAAAACAAAAACACCCCTAAACCTAAATCAAACCACACAACAAAATAATGGAAAATGAGGTCCCAAAATATGCAAGAAAAATAGTCCAAAACAATGTTATTCAAAGCATGGAAGGGTTGGAAACATGAAATAAAATAACAATGTGATGACTTTAACTTTGGCCTTACAACCAAAAGCTTGTGTAAAACAATGAAAATGGTTCAGGAGTGTGGCCAAGGTATCTATTGATTGAAATGCATTTGCACAAACGTGGGAAACTCTGAAAAACAAGTGGCGACATTGGGAATGGAATTCTCACTTTGAAAGTTAAGAATTCCGAGATGTTGAGTTTTTGGAACAAGTTTAGGGAGTAAACCTTATCCAAAATGCATCTATTTTATCTTTGAAAAGGTCAAGTGAAAAATGCTTCAATAAATTGAGGTCACATTCTCAAAATAAGGATATTTAGCAATAGTTATGGTCATTTGAAAGGTTAAGGATCAAACTACCAAAGTGATTCTAGACCATTTAAATGATTATTTGAAAGAGTCAAATCACCTTTGGTTAAGGAGTTTGGTACATTGCTTAAAAACTAAAAGGTTCACAACTACAAGGAAAAACTTTAGAAAAATGATCATTCAAATTTAGCCTCAATGGGGAGTTGTAAACTATATTATAAGGAAAAAAGTGATGCCATCACCTAGTTTAGAATTACATTGTGTCTTGTGAATTTGAATTGCTCATGATTCATTTGTGCATCATTTTGGTGTCAAAATTAACTAATTGTCCTCATGTTTGGTTTATAAAATTACATAATCCACGAATTCAACTAAGAGCTTGAATCTTAGTTTCATCTCGGGGTTCCCATGCCTTCTTTATTGTTGGGAACTAAAAACTTCACCTTGATATTTATGTTATGTTGCAACATCAAGATTTGAATTTTTTTTTAACATTGATATCACTAGTTGACAAACTTAAAAGTGCATGAAATAAGGATAAAGCACAAGGTTGTACCTTGGATGATGTTGAATGTACATTAAAGCTAAAAATAACATCTACTGATTTTCTTCAAGAAAATTTTCATAAATGATTCCATACGGCCAGTTATTTAAAGAACCTTTTGGGGCACCTTTTTAAATAGAAATTATCAATGAATAATGAAAAATGATAGATTAACTTCATTTACTATGGATGAAAATGAATGTCCATGAACAACTTAAACTAAAGTTTAAATTTTTTAAAAATTGACTATTAAACATATAAATATGTTTAATACCTACATTGCAATGGGTTATGAAATCTTGTCCATGCCATATATTCTTCAACATATTCACCCATCTTGAGTATGGTTTACTCCAAACATCATTCCAAATGATTGAAGCTCTTTGAAACTATCAACTCCCAAAATGAAAATATATGTTGTCTCCATCTTGGATTGCCTCCTTTCACAACTCTCCTTTCGAGTCACGCAATCCCATTGTTTTTAAAGTGTATTTACTTTGCTCATGCCATGCCTTGAGCTTATTCTTGACCCATGTCATTGTCTTATTCTTGTTCTAGTCCCAAAGTTCCCAAGACATAAGTCATGACAATCCATTGTTTTAGTTTTGTTTTGAATATTCAAGCATTTATGAATATGATTATTCTAAAAAGTCCATTACATAATAAAAAAATTTAGTTCAAATTTTGATTTATGTTATTATAGTTACATATTCACCCCAATTGATTAATTAAAATTTAATTGCCAAATTTCCATTTGATTATATGATAATAACTATCATCATCACTTCTAGAATGATACCAAGTCTCACTTATATTTGCCAATATATCATGGTGACATGAACTTGGATATGCCATTTATCTTTGCCATCTATTTTTATTATTTGTGATTGATTGTTTTGTGCCATATCTTGTTGTACTTTTGAACTTGTTTATTGGAGTGTTTTATGTGTGTTCATTGGCTCCATCAAGAACCATATTGGACTATATGTAACTTTTGATTACCACTTATGGCCCTTGGGCCTCCCCCTACCTGCTTCGTGTAAGAACTAAGCAATGATATTGGGATTATGTTTTGCAATGGCCCTTCAATGGTCAAGTGTCCTCTCACCACCTCCCCCCTTACAAAACATCAAGATCTAGTGGTACTATATTCATAACTTGCTTCCATGCACACAATTGGTTCCTTCTTTTGAAATAAGCTAGGGAACATTGTTTGATAAAGTGGACATGGCTTTTACATAAACTCCAAGACTTACATAATATACTTCAAGCAAAATTCATGGGCAGATGCTTTCAAGGCAAATTAATTGAAATTTGTATAGTGGTCATAGTTAACCTGTAAGGTAACCAATGCCTTGCATTACTCAATGGTGCCCCCAAAGGAGCCATGCAATCTATTCTCAATCTATTTTTATGTCATGCATTGAACTTTGATACAAATTTCCTTAATGATCATCATTCTTAACAATTGAAAACTAGTACACCTATGATTTTGAATCTAACAAGTAGTATAGCTCACTTCCAAATAGGTGCGATATGAGGATTTAGGGTTGACATAAAACTTATTAAATGATTTGTTATTTCCTTGTTGGCCCTAATCAGTATAAAATAAGTATAAAGATGTAACTTTCATGAGTTAATGTTGGTGATTTTGGAAATTTTATATCATATTTTGCATTAGTTGTAAAAAGTTTTAAATTATGGACTTATGGGTATCTTATCTATTTCAAGGGGTTTTCTTGACCCAAAAAAATAACACTCGTAAGTGAAGCCATAATTGGCTTATGGTAGTAGTTTGATGGACAGTGCTTTTCAACCTTTGTGTGAACATATATGTTTCACTATTTTGTTAGTTACATATTGTAAATAATATGTGAAGCTTTGCAACATAAAACCTCATTTGGTCCCAAAAGGTGTAAAAGTTAATGAAATCAATTATTAATCTTATTGATCCTCATTAATTTACAATATACGATTTTGATTTTCCTAGGAAATAGGGTCTACAATAGATGATGTCCTAGGAAATATATATGCCATTGACAACAATAATCTTGATAACCTTTTATCTTGTCTATCCCTCTAGAAAATGCATATTGTGGATTTTCTTTCAACTTGGGACCTGTAATTTTGAGAACTTTGTCTTTTGGTTTCCTCCAAAAGTCTATAAGGAGGATAATATAAGGAATGCCTTTAATTCTTGGCTGATTGTCACTATTATCAATACTCTTTAATAAATCAATCAGAAAAATTGGAAATTATACTTATTTGAATGCTTATTTCTACTAGTTGTCACTCCCTCTAGTATTTCTTAGATTTAATGTATTTATGACCTCAATATAATACACTTATCATGGATTTCCAATACTACAATTTTAATCATATCATGAACTTCACATTTATAAATGAAAACCATGTGATACTTGTGTGGTTAATAGTAGTCAAATTGAATACATTTACAATTTATTTTTCATTGAACACCACAATTTTGATCACTATACAAAGTATAAATTGAATGCCTTTGTTTAAGTTAGTCATATGGAAGGTCAATGTGATTAGACATTCAAACATATTTTGTTAATTTTAAACACCATTCAACAATGTCAAAATTATTTTGAGCATTCACATGATTGGAGGTTTCCCAATTAGTTCAAGAAAACTTTCTCATTTTGATTATTGTTTAATGTTTGACACAACCTTGCAACTATAGCACGGATGACCAAGGCTTTCTTTTGGTGACAAATTTGTTTTCAAAGTAGCAAAAAGAACATGAAAGAATGTTGTTTTAGAGGTTTTTTTCTTAATTTTTTTGGGAAAAAAAAATCACCAAATTTAGACCTTGATGCTATTGCTAGCTATAGCAGGAATCTTAGAAGAATTCTATAGTCCTTTCAAATCCCTCACCATTGAAGTGACTTCATAAATTTGAAAAATAAACCTTATTTGTGACCTTGCAATTTATCATATTATTACACTATCATAAAATTGCAAGTAATGTGTTATTGAATATGATGTTTTTGATAACAAATCAAACAACACCTTGATGTCCAAGTAATGAATTAGTCATATGATCAAAATTTCGTCATTAGTTCCACAAATCTCCTTACATTGTTTATAGTCTAATACTTTCCACAACCTTTAACAATTTGTGGTATAATTCATGAACTTGCACCAATTCAAGCATTGCACAAGTGTTGGCCTTTTAGTAAGCATCGAACACAGCCAAAGAAAACTACTGGAAAATGAACACAGGATGTTGAACTCCATGAAAGGAATTGCAGCTATCAAAACGAAGTGAAATGAGGTGCATCAAAATGGAGTGCAAAAAGTGAAACTCAAGAGAGATGTGAATGTGAAATATAGGATGGAAAAGACTAAAAAGATGGTGCTATATGTGGCTAATAGGCAAGATTGTAACATTGAATCTTTAGGCCAATGAAGGCTTCAAGAGTTGAAGTTTGCTAAAGTAATAGATTGCCTCAATTCCCCCTTAAAGTGGACTAGTGGAAATATGTTAAAGAAAAGTTGCATGGCCACAAGTGGAGAGCTAGGGCAACCATTGGTCATTTAAGATTCACTTTATATTCAATTAGTGTCAACTAGTGTTCAGAAGGTATATGGATTTTGATATGTAAGTTGTGTAATATTTGGTAATTCAATATTTCAAAAGTGTATATATAATAGCCATGTGAAAATGTAAAGGCTTCCAAAAGATTCCAATCCAGATAAAGGTCAATGTTCACCTTTTCAAAATAACAATTCGAGTAAAGTTAAAGATATATGAAGAACATTTATCCAATTCACCACTTGATCACAAGGTCAGGTCAGGATAAGTATTTACCATTTGCACACTCGATTTACCCTATGTGAATAAAAATACAAACCGTGCAATATAATATATCAGAATTGTATAATATTCATAAAAATATTGCACAATGGCAGTGACAAAATTCACTTTTGCAACTAGTGTTGCAAAAGTAAATTTTTTCCCCTTCTTGCAAGTTATGAGCACATGACAATAGGGAAATTTGTGGGGGGAAAGTTTTGCAAATTTAATTGGAAACTATTTCACAAATTTGAAGGCATTCTTGTATAATAAAACATGTTAGCATAAATGAAAGAGGTTTGAAAGCTATAAAGTAATAGTATTGCTCAATGATAATGGTGCATTCACACTTGATGTTAAATCAATGTTAAATGAAAATCTAGGTGGCATCTTAGGTGGCACCCAATGTTAAATGGGCAACAGCTTAATGTCAAATGAAAGTTAGTTTTACATAAAATCTTCACAATAAGTAAGTTTAAGTCTTAAATGACTAGTATGGTGTTAAGGGACTCAACACTAGAGTCCCTAACACCGAGTGTGAATGCACCTATATTAATGTAAAACAAAAACTAATTGGTAACCATGACTTAAACAAATCCAGCACAGCCCTTTGCCAGCCTCAGGAAAGTGTGCAGGGCCCAAAGCATTTTGATAAGTCAAACCGGCATGTTTTGACTTTCTTTACTATTTAGGGCCACATATTGAGCACCGCTGGGGATGTTTTAAATTGGCAACCAAATGAGATGATGATCTCATTGCGATTCCTACATATGACGTTATTTGAGCAGTAAGTGTTTAAAGCACGTATAACAGCCAAAGAGCTACATGAATTGATGAAGTAACTAGATGATGATCATGTGACAGAAGCCAAAACGAAAAAAAACAAAAAACAAGGTATTTCAGTTACACACTGGCGTGTGATCTGTGACTCCCCCAACTTGCACTACAACCCTAGTGTGAGATGTGATGGAGAAAGATTAATAAAACCGCAAAATTTGATGGCAAAAAGGACTATACTTGAAGCCAAAGCATTACTTGCACTGAGATTGTTTCTTTTGGTTTTCCTTGGAAAACCCAAATCAGGACCAAAAATCCCTTCTTCTTATCAATTGTGTATGGCCAAAGAATGAATTCCTTGATTCAGACTGCAAACAAAACCACATGAGACGACACATCATGTGAGGCAGGGAGTCTCGAAAAATTACACCCAATACAGAGAAATATATACTTTGGACCCTCTGTTCCTGTACAGAAAGATCAGGGTTGGTTAAGTGTATGCAATTTAGAATTCAAGTTTATATACATGTAGCTCACAATTCAGAACTGTGCTACAGTGTTGTATTGTTGGGTGCTATTCATGCTCAACCTTAACTTGTGTGGAGAGAAGAATCAAGCAGCTAGCTCCTAGCTTAAATGTGTTGTTGGAATAGAGCTGCACTTTAGTTTCAGCACATTGGACTCCTTCTGTGATTTGGGTTGCAGCTTGTGAGTATTAATTTTTATATCTCCACTTGCAGGCATCGCTGAATGGGGAACGGCAATAGCCAGAGCAGTCAGGGTGATGTGGTGCAACCTCTAGTTGCCCGCTTACCCATTTCTAGTAGTGGTGGCAGTGGTGTTTATGATAGCCTCGCAGATTATGAAGCAGCTTGCAAGACGGATCCGGATGTGAAAAAGTTCGATGACAAGCTTCAGACCCGTACCCAGAAAGCGTTGTCAAGCCTTGCAGCCGGGGTGGAGGAGCCAGGACAGGGAGTCTCTTTCAAATCCCTCAAGGATGTCACCACCAGCTTGCTTGAAGTTGACAAGGAAGTTGTGGACGTGATTCTGAATTGCAGAAACGATGTGTGGGCTAATGAAGAGTTGAAGGAATTGGTGGAAGATTACTTCGACACCAGTTTGACTGCTCTGGACTTCTGTGGAGTACTGGAGAAATATATTCAGAAGACACGAGACCGCGAGCTGTACATCCAGGTATGAGAGCTCTTTTGTCAGACAGTTTATATATCTAGTCTAGAGCTTCATATAAATATATATCAGGGATTCTTTCTTTCGGGTTCCATGTTCATCCTGTCTTCTTGCCTGCCAGAAGTCATGGACTCCCATGTCCTCAAACAACAGAATAGCCCCTGGACTTGCCATTCACGTCCTACTTAAGAAACCTGATCTAATTTGAAATTGTGCAAGAAGCTTATGTTTGGTACGTAATATGCGCCTCGTTATCTCCGACCAAGGTTATGCTTGGCAATGTGTGCGTCGTTATCTCCGACGAGGGTTATGCTTGGTAATGTGTGCGTCGTTATCAACGACGAAGGTTCTGCGTGGTAATGTCTGCCTCGTTATCTACGACGAAGGTACTATATGATTGCATGGTTGGGGTGCTCTAGTCTTCTGACTGATCATGTCCCCTTCTTCCATCCAGATGGCGCTGAAGCACTTTCCTACGGAAGATGATCCTACACAAGTGGATTGCGAAGCTGTACTGAAGGAGCTTAAAGCTTTTATAGAAGCTGCCGACCCATTTCTCGATGATTTCAACGAGCAGTTCAGAAAGGTATACGACAGCCACGTTGCCATGAAGAAGAAGCTAGAGTTGAAGAAGATGAAACTGGACAACAAGCTGCGTGCAGTGCGTGGATGGACCAAGCTCTCTAACGTCATACTGGCAGCTAATTGCACGTCGGTTATACTATGTGGGTTGGTTTCTGATGTTGTCGCTGCTCCAGAAGTTGCGGCACATCTGGTGGCAGAGACGACGAAGCCTGGATGCACGGGAACTCATACTTCAGGAAGCTGGCTTAGGCCCTTTTGCAGTCGCTATTCGCGGATCAAAGCCAAGACAGCCATTGTCGAAGATGCAGTCCGAGGAAATTATGTGGCCATCCAAGACCTCAACAACATCAAAGCTTCTGTTGACCGTCTAGAGGTATAATACTCAATTATTCGTGACGGATAAACGTCGTCGTTCAAGCGATGAAAGGATTACAAAAACTTCTCTGTCGTTGATCAAACAACAGAATATCCTATGTGACCTGCCATTCACATACTTTAAAAACCTGACCTAATTAGAAAATTGTGCAAGAAGGTTATGCTTGGTAATGTGTGCCTCGTTATCTAAGACTAAGGTTATGCTTGGTGAGGTGTGCCTTGTTATCTACAAGGAAAGTTCTGCTTCGTAAGGAACCTCCAAATACAAATGAAAAATTAGGTCAGGTTTTTAAGCATATTATAAATAACCTTGACGATCATGATTCGGATGTTTGCAGAATGAAATTGCAGCGATTGTGCGAAATGTCAGGTTTGGGGAGGAGCGAAAGCATGATCCATTTTCGCTGCAAGTGGCGATGGTGGCAATCGGATGGAAGCAAGCAGCGTTCATCGAGCTATTGGAGGAATTGCAAAACACCGTAAGCTCTTCACGCAACCGAATAAGCCGGGCGCGACGAGTGGTTCTGGAACGGATCCTAGAAAACCGAGAACATGTCTTCAGACCTCAATCCAGCCAATCCTCTCAAACATTTGATGACCTTGCAAGGCTCATCTCCAGAGCAAGAGGAGAAAGTATGCAGGTGTCATGGCAAGGCAAGGAACAAGAAGCATGTGATGAATTGTAGACCGGATCTTCTTCAACAATGGTTATGAGCTGAAAGGATCTGAGCTTGGTTTGCAACACTATTTCCATAAAGCTAGCTAGCCCTAGAGTGAGTGCTTCACTCATTTTAGGCCCAGCTACTATTTTAGGGTTAAGCTATTTTAGGGTTTCTTGGTTGTGCAGATCCCAGACTCTGAACCCAGTTTTGAAACAGTCTACTTAATTATTGTTTGCCCTGCCCCCCATGTCCTTGTTAAATCTGCAGTTCCCACTCAACAATGAACTGGGTAAGTAAAAAGTAGATCTGGCTGTGAGCAGGTTAGTCATGGAGCCAGGAGACCTGGCTATACTGCATTCAGGGGAGGTGAATTAGATGTGTTTTCAGAAACTTATTTGTCCCCTAGTATCATTGAAAACCAAAAAAATAATTCAGGTTGCACCCAAGTTGTACCTGACTGGACATGGCCCTGATCAAATTTTTAAGGGGAACCCTGGACCATGACATTTTCATGTGGATCTTTAAACCATGTCAAAGTTTCATCCCTTTCCACTTCTATAAATGCTGAAATAAGATGAAGACCTTGACATTTCAGCAAATTTCAGTGCTGAAATGAAATTGGCATCTGCAGTCCATTTGATTAAGTTTTAATTTTTGAGAGTGGACATCAAGTTTTACAACAAGGTGATGAATGCAATTACACAGTTATTCCCAGCAGCAGAACCCTTGATAGGAACGCTAGAATAAGGCCCAGAGCTAGATGGCCTGAACCTCCTGCTGTGCACAGATACGGAATGGGTGAAATCAACATTCAAGTTTGCTAGTTAGTTTTTGCATTGAACTTGTTTATAAAAAGCTAGGAAGTTAGATGCTGGTGTAGTAGGTGGAACATTGAGAGCTTGTTCTACTTTTGTTCACGGAGTTTTTCCTGTGGAGTTTGTCAATAACCAGGCCACACATCTCAACTCACTTCAGCTTAGAATACACTCTCAGATTCTCTTTGACCAGAATGGTAAGAAGTACTCAGTAGTAGCAACACTATTGATCCAGAATCTATGGAAGATATATTGAAGAAAAAGACTTAACACATGCTGTGCTGAAGGAAGGTTGTGATGGTGTGACCACATTTTGTAACTGTCAACATGGATACCCAAACTGCAGGTACTTACACCAATCAAAGACAATAGTTGTAAGATCTCAAGATTTAGATGACAAGGCATCTACCACAGTTTCTGTTTTAAGGGAAACATGGTTGATTTTCTAAGCAAGGTCATTTATTGGATGATTGGGTTCAGATGGATTTTTAGATCTACAAGTGTTCTGCAAATGCTGTTCACCAATGGAAAGCACTCTCTTTCTGTAATGAAAGAAATTCAGTGTGGTAATATTTCCATAAGTTATTTTCATAGAAATGCCACAATGAAAAATAATTCTGCAGTCAAACCTTTGAATTCCATGCAACACCATGTAAGTGAAGCATTCTCTCTCCACTATTTTTACCCACATCACTTCAATCCCTATTTCTAGAGAAATTATTTCTGTTCTATAGCACTGTTATGTACACCAGGGAGCCAACGCTATAACCACAATGACACATATCTCACATTATACAACCCTAAACCACAAGAATGCAGAACTTTCTCGTATTAGCATAATTTTACAGTTATCAGAAATGATCAGCATATCAATACCAAACTATTCTTGAGAAGCTCAAAACTATCCCACATATTATACAACCCCAAACCCAAACAATGCTGCCAAAATTGTCTCATGACCACTGTCTTAAAGTCATCACAACCATTAGGTGTATGATCCCCAAGATTTGTTATTCACTTCCCATCTAAACCTACATGTCAGGCATGCTTTTGTTGGATATGAATATCATGACCAT
>Ga0209208_10010607_pt1 | contig 11944 bp, 7 predicted proteins | sample S1TSphfallax_3_FD_187694 | JGI IMG/M metagenome (GOLD analysis project Ga0209208, IMG submission 187694) | Host-associated microbial communities from peat moss isolated from Minnesota, USA - S1T2_Fd - Sphagnum fallax MG (SPAdes) (version 2) | ecosystem: Host-associated > Plants > Peat moss >...
AAATGGATTGATGATATACTCTTCAAAAGTTTACATTTGCCTTCACTATAAAATTGAACACTTTGACATGAACATTTAGATCAACATTTTTTTAAAATTAGAATACTTAAGAACTACCTTGTTTAACCTTAAAAAATGGCCATTTCCATGATTAGAGATTTTTGCAATTATAACATATGGTTATCAATATCCTCCTTTTATATTTTTAACATTTGTACTTATATACCCTCCAACATCAATTGAGCTCATAGGTGATCGATTTACAGTCTTGTTCACATGAGTAGTCATTATTGGATTAGTAAACACCATCTAGTGTGTCCCAAGAACTGCAATAATTACTAATTGGTAGTCCTGAATTCCAATTCAAAATTTTTCCTATCGAAACTCCATCCAATCCACAACCCAAGTTTGTTGCAATTCTAATTAATATTCCACTTTCAACAACATTCGTGTTGGGTGCAACAATCATTTCCACTCTTGTGGTTGTTATGACAACATTAGGTGATTGAATAACCTCTATTCCAACAAGTTGTTTATTGATTTTAGCAACTACCGCTTTTGACATTCTTGGTGAAGGTAAATTGATTCAAGTTTGACGATGCCCTATTCTATGGTTCCCCATTGATATCCTCTATGATGTAGAATGTGGATGTGAATACACCTCTGGTACTTTGTTCCTAAATTGAATGGATGGACAATATCTGTCGATTTTGTGGTCCCAATTAACCTCCCAATTCCATGCCTCTCAATCTATTTAGGAGTACAGGAATTCTTCGTTCCTAGTTCTATGATTGATCCATTAATGCTCCTACCACATTTTGTAACTCCACATGTTTAGCAATACATGCTCTAATCTAAAAAGGCACAAAAGGATAATCTGTGATTGCATGTCCTTCTTTTTCATAGAATGCACAAATTCCTAAAAGTAAATTAACTACCTATGAATCCACAAATCCATGATCTTGTGTTTTGGTTATATACCTTGTTTGATCCAACTTTGGATTTCCTTGATGTGAATAGGATTATGGTACTTCATCCAACAAAGTCACATGCACCTTTGCATATTTAGATGGTTGTAGGTAATTCTCATTAGTTTCCTCAAGCACATTGATATTGGTGTTTTCTTCTTCTTCCCAGTTTTCCACTAGTTCATAATAATCTAAAGGTGTATACTAAAACACAAACCTAGATTGTATAATTTTTATAATATTCCTTCCTTAGCTAATTATTGATTCTGGACTTGAGATTTTCGACAGTTGATCAGGTACCACAAAAGTCCCTATTCCATCTTGATCCCTTAGATTTTGAACCACATATTGTAATTGAACAATATATTGCACCCACCCATTTGGATAAAATTTTGATTACATCTCTCTCCATGGATTTTTTCATCTATAATTGTGCCTTCTTTAAAGACCACCAATCCATACTTCACACCTTACCACCTCTTGTGGTAAAAACAACATGTGCTTTGTAAGTCTTTCTTCTATTTTCAGAATTCATCTATCCAACATCAAATTCCAATATGGGGTTTTTGTGATTCCCACATACTACTTTTCATTTTCAAGATTGTCTTTTTTTTTCAATAACTTAACGATTTGCCTCCAAATATAATTACTTTTGTAAATTTCAGGTCATAATCTAATTCATCTTGTTTCACAATCATTCTTCTTCAGAATCTAAAAATCGCCCTGTAGTCGTTACAACATCAACCACTTAAACCTCTAATGCTTTCTAACATACCTCTTTTAAATCTCAACTAAACTATTATTCTAAACACCTTCATCTACATTACAAACAATGGTAAATGCAAAAAACACTCTTGTTCCTATAAATAAATGCCCCAAAAGATGGTCACCAAATGGTAGATGTGGATTAAATCCTTGCAGACCTATTCCACACTTACTGTAACAATGTATTTGCACTACAATATGTACACATTCACAATTCCTACATTGATTTTAAACACACATACCTATGCAATTCATTAAAACACTAGATTCATGGTTATTTCATATACCCAAAATTTGTACTTTAAAATACAATGTAGAAAATCCAAAAACAAAATTACACTTCATTTCCTTTTATATATATATATTACAGTGAATTCACACAACAATATGAATATGAAAATCACTGCAAAAGTTTATACTTCTTCTATTTACTGAAAATTTTAATAATTAAAATAAAATAAAATTCATGTTCTATTGAAATGAAATCAAACAACAAAATTAAATTTGTGGTATTTTTTTTTAAATCTATATTTTTTGCTACAAAGTACCTACATCTATCATTATTCCAAAATTATGTGTTTAATAATGAAAATCCTTTCCCCATAACTCCCATCTTTGGGCAGTCCCCAAGTCACCATCAACATGAAGTAAACAAGAATTTAAAATTTAAACCTCCAATTCCAATGATCAATTGTTATCCTTACTGCCTTGTTCATCCAAAACAATGTAATCAGCCTACCCCCTTAACAATTAGGCTGTCACTTATTGAGTGGAAAAAGGATGGTAGATCCCATAGCTTCAATGAGACGTTCTAATCTCAAACTATAGCTCTATTAGAAGTTGTGAAATGCATTCTTTCAACATTAGGCTTTCTTTGTGTTCACAAGATGATTCATTAATTCCTATTTGTTTCATTAGTCATCTAAGTTGATGATGATTTTATAAATAATTTTTTACGGCTAGTAAATAATAAATTATAAAGTCATGTTGTAATATGTGTGAGTTATGTGTCTACTTCACACTTTGTAACAAAAAAACTAGTTTCCACATTCCTTCATGGTGGGACTTGGAGTTTAGTGATTAAAATGTACCTAAATTTTCCTTTGATGTTTTGAATGAAATGCAAACCAATTAAAATGCATTCAAAAAAAAACTCATGTGATTGTTTTAAGTTTTGTATCCTTACATCCTTATTCTTGAGCAATCCAAATCCATGGACGAAATATCATGATATGCAATTTTATCATGCTAATTTATAACAAGTATTTTTAGCCTTAGATTTTGTTCTCATTAGTCATAGACTACTTCATTCATTTTCTAGTAGGATGTGCAAAAGGTAAATTACAAAGGACATGGTTTGTTCATTATTCAATGTTCATTATATCAAATTGATTTTGAAATTTGTCAAAACCCAAAGTTGAAGTTTCTTTTGTTTGTAAACAAAACCTATGTGGTTTCAAATAATGATATCTTTTAGATGAAAGTCTCACATATTACACCCCCAAAAAAAAAATCATTGCCTTTCGGAAGCATGATAAGAAGTGCTTGAATGCTCTTTTCACTTAAGGTTGAAATTAGGATTCTTCACATTTGATACTTAATATTCCATACTTTCAATACTTATTGTTGGATATTTTAATGTGGCATTCTATTACATATTTTCAGTACTTATCATTTCGTATTTTCTAATGGCATTTTAATTTTTATATGTAGAATTCTATTGTTCAAGGGAACATATTTTCAATACTTATTGTTTCATATTTTTAAATGGCATTATAATTTCTAATGTGGCATTTTGTTGGAGGGGAACATATTTTTAATACTTATTGTTCAATATTTCCCATGGTATTTTAATCTCTAATGTGGCATTCTATTAAAGGGGAACATATTTTCAATACTTATTGTTCCATATTTTCCAGTGGCATTTTAATTCCTAATGTGCCATTTTGTTGGAGGGAAACATATTTCAATATTTATTATTCCATAATTTCTAGTGGCATTTTGTTGGAAGGGAATATATTTTCAACATTTACAATTCCATATTCTCAAGTGACATTCTAATTTTTAATGTGGCATTTTGTTGGAGGGTGATTCTAACATAGGTCAATCTGGGGTTTGTTGTGGACATCCACTTGTCAATGGGGCTTGCTATTGTGCTTCCATTAATAGAGGCCATGCAATCTGTATTGAAATGCTTGTTTCAATGCCTTGTTTGAATTATTTGAAAAATCACATTGGAATACAAAGATGTTATGATGTCTTGCCAATTTTTGGCATGTTGTAACTTGTGGTTCTTGTTTGGAATATCATAGTAGGTTTATATTTAAGTCTAATCTAATTAATATAAAAGTTTTGCAATGTGGTCTAAAGCTACAAATGGCAAAAGCTATTGAAGGCCTCATTAAGGAATTGGATGTTCAGTTTCTCAAGAATTTGGTACTAGATGCCATGGGAGTTGTATTCTCCACAATATTAGCTACAAGGTGTTGTGGATAGTACTTTTCCTTGACATTTGGAGGATTTGAAATGGTTTTAAAGCACCCCACAACCATGTGGAATGGCGATGTATAACAAATCAACTTTGGTGGTGTTTTTCATTCTTTCAAGTTGGGACTTGGTAGCATAATAGGAACTTTTCAAGTTCACCATGAAATCTATTGATGCTTAAGCAATGATAGAAATGGTGGCCTTTATAATTGATAAGGCACAACGCTTGATTGTTAATCCCCTCAACCATCTATGGCATGCTATCAATGCTTCTCAACTATTGCTTCATACTTTTCTAAAATATGTGAAATTGGCAAAGATTATCATGATCCATTCTTGAATGTGTTGAAGATGAACAATGTTTTAAGTTTTTGAAAAACAAAGTGTGTAATTAGTTGAACCTGCATATTGCTGCTATGTAGTATGTACACACAATGGTTTTTCACATTTGATAACTTTCCATATGCATGTACCTTTGAGATGTGGGCAAATGTTGAATACCAAATGAATGGTTATTTTTGAAATGAATGATTTATGTAGCATTTGTTCTATTCTAGGTTTCCATGATTATAAGAAGTTTTGGATGTTATCAATTTTCTGGAGAAGCTGGTTACTAGCTAACGTTTCAACAAGTCATGCCTCTTGCTAGATTATGAGAACGAGATGAGTATCTATAACCAAAAAACAACAAAGCTGTTAGAGGTTCAATAGCCAGAACATACAAATGGAGCATAAGGAGTAAGTGTGAGAATGAGCAATGTACTTATTATAAAATTGCTCAAGGCCAATTGAATGTAATATCTGTAATCAAGATTTTTTTGTCATCAAGCTTCTGTTTTTGCCACATGTGTACCATAGTACCTTGGCGGCTTCAGCACTCCTCTGCTTAATACTTATTTTATTTTGAAGATTCCCGTTCGACACTTCTTTTTTAAATTATTAAAAATTCGACCTTTGAAAATATTGAATATGTTTGACATTCGACGGTCAAAATGAATATATATTTGGATGTGGATGAACGTCAATATACAGTCACAATCACATTTGTTCATTTTAATCATTTTCCTTTTTAAAAAAAAATATGTATGTTTGTCAAAATAGAATATGTTCTAGAGCTTTAGTGAGTTCACAATGTTGTGAATTTTTTTGCAGAAAGGTTGTCAACTTTAATACTGCATTACAAGGTTTTTTTCATCAAGGTTTGATAGTTTTTTTCGTCAAGGCTTGATAGTTATTAGGAGGGATTTACTGAAGTGCTTGAGAGATGGAAAGCAAGCAATTCCAACAAAATACCATTACTGCAATCTTCAAGAGAATTTAACTTCCAAGAGTGGCAGCAGCATCATTCTTTAGGAATTCATGGACTTCAACAACAGAACCTAATTGCATTTTTTCACCAAACTGTTGTATGATTGTAGTCTCTGTTTGTCCAAACCCCAAGGTGTAAGGAAAGTAGTCTGCAATAATAACCCTAAACAGTGAGAACCATAACCCTAAACTACAAAGCTCCTCTGAGTAACTGATGCAACTTGAAAAGTGCCTACCCTTGTCATCGGCATATCACAAAAACATGGTTGCAAATGTAGAAAGGAAAATGGCAAAGGAGGAAAAATTCGAGAGAAACCAAAGAGGACCTTGGGGAAAAAAACCAACACTAAAAATTAAGAGCACGGGAACTTCTAAATTCATAATTCACAAACCAAAAACGAGAAAAAATCCACAGTAAAATTCAAATAGTGTCAGAAAAGCATGAGAGAAAGAGATCATACCTAAGGTTTTCTCAGAAAACCCTGAGACAACAGCGCCTTCTACCATCTGCACTGCTTTCTTTCCTGTGCTTCTCCCTTTCCTCCACCACCACAGATGACTGAAAATCCCCTAAAACGTTCCTCTGTCTCTCCTCTCTCCCCCAACCCCACCACCAAATTCCCACCAGAGACACAACAACCACTTCCGAAAACAACCTAGACTTTGCTGCGTAAATCTTCAAACCATCCTCAAAGAAAAAGACCTCAGCAGGAAGCAATCAGGCACACTTATGAATCAGAAACAAGGCACCCGCAACGAATCTCGCCACACCAAAAACTCAGAAGAGACACAACAATAAACAACGAGAAAACGAGAGCAAGGCAGAAGACAACACAGGAGACAGAAGGCCCGCGCACATAAATAGTGGCGGGCCTGGCGTACGCGAGCATCCTCCAAACAGATTTTCTTGCATTAGCCGGCGTGCCGCCGGTTGCAATTCAGGCAAGTCGAGGACGACGGCGGGGGCTACTGTTGCTGCTGCTCAACAAACGCAACTTGAAGGTCTGATTGCATCTACTCTTGCTGCATATGCGACAGAAGCTAGTCAGATTCGGAGTAATGCGAGGGCGGCTGATCGAAGTAGTGCTGACGGTTGTGATGGTACTGCAGGGAACTCGCGTCCGTTGATAAGTCCAAATGAAGATGATGAATCACGTCCATTGTATCGTCCAAATGTACCAGGTGCTCGTCCAACAAAAGTTTCAGATGCTGTTGCAGCTTCTCCATTTCTAGCTGCTGCTGGTGTTGTTGTTCCTGCTCGACTTCACCAGCAACCGACAGAAACCCTCCGGCTCGTGTCAAGTTAGGGTTTTTGAAATTTCGACATTTTACATTTTAAATTTTTTAATGCCGAAGCCGCCAAGGTACTACGGTATCCAGAGACTGATATTTTTTTGTCACCTACACCACGAGATGGAAATGAGGAAAAAAAAAGGCTTGATGGAAGAGCCAAACCTTTCACTCCAAACACACAGGTTCACAATGCACATTTGGCTGTTGTTAGTACTAAAGATTATAGCTGGCTAGATACATTCATTAGAGGTTGAGACTAATTAATACTTATATGAGTACAGTTAATTCCCTACAGTCAATGGACGTCTTAAAATATAAAAGTGACTCTCCATCCTAAGTATTAAGTATCTAAGCTAAGAAGTAAGCTCTACACATATTGGCAAACACTGATCTTTCAAAAGAGGCAGAAGGTGACTGAAGTCACTCAGGCATACTGGAGGGTACTCCTATTACCACTTGTGCACGTTTTATAATTCATTAAAAAAGTTCTGCTCCAAGAGTAGCAGAAAAATAGCATGCACACCAAGATTTGGATGAAGTTCATATTGCATCACAGTCTAGTAAAAAGGGGTTTGTTCATATAACATGCAGCTGGATGGGAAGGGGGGATTGTACGGTAGCAGAAAATAGCATGCACATCAAGATTTGGATGAAGTTTATATTGCATCACAGTGCCATAAAAAGGGTCTGCTCATATAACATGCAGCTGGATGGGAAGGGGGGGTCATACGGTAGCAGAAAATAGCATACACACCAAGATTCGGATGAAGTTTATATTGCGTCACAGAGTTTGCTCATATAACATGCCACTAGATAGGAAGTGGGGTCTTTGGGTTGCAGACATTAGCATGCACACCAAGATCTGGATGAAGTTTTTATTGCGTCACAATGCCATAAAAAGGGGATTGCTAATATAACATCATAGAATAGCAGACAATACCATCCACACGAAGATTTGGATGATGTTTATATTGCGTCACAGTGCCGTCAAAAGTGTTTTGCTAATATAACATCATAGGGTAGCAGACAATAGCATGCACACAAAGATTCGGATGAAGTTTATATTGCGTCACAGTGCTCTAAAAATGGTTTTGCTCACATAACATGCCGCTCAATGGGAAGGGGGGTCATAGGGTAGCACACAATAGCATGCACACCAAGATTTGGATGAAGTTTATATTGCATCACAGTGCCGTAAGAAGGGGTTTGCTCATATAACATGCTGCTGGATGGGAAGGGGGCTCATAGGGTAGCAGACAATATTATGCACCAAGATTTTTGGGTGAAGTTTATATTGCATCACAGTGGCGTAAAAAGGGATATGCTCATACAATATGCTGCTGGATGGGAAGTGGGATCATAACTCGAATGTGAGTTTGTCTAGCTTGCTTCAGTTCTTCATGATAAATTTCATGGATATGTGCATTTTGAATATTATTATGGGAAGCTTGAAAAATAATTCATTGCATCACTCTCTTTCTTCTGACAAGAGCCAAAAAGAATTGTGAATTTTAATAAGAAAAAGGAGAGGGCGGCCATGTTCGCGGGGAGAAAAATATTCTGTTATTATATTAAACAAAAGTACGGCAGCTAGGTTGCATATAAAAAATGGGTCTGTTACTTCAGCGGACAAGAAGGCACAATTCTTTTGACAACGTTGGGTTTGTAAGTCACGTGAGAATCTCTATGTTACGTATGGCACAGGCAGCCTTGGTCAAAGCACATCCCTGGCCGCCTTGCTATATTCCCTCTCACTGGTTTTCACCCTTGGAGAGGGATAACGAACTTATCACTGTCTCTAGGACTCCCTGTGTTTGGCCTTGGGTGGGCCAGGATGAACTAACACCCAGATTGGTACTTGGTACCTTTACATTTTCGAGCAAGGCCCTTCCGTGGCCATGTTAAGCCCCCAAAATATTACATTTAAACTCAGACACCCTGATTTTGTCTAAACATGGGATATTTGTAGGAGAATTTTAAATTCACACCTTTTTTGGTTAAATTCACACCCTTTCTTCGCGCGTTCGATTATATGCAGATTAAATTTGAGTGTGTCTGCCCCATTGATATGCTTGGGCCAGGGTTAGTGTGCCTTGATTATCCACCCAGGGCCAGTGTTAGTTCACCCTGGCATAGTCAATAAGTAACCAAGCATTCACCAGTTCAAAATGAATTATGACTCAGTTTGGATGAATCACAATAAGCTACCGAGGTTTCACCCTCCAAACTTATCCTATAATTTCCATCTCACCTTCACAAGTAACTATCAACTACCTATGTAATTAATGGGTAAATATCATGGGAAAGTACGCAAGGCACTTGGTGGATACAAGGTAGGTAGATATATATATATATATATGGATGGATGGTTACTAATGCAGAATGGGCCTATTCCACCCACAAACATGATGAGCCCAATAGGGCAAGTGATTAGGTCTTAAAGGGTTCTTTGAGGGCCTGTTTCATAGCCTGTTTCATAGTGTAGGTTTGCCCACCATTGATTCATTTTTAAGTGGATCCTCCACCATCTATTCACATTAAATACCTGAAATATGGAGTCAGCATACGGCAGCCTTTCCCATCTAGGAAAAGGGTGACACCAAAACCGGTTTCTTCACATCCAACTATCATGGTTAGCTATGGGACAGGAATACAATTTTAAAATGTTTCTTGTCTACAAACCATCCATCCTGATTTAATTGGTGCTCTAGTAGTTGAAAGGCCTTGGTTGCATTTGACCATGACTCTTCAAGACTAGCATTTTCCGGTCCAGATGTAGCCAATCCAATTATTGAGCACAAATTAATTAAAATGGCTTCTAGACTGGTCACTCATCAGGCCTTCGCCATGGCGGCCAGGAAGAGGAGATTCCTCTATTCCTCAATTCCTAGACTCATATAGGAATAGGTGTCTAGACTAATTATGGGTGTGTGGTAGCATAGAAGAGTACAATTCCGCAACTGTAGCAGAGCCGTCCGACAAGCCATAAATAGCCATTGGGTGCATGGTAGCATACAAGAAGAGACTTTGACATCTTCAAAGAGCAGTTTTACTTCACGAGAGAACCCATCATGGCTGTACCACTACTACAGACTTCCACCGTCCGTGTAGATGGTGCAATTTGCTTCAGCTACATGAACCCAAGGAGTCAGGTTTGGGAGTCGAGGAGCTCCTCATCTCAAGCCTTTCCGTGCCGAACACGCCCTGGCCACTTTGGGTGCATGAAAGCTTACGGTCCAAACTCATCATCTGTAGCGAGTTCGGCAAAGATCAGTGTTCGTGCTCATCTAGAGGTACACATACTTACTAACCCTGAAAGCATCCCATTTAACAAATAACAAATTTATACTCTTGAATTAACATGTAACTTATTATTAATACCTTCATGGGGTTATACTAGATAGAATGCGTTTGTGCATGGACTACATACCACTACAAATTTGAGTTGGTGCCCAGGTTCCTTAGATGATGAATCCCATTCACAATATCTTTATTTACTCTATGGCACTCATTTACAACAAGTAGTTCATGAAGAACAAGTCACCATCTGACTAATGCTCTCAAGCTTTTTCAATTACATGATTCACTTGTCAATAAATTGCAAGTTATAAACCCATAGACATTTTCATTTTTATATTTCTCTTGCAGGCAAGTGAAGGTCTTCTAAAATCAAATGACACAAAATTCCAACAACAACACCAATTGCATGACTTTATTATTCCAAAATTTATACCTCCATTTTCTCACAAGCGCAATCCCTTGGAAGAAGAAGCTAATCGAGCAGCCCAACAATGGTACCACCACTATTTTTCTAGTACTATAAGTCCTGAAACATTTTACAAAATCAAGAATGGGAGCTGCCAAACCATACCCACATGTGTCCACCCGACTGCTGAATTGTCTCGTCTTGAATGGGCGTTTGAATTCTACTTGTTCCTTTTTGTTATAGATGATGTGGTTGAGTGCAAAACCCGTACTTCCTCCCTAGAGGACTTGGAGGAACTCTTCTTGGAACTAATGGTTTTAATGATCTCATCTTTCCCTGAAGATCAAATTTTCAAAGAAAACCTCACAAAGTATTTTGATGATGAAATTGACCACAAATTAATCAAGGATTTTGCTGAAAAAGTAAATGCACGGGCTATGCAATACTCTAAAACAGGTATGTTACACCTGAATTTAATTTGTTAATATTCCACTGATAGACCCAAAATGACATTTTGGGGGATTGTATGGTTTTATTGATTAGTTAGATCTATTGTTTATGCACATACAATTTAATGTTTTGAGAATTTTTGGAACTTTTTACAGATTTTGTCGAGCACAAAGTCGATGCAATTTGTGCAGCCTTTTCAAACTTGTTGTCAAGAGCAACCTCAAAAATGCCAAAAGAATGGAACCTTAGATTTGCACAAATAATGCAACGATCTATGCTTTCACAGTTTTTGGAAGCACGAAACCTTTTCCATAAAAAATCTCCATCGATTTCTACTTACATGTCCCAAAGGAGTGAATTTGGATACATGGATATAGCACTGGTATGTAATGATCACCTAGCTAGGAATTCAATGTTGAAAATCAAGTATTTTACATTAAACTTGCATCAACTAATACACTCAATCAATTCATTGTCAAATCTTTTATCACACATAAGATTGAATTGTGCAAATGAATTCAATGTTAATTTTATATTGTTCAATGTTTCAAGTGCAAAAACAATGAAGGATGTTAAAGTGGTTCAAATGATTGAGTTGGTCCAATAATTTTCCATTTATGACTCCATCTTTGATCCCCATCTAAAAAATTGTATTTGGTTATATGCATAACATGAAATTCAATGGATTTGTTAACAGGGAATCATAGATTATGTGGATGATGTATTTTTGCCAAACACTATGTATTACAACTCGCCAATGCAGAAACTACTCCAAGGAACAGCCAATGTCGCTTGCTGGCACAATGACATTTATTCATTTCAAAAGGTTTTTTAATTCTTGCCAATTTTATAATCTAAAAAACTTTTACTTAATTTGGGAATTTTTTTGACTATAAATTAGTTGTTTTATTTTTTTCCCAATAGTTATTTTACAATATTAAACAAGGTATAAAACCATTGTCATGTA
>Ga0209208_10010608_pt1 | contig 11941 bp, 4 predicted proteins | sample S1TSphfallax_3_FD_187694 | JGI IMG/M metagenome (GOLD analysis project Ga0209208, IMG submission 187694) | Host-associated microbial communities from peat moss isolated from Minnesota, USA - S1T2_Fd - Sphagnum fallax MG (SPAdes) (version 2) | ecosystem: Host-associated > Plants > Peat moss >...
GGGGGGGGTAGTGTGTAGAGCTTAGGTTCCTTATTTTCTAACCTCAAAGAAGGCCACCTTATATCCATGAATGTTTTGCCTCCACTAGTGATTTTTCAACAAAAACTGGATTTTTTTGGGGATTGGTGGTATAAATCAACTAAGTTTGCAATTTTTTGGGGAAAAATTCATCGAATTTTTGGTATTAAGAAAAAATTATACAAAAGGAAAAAAAAAAAAATTGCCTTGCTCCACACTTAAAATGTAGATGTCAGGTGCCTCCACACTTAAAAGAGTAGGCATAAGATGTGTTTACACTTGTGATCAGTGTGTTTTTTTCTATGGAAGTTTTGCCATTTTTTGACAAAGAAAGAAATTGGGGGAAAAAAAAATTCTATTGTAAATTCGACTAATTTTTCTCCTTTAAAAAAAAATTTCACCAATTTTTTATTTCCAAATTTTATTTTATTTTTAAAAAAAATTTACTACGTGTGATCTTTCCATGAATCTATCATGGCCTCGCCATAGTCTACAAATTTTGAATTCATGGTTTTCATCAGGATAATATCCAACAAGGGGGGTGGAGGGGGGGATGGGGCCACATTATCAAACGTGGCAAGGGTAGGTTAAACTGAACTACACCAGGTTAACCTTAACTACACCTCACCAAAGGGTGCAGCTGAGATCTGTACATTCATGATGGCCTTGTGCCTTAGGTGTAGGGTAAGGCATGTTGTCCCTAAGGGCCCTAAGACATGGTTGGGCCACAGAAAAAAAGAGCCAGAGAGCCCTAAGACATGGTTGGGCCACAGAAAAAAAAGGGCCTGAGGGCCCTAAGACATGGTTGGGCCACACAAAAAAAAGGGCCTGAGGGTCCTAAGACACGGTTGGGCCACACAAAAAAAAGGGCCAGAATAAGGAGAATGAAGAGAAAGGAGAAGTAAAAAAAAAAAAAAAAGAGCCCCCCCATGATCCATTTACTGAAGTCTGTTGCTGACAGTGGAGAGTTTGTTGATGGTGGTGGTATTGGTCATGTAGGCAACTAGACCATCTGGATGGGGACAATTATTTTAACTTATGATGGCCCCCACTAGACTGACAAAAAAAAGGGATTGGTTCCGCTGTGGTTTCCTTTTATGAATGGCGCACAACAAAGGTACCTACGTACCTCCTCTCTCTCTATACAATGAGATATTAGGTTTTCTAATGGTGCATTCACACTTAATGTTAAGTTAGTGTTCAATGAAAAAATCTAGGTGGCATCCTAAGTGGCACCCAATGTTAAATGGGCCAATATACCCTAATCTTACGTGAATGTTAAGTTGACATTAAAATGTTCATGGTAAGTAGGTGTAAGTCCTCAAATGACTAGCATGGTGTTAGGGGACTTGGCACTAGAGTCCCGTCCCTAACACCAAGTGTGAATGCACCTTAATACAATATTTTTATACCGTCAAGGGAGCCCTTCCCCCCTTGAGTAACTTAAGTTTGCCCCCACCTTCCCAAAAGTATTTTTAAATGAGGGGGGGGAGGGGCCTTGGGTAAACCAGCACCCATGTTAGTACCATGATAAAAATCCCAAAATCCATTTAAGTTATTTCTAAATATTTACAAATATCCCATACTTAGGCTAAATTAGGGTTTCCGGGTTCAAATCTAACATTTTTTGGGCTTAATATGGCCACTATTAAAGAGGCCTCACTCAAAAAGGTGAGGTAAAATTGTAATTAATATTTCTTTTGTTCATGGCCAAATTCATATTTGTGTTCACATTAGAGTGAGTTGTTGGCTTGACGACTCTTGGCAACGGCTTGGCCCAAATGCGGCCAAAATGGCAAAAAGGTGCCAACTAAGCATGACAGCGTGTTTTATTCATCCTTAGGCTTTTTGCCCATCTTTGGATGGAGGTTGGACCGACCCGTCTTTGCTTTGTTTGAAGAGATATCTTGCCAGCGTGTATCATGATCATCCTTTCATTTGGAAGATATCTTGCCAGCAGCCAATGTGAACAGGAAGTAATCATATACCTTACACAATCACTTGCATGCTTTCAATTCACACTAAGGAACCCAATTTGCAAGCCACAGCCAATGGGTAAGCCTAAATGGATGGCAACCCTAGAGTGTTCCCCACCATTGATTCATATCTTCACTAGAGTGTTCCCCACCATTTGTTCATATCACAAGAGTGTTCCCCACCATTGATTCATATCTTCACTAGAGTGTTCCCCACCATTTTATTCATATATTCAAAAGAGTTCTCCCCCACCATTTATTCATATCATCACAAGAGTGTTCCCCACCATTTATTCATATCTTTGCGAGTGTTCCCCACCATTTATTCATATCTTCACAAGAGTGTTCCCCACCATTTATTCATATCTTTGCAAGAGTGTTCCCCACCATTTATTCATATCTTCACAAGAGTGTTCCCCACGGCCGATTTACATCACCAGAGGAATTGGCAAAACCAAAAGTGGAACCATAACATTACATGTTAATTTGCCAAATGTTTATATAGTATGGATTTTTTTTTCCCTTAAATTACAACAAAATCCAAGTTTTTTAACGACAAATGTACATCCAGTTTTGGAAGTCCATTTGTTCCACCAAAGTTAAAATATATAAATAAATAAATAAATTTGGAAGTCTATAAGACGCATCGCCCAACATTTGCTCTATTTGGTGTTAAATAGTTCTTGAAACAACATTGGAAAATAACATAAATTTTGAATGTTTATATAGTGGTCACTCTTTGGAAATTGAACTTGCAACTTTCTTTTGCACTTGTGTCCAAACTCATTAACAATTGAACTTGAAACTCATATGTGCAAAACTTATTCTAAAAAAGTGCGAAAATTTCAAATATATAAAATTGGGGTTCTTTAGACTCCCATTTTGCCTTAACAATTGATGGTTTTTTTTGTCAGTGTGATGTTGCATACAAGTGGTTATGTACATTTCTCCAAAGAAGGTATTATATAAAGTGGAAGCTTTAAATGTAGTTTTAATAATATAATGCGATGAACTCTATGCCATAAATTTCACAATTGTACATATGATATTTGGAATATTCATAATTTTGGAAGAAAATGGTCCCATGTGTAAAAAGCACAATTGAATGTTTTCTTCAAAGTGTACCCCATTTGCAATTATGGTCATTAAAACAAAGGTATAAGGTAAAAAAGCTGTTTTAGGTCACAATTACTTAAGATAAACAATGTAAACATGGGGACACAATGTTGTCCAAAACAAATGAATTTCATGCACATTCTTGAACCTCAAGTTCTAAAACATTTTCTATGACATGGAATTCCAAACCATAATGGTTAGTTAAGAATGTGACTCATAAAAATTCACATCAAAGGTTGAGAAACATTTTTTCTCTAGCAAAATTTTGTCAAAATGTGAAATTAAAAATTAAAAATGCCAGGACAAATGAAGTGATTTTTGCAATTTTCAATCATCAAAATTCGAAAGAAAAGAAAAGTCACCATATTGCTACATGATTCAAGTAGGTAGCCAAAAATATAGAAGGCTTTCTCTTTTTTTAATTCATCTTTCATTTATAGATCATTTTGGTTAAATCTTCATATGGATTATTGTAATTTTCTTACATCACAAAATTAAAATGTTGGAATTGAATCTTTCAATTGTGATCATCTAATCCATTGTTTAATTGTTAATTAGATTGGCAAATGGTTAACGTCAATAAAAATCAAGTTTAATTTCCATAACTTGCTAGCTATTCTTGGTTCCCATGGAACCTTTGTTGTTTTCAATGTAAGTTGGCCTTGTGCGAAGCCCATAATGGGTAATGCCAACATTCATTATTAATTTAAGATATCAAGGACATCCATTTTGATTAAATATGAACATTCAACTTGAGTTTAAGGCTTGCTCATTATCACATGGACTAGATTTCTCCTCCCTCTTGGAAGTTCTCACTACTCAACTTGCATTCATGTTTGTAACACATGAACCCTAATGTTCCAACCTCAAACCTACATTGCCATCATGGTTTACACCTTAGTTTGTCCTCCTCTACCACATTACTTGACAATTATACTTTTAATGTAAATGTCAATGAGACTTGGAGGTCATGTAATTTGAAAAACATTGAACCATTACACAACTACCAAACTAACTTTTCTATGTTCTTTTTATGGATGGTTGTTGCAAGGAAACTCCAATATTCTTTACATCACAATGTTCATTGTGTGTATTGATTAGTGCATTTTTCTTCAATTGTGAATAAGGTCTAATGAAGTTTGTTCCTTTTTGTGGGATCTCAACATTTCAAGTGGTTCTATTTCTTGAAAAATAAAACCTTTGAATATTTCTTCATGTCATCTTTTCTTTGACAATTTTGAAAGCAAATACGCATTGTTTGTAAAAAGATTATGGATTTTGATATTTAAAAAATTATGACGTGGTCAAAAACACACATTGGCATCCATTTTTGCTTATTAGTTTTCTTTATTTATGTCTCTCAAAGTCTTGCTCATTACAGTTCATTTTTTCCAAGTTGTTTTTTGTTGCACTCTCGTTTGTATTTTAGAACATGAATTTTACACTAGAGCTTGCAAGATGTAACTAGTTGATAGGATATCCTTTAAAAACCAAGCATATACTTGCAATGTAATTGATTGATTGATTTTGAAAGGGTGAAAGCATACTATGGTGATCCCCTTTGGAGCACTTTTGGCTCTCATATTATTATATATATAATATAATTGTTCCAAAAGTATAGTACATTTAATTTTGGGTATCAATTTTGGTTTTTGGGCCCTATAATTATTAATTTTACAAAATTAATGTTATGTAATTTTTTTAAATAATAAAAAATTTCATTATCTATATTGAAGGATCCATTGTTACATTTATAATATGCATTGGTATAATAAGGCCAATGTCTCATTTTGACTACATTAACTTTAAGGCTTCATTAATAATCAATTGTAATGAAATTTTAAATATGGCCCATCTAGTTATGTTTGTCATCTTCCACATGAATGTGATTAAAGTTCAATTTAATGTATTATAAAATCTAAAAAATTCAATACATCATGTACATTATAGCACATTTATATGTGGTCAAGCATTTTTGAAGTTTTGACATTTTCAATTTTCAAAGTTTTAAAATTTCACATTTTTGAAATTGTGAATGTTTTTTTAATGTGTCTAATAAGTTATTATCATCTTCTTCTTTTTTACCATCAACTTACTTTTATTATATGAGTCTTTTGAAAGTCCTTTGTAAAAATGTATTTTTTAATAATAGAAATTTTCACTTTCAAAAATCTTTCATTAAACCAAAACTTAAAATTGGATCAAATGGATTTTTTATTTGATTTTTTTGACATTCATATGTGTTAAAAAGGAATATTGTGCCATGATTCCCATGGTTTTAGATGGTGTTAAAAAAAAATCTTTAATTTTCTATGATAGTTTCTAACATCCAACTCCCTTTTTGGTTCTTTTGAATATGTTTTGACCTAGATTGTTGGCTTGTACTTATTTGTTGATTGTGATTGGTTGATTACAAAGATTGTTTTTAACAACAAATTTTATCTAGGGAGTCCACTTTTTGTATATTTTTTAAGTCACATGCAATTTAAGGGAAGGCTTGTGCATATTCAAATCTTCTTTAAAGAAAATTGAACATTCCAATTAAAGCAAGGTTATCATTTCCTTGTTTATTATTATTTTTGTTAATACTTGCTATAATGTAGATAATGATCATTTGTTAACTTTTTTTACAGATTTGCCAGCAAAATCATTTTTTTTCAAGAGGCTCTGCAATTCAAAAATGCTATGATGTTTTGTTATAGCAAGTAGAGTTTAGTGAGGATGACAACCAAAGTTCCACCTTTTTTGACATGGCATAGTTGTGAAATTGTTGATTGTTTCTCCCTTGTTGTAAGTGCTTGTGTTTTAAACCATTATAGGGGACATTGGTTGCAAAGTGATGCCTTTCATCCGGCCATTTCCATGAACTTGAAATTGAAAGAAGAACCAAAAAATGCACGATCTTTTTAGACCTTAATGGAAGAGGATTTTGGTGTGGCACTTGAGTTAATTTGTTTGGCTTTCAACATTAGAAAAGTGGTTTGTGGAGTTCAAGATAGTTTTCTTTCCTTCTTAAAAAAAATTAATGAAAGAAAAGCACATAATATGTTAGTTATAATGTTAGACCCAAGATTTAAAAGTCTTTTCTTAGTGTTTTTTTTCGTTGATCATGATCAAGGAGCAATTGTTGGGCAATATGATACAACTTTGTCATTATATCCTATGCTCATGATATTTTATTATCATTTGCATGCATCAACAAAATTTTATAATGGTTTTGCTTATTAGATAGTGGATGATGACAATATTTTAGATTTTTAAAAATGACATTAGGGAGTACTAAGGCAGCAAAAGACCTTGTTAAGATAGAACTATTGGTTTTTTGGCATTATCAAGTGGATGTGAAGGAAATCAAGTGTCCCCTTTGATGGTGGGAAAAAATGAAACCATGTTTCCCACAATGGGGTTTTTTGCTTGTCAAAATTTAAGGATTATTGTTCCCAAATAAAGACTGAAATGATTTTTTCCTTGGTTGGAATCCTTATTAATTTGAGAAGATGTCTTTTATAATTTAATAAATTAAATAAATTAATTTTTGTGAACAAAAATTGGCCCAATGATTATGGAATTGGTTGTGAATCCCATTTTAACCATTTTAACTTATTGGGATGGATGTAGACCTATAAAAGGAATTCAAACAATTTGAAGAAGCTTGTGAAAGAGGTGAAATTGTGGATTTATAAACTATTGCAAATATATTCAATGTCTATTTTTTTGTCTAAAAAAGATGTAAAACAATAATTTTCCAAAAAAACATTGAAAACTTTGAAATCCAGCTTGTCACAACCATCAAAGAAAGCCATTTGTTCTTGAATTGTTAAAAACCACCAAGCGTGATAATTAGATTTTTTTTTTTGGAAAAAATCTAATATTTGGGATGGTTTTTGTAAACCCCTTGTTTTTTTTAAAAGTAAAAATTGAAATAGTTTTCATACACTACCTTAAGGAACCGAAATTAGTGGTTATTTAAAATTAATGAGAACCACCCAACACTAGTTCAAGACAAGATTATGTTTCATTATTGCATTGTGTAAACCTTGTTTAGAGATTATGACAAATTTACAAAACGATTATCTCTTAACATGGTTAAAGATGAATTGAAAAATATTGCTTGGAATTGATGGATTATTGTTACTTAATTACTTAGTCCTTTCCATATTTAGAACAAATATAAAAGAAATGAACTTTGGGTGATGTTTTCAAGTGTTCCAAGGTGGGCCATTTTAGCTTGCACACCTTACATAAAAGGTTGACAAATAATTGTAAATAAGTTAATAATATTTTCCCATAGGTTTGTTATGTGGGGAGGGAGAAAAAAAAAAAACTTTATTATATTTTTATACCAACAACAAACAACAAAATAATATTTTTGTTATTAAGCATGTTAGCAATTCATTCGACATTAGAACATCAATCAAGTAATTACAATACAAGTGTGTGTTTGTCATTATTAGTTTTTTGAAAACTATCCTATCAACTAGCATGTAATCTTTTCAATTTTTTTACATTTACAAATGTTAAAGTTATGTGAATATTTTACAACATTTGTAAAACTCAAGTTTAAGGGAAAAAAAAGTGTAAGAAAGATAAATAAAGATAAAGAAGTGCAATGGGGAAGATTGTTAAAAACATAAGTGCAAAAAAGTAGGAAGAAAAGATGAATGCCAATTCAAAACTTACATGTTAGCATACTTGTCAAGTGAAGTATAACCACTAAGGAATCATGTCTAGCCAAGTTTGGAGCCATTGGCATATGTCAAGTTTAGTTATGATTTCATGAACATGTTTGCAACTTGGTCAATAGTGGAAGTTTGTACTATTCTATGATGTCACCAAAAGCTTTTTTTTTTAATGTTCATTCATGAGTTGTAATAAAATTGTATTTAACTTTTAGTTTAGTTTTAGTTCACCTTTAGTTAGCTTTTAGTTAAAATTTAATTCACTTCCATTCGATTCATAGTTCACTTCTAGTTGACATTTAATTCACTTTTAGTTAATTCATAGTTCATTTCTAGTTGACTCTTAGTTCACATTTAGTTAACTCATAGTTCACTTTTAATTGAATTTCAATTTATTTTTAGTTGACTTTCAGTTAATTCATAATTCACTTCTAGTTGACTCTTAGTTGAATTTTAGTTCACTCTCGGGCAAAAACATGGTAAAGTATACAAAAAAAGTAAGTGTCTCCATTTTTATCCTATGTCATGCATATAAATGTAATAAAATAACAAAAAAATGGATGGAAGTATGATAGAATACCCTTGGTGCCTTCTATTACATTTGTAAGAATTTACTTCCAAAATATTAAGAACAAATAAATTCTAAAAGTAGGCAAAAAAATCCCCATTTATTGCACGGTAAATTTATGATTAGGGAATCCTTAACATATTTAATTCAATGAAACATATTGATATTATGTAAGGATATAAAGATGATTTTATTTTAAAAGTCCCCATAAAAAAATTATTAAAAAAAAAACCTACTTACCACATGGTTTATAAAAATCCATAGTGCACAAAATAGATGAAAAGTAAATTACAATATCTATTTGTATTTTTAGAAATTTACTTTCAACCTACTTTTATAATGTGGAGTTTGAAAATTAATGCACAATAATGAAGAATTATATTGTCTTTGATCATTTAAATGAAAATATTTCACACCTAAATAGTTTATGATGGATTTTGTTGTTATTATATTTCTACTTGTTAAGTAGATTGTCAAGGAGATTAAATTGTCTACTTTACCATGTTTATGCTCTTTAAGTTGAATATTAATTCATTCATAGTTCACACATAGGTGCACATTGACACACATGGGTAAACATGGGTCACATGTAGATTGAAGCTTCTTGAGAAACTTCTTTGACTAAGTGCCCAAGGGGTATAAATAGAGGTAAAATTCCCCGTAACTTTTAGTTTGTTCAACACCAATCTTAGGCATGATCTTACACCATAGCCTTGTCATGTTCTTTTCATGTTCATGTTTACATATGTTAACAATAAATATCAATTTTCACATTTGTGTTGCATATTTCGTGTTCTTATTTTTAATTATTGTGTTTTTATTTTTGAATCACATAATCTTGTCTTGTTCCTTGTCTGAAAGTTAAATTTAAACCTTTCCTTTAGCCTTTGTTCTTATGGTTTTTCATGTCTTTGATAACAAAAGTGCATGAGGGATGATCAACCACAACAAAAAATAGCAACAATGTTAGGCGAGGGTGAAAAACCACAACAAACAACAATAGTGCAAGTTGAGGAACAACACATCACAACAAGTAGCAGTGTAAAGCAAAGGGTGATAAACCACACAAGCAATAATGGAAGACAAGGGACAACGAACCACAACAAATAGTAACAATAGCGCAAGGTGAGGGTGATGCACCACAACAAGTAGCAACAATGCAAAATGAGGGACAACACACCATAACAATAGTGCAAGGCAAAGGATGATGAACCATGGCAAACAATAACAACAATGTAAGGCGGAGATGACGCAACATAACAAACAACAACAACAACATAAAGCAAAGATGATGCATCACGGTAAGCAACAATAACACACAACAAAGAACAACGCACCACACCAAGTAACAACAACGCAAGGCGAGGAGCAATGCAATACAACAAGTAATAACAATGGCGATGGCAAAGAACAAATGCAAATGCAAAAACAAAAAAAAAAAACATTGAAAACACACGTTTATAAGACAAAAAAAATTCTTGGCTTTTATATTATTCTCCTTTTGTGGTTTCCCTTTGAGGAAGCACTACCTTAAACCTTAAAACTTCTAACCCTAAACCTAATTCCAATGTACTTCCCAAACCTTAGGAATTGGATTTGGATTTTCATGTGAAAGCCCATCCAATTTTTTTATTTTTTATTTTTTGGTATTTTTTAATACTAGTTTTCTTAGTTGATTCTCACATGAGCGAAAACCTTAAAATCAAATTTCAACTTGATTTTCACCAAAAATGAGAACAATTGGTTCTCCGAACTAAAACTAATCTAAGAACTTGGTCACCCAATGAGAACCACCCAACATTGTTTTGAATCCAACTTAGTAGGGGTGTCCATTTTTTTACAAATAAAATTATATGACCATTTTAAGGTTTACGGTGAACTTTTAATATGTGCAACATCCTTCGTCATAGTCCATTTATTTAATCCAAAATTTATAAATGAATTTCAAATTCTTGAAAGATTCAACCATTTATGTTTAATGCACTTTAGTATTTGTATAATTGAAGTGGAAACCAATGTTCATATGCACAATGTGTAGAACCAACCATAAAAGGCAAAAAACGGTTGTGACAAAGAGGAGGAATTTGACAACCTTCAAAAACGTGTTAGGAGGAATAAATGTAAAGTAAATAAGCCTTGAGTGGAAATATTAGGAAATATTATGTGTTCAAAGAGCTAGAACCATAGCCTATATGTTGCAACTACACTTAAGACCCAACCTCGAGCATAAACAACCTAGGTGGCTGGTTCTTTAGTCAAATCTAGCTAACCTTGGGGTTTCTCGAGTCAAGCTTGGGCCTGGGTTTTCCCCACCTAGACCCACTAGTCTAGGTACCCAAATCCATACTTAGGTAACATTACTTCGGACTAGTGTTGGCTGGTTACTCTTTTATAAAACAACCTTGGGTCTTGGTTTTGACACTTTAAAAAAAAATGGTAGGTTATATTCATGTGCAAATTTGAACCTAATTCTTCAAATGTCTAAACCATGTGGTTTTTATTTTGATTTTTTTTTTCAAATATCAAGAACCTATGAACCTAGTTTGAAAACTAAGTCTGGTTTCATGTAAAAATACAAGCGCACACAAATGGTTACTTTTGATTGATTAGCTAGGTATAATGAATTGCCCAAAGGGTTTCATTTAAATAATTTGTCACCTTATATTGTTCATTTTATATTCTATGGGTGGGGATTGGGAAACAATTATTACCCTATGTTAGACAACCATTATTAGATGCTCACATACGGTTCCAAAAGAATCTGAACTTGTGTTCAAGAATTGTTTATTCACACCTCCAAGAACTTGAACCCTTCGAGTTTTAACATTGCAAACCACCAAAGGAACCTGCAAACATTAATTTGGACTTGTGTTGTTTGATTGTTAGGTACAATATAGCGATCTCCACAATGCCTAGTAAAAACTCGATTTCTCTACTTGACCGGCCATAATGACTGGCCCACATAACAATTCAATGGTCTCTCACCTTGATCTTATTCAATTTTGCATGTTTATGGGTGGACTTGACAAAACAACTACCAATCTATATGAGATGTGATAAACCCTAGTAGAGGATGGACTTACTCTAAGTTTCAACAAGTGATCAAGTGGGCAAGTGACAAGAGACATGTCTCATGACTTTTCATGCATTTGGCTTTCCATATTCAAAACTCTTTTGGAGGAGCAAGTGGCCTGACTATAATACCATTCCTGAATTGATCAGTAGTAGTACCTAGAAGCACAGAACATCATTGCAAAAAGAGTGCAATAGAGAGCACCCAAACAAGTGTAAGTAGTATAGTACATGACAGTGGCCAGGAGAGGAGAGGAGAGGAGAGGAGAGGGGAGGGGAGGGAGTGCAGAGTTCATGGCAATGCATTGGTGGTTCTGGTACTGTACAGAAGCTTAACCCTGTCCTTTGGGATTCCTACAAGGACTCTGAGATGGCAGGTTCTCTGGTTTAGGAGGGAAAACAAAATGGATCCTCAAGATTGTGTGTCAGGAGGAACTGAGAGTTTATCAAAAGATCCAATTGCTGAGGTGCTGCATTATTAGACTATGCAAAAGACAAGTGTTGGCTCACAG
>Ga0209208_10010609_pt1 | contig 11940 bp, 10 predicted proteins | sample S1TSphfallax_3_FD_187694 | JGI IMG/M metagenome (GOLD analysis project Ga0209208, IMG submission 187694) | Host-associated microbial communities from peat moss isolated from Minnesota, USA - S1T2_Fd - Sphagnum fallax MG (SPAdes) (version 2) | ecosystem: Host-associated > Plants > Peat moss >...
GTTGAAGCTGCCAAGGTACTACAATATGCAAAATGTGGGAGCATGGAGGATGCTTGGAGAGTGTTCAAGAAGATGCCATCTCAAAATGTGGTCAGTTGAATTCATGGCAATGTGGGGATGGCAGAAAAGCTTTGATAAACCAATTCTTGAATTGGAGCCTGAAAAATGCTGTCATCTGCCGCTATCAAACATCTACACTGCTGCTGGTAACAGGCATCTGTATGAGAATGTTGAACAGCAGACAAAAGAAAGAGGTGTGAAGAAACAGACAGGTTGCACCTGGATTGAGGTGAATAATAAGATGCCTACATTTGTAGTAGATGATCAAGACCACCATCAGATGATTGAAATCCATGCAGAACTGCAGAGATTGTTAGGGTTCATGCATGATGCTAGGTATTGTGCCTAATACTAAATGTGTACTGCATGATGTGGAAGAAGAAAATGTGTTCCACTTGTGTCACCATAGCAAGAAACTGGCTATTTCATTGGGACTCATCAACACAGTTCCTGATGCTCCTCTCCAATTGATGCAAAAATCTGTGGGTTTGCAAAGATTGCCACACTTCCAAAAAGTTCATTTCACAAAATTGATGGGAGAGCAGTCATGTTGAAGGATGCCAATTTATCACTTTGAAATGACATTTGTTCTTGCATGGACTGTTGGTGATGCCCAGTAGTGTCTGTCTTGTCAATCACTACCTGAAGTTCATTTTGTATCTAGCATATCAAGTGATATTATTCCATTGTCGTAGTTGGACACTGTGATCAGATGTGGTACCATGAAAAAGTGGGCAATGGAGCCTCCTGTAGTTTTGAGTTCCTGCTTCTACCATTTGTTCCACTTATGGTCTGGTTCCTCTTTCCGCTCTTATGTACAGAGTTATTTTGGAAACTGAGTAGAATGTGAGACTAAAACAAAGATTTGATATTGGGTTTCTACTACATTAGAAATTGTTCCACTCTTGCCTGCAGTAAAGTACTGATGCGGAGTTGTCAATTTTGCTGTTGCACTTGACTATTTGACCCATTTCAGAAAGCTCTTGTGTGGATTCCCAAATTACCCCCTCTTAGGTTTCTCTCAATTGTTCTCCATCCTGACTGTTGGGAGCAATTGAGAATTTTATGGTTGGCAGTCAGTACTATACATGTCACTGTCAATGGTCCCTGAAACGGTCACTGTTTATCAAACCCCTCCTCAGCTTTTGGTTTTGTTCTATCTGTTCTGTAAGGTTAGGGTTCCTCTTGTGTCTTCATACTCTGCTGATTTGGTGCTGTTATGTTGTGGATCTGAAGTCTCTGTAGTCTGTAGCCTTGTTAGTTAGTCATCTCACCATTCTATTCAGGTTGAATCATATGGAGGAATTGCCAGCACTCATGAAAAAAAAAAGGTTTTAGCTAAGACATCGTGCCTACAGTTGGAGACGGGTCTGTCATCAACAACTCAAGAATGCACCTGGATCTGCTTGATGCCAATTCTCCCAGCAAATTTTCACTCCCAAAAGTACTGGTGAGTACTACTGATTTTGCTCACAATCAATTTTCTGTAGGATATAGATCACTGTGTGTTGGGTTGAGAGTAGCTCCAAGACACCACAATTTCCCATGGATTCACAGATCATTGAGTTTTTTTTCTGAGCGGTTCTACAAACAAACAAACAACACCTGATTGAATGCATGCAGAAGAGATCATGTAAGAGCCCATATGTTAGCCTACTTTCATGCCTACCTTCTTCTAACCATTTTCTTCTTTTGCATTTGTAGATCATTCTTCTACAACTGGGTGCTTCGACTCTATTTACTCCAACTCAGATGAGAAGAATTGGAATCACTTCTTCTAGATTTTGGACATGCTTTCTTTGAACAAATCCTTTTTTGATTGTGTTATAGTTGGGTATACAAAATGTGAGCACTATAAAGACCCAAATCATTGTACCCTGGGGGCTTGGAGTAAATACTAATTTGTTAGCTTCTCCAACTCATGAGTGGAGAACAAGAACAGGTAAGTACTTCTTGAAAAGGTTTGTCCTTTTTGTCATGTTCTAGCATGAATTCCTGACACCATATCCTATATTCCTAATCTTTCAACAACTTGACTGATATTTTTTGTTGTTAGCATTTGGCATCTGTCAATAACCCATACTATTAACCACATAGACTTCTACAATGTAACCTATTGTTGACAAGCTAAGGATACGGGTGCAAACACTAAGTGTGAGCATAAGCACATCAATTTCTTTGCCATTTTGTTTTCTCTACAATAACATTACATTTTTACTTTCAAAACAATCCATGTATAGGAAAGAATCCAAGGATTTGTTATCTAAATTCAATTCCATATATTAGTCTGGACATTGCATACATAACACAACTCTTGGTAAAGAATTTCTTGCCAACACCCACATTGTGAAGTTGTTTTGTCCTTGAGAACTCAAGCCAACTTTTCATGAAAGGGTAAGAAGTGCAAGGTATGGCTCTGCCTAGGCCCATGATTCTGAAAACATCTTTACGCATGGTTGTTACCCACCATAAAGCACAAGATCAAGTGAGTAGATCACAAGCCAGACATGCATACTTATATCATGAGGTAGGCACCTTAGTTCATGTCAAAGACAGAAGAAGAAACTCCACATTAGCTTTTTATGTATAGACACACAAATGATGACAATTGCCAAGCTGCAAGCAGGCATACTGGCACTGGTTGATCCAGTGGTCAGGTTTATCTGATGGTCATGCGTTCCCAGGTTTCGGGTTTAGGGTTTCTGTCCATGAGAATCCTGCACATACAAATTGTTGTTTTAACCACCTGCCTCAAAGCTTTCTATTCACCAGTACAGGGCCTCAACTGGAAACACAGTTCTGCCTGTGCTCAGCTGGTTCAACCCTAGGCACAGGAATGCCTCTCCTCAAGACCCATCACCTTTCAAATATGTTACAGACTCCATGTAACAAAATACACAAATCCGAATATGTGGCTAACTCATTTGAGATGATGAAAGTGAAGGATTTCTATCTAGTGGGTTTGATCATTGTGTATCATCCAGTGACACAGACTCCACAACCTCTTCCTTGTCTATTGATGGATCATGGCTCTCTTCAAAGATCTCATGGGATGAGTGCCCTGTGTCTTCTGCAACCACATGTTCCTCTTCCACCCCACTTTCATCATTGTAGACCCTCTTCTCTGGCTGTGGCTCCATTTCTCGCCCACTATGGTTATCTGAAGGATACTCCTCCCTTCCCATATTCCCAAATGTTGGACTCTCTGGAGAGGAAACCTTTCCCTCATCAGAGCCCTCACCACGCACATGCATTCCATCGAATAGGTCCTGGAGCCCATCAGATTGAATTGTTCTTTTCACATCAGGTGCTTGCTCTTCTTTCAAGATTGATTGCTCTCCAGTTACAGCCATAGACTCACTGTGAGATGTTGATTCTGGGGCACTCTCAAGTTCTGCTGTACTACTGAAACGAGTAGTCCCAGCATCCTTTGAATCAACTACAGGGGAAGAAACCCTATGGTTCTTTTCTGATATCCCTGTCCCTTCCACAGCTTTACAGAGGACACAATACTTCAGGGCAAGCTCTTTATAAGCAGAAAGTAGAGACTCTACATCGGCAACCCTCAAATCCCCAGCACTTGCATATAGATAAGGATAGTCTATAGCAAGCTGCCCACTACGATCAGCTTCTAAAACTGCAGGGATGGCTGCAGCTTCAAGCTTCTTGATAGTTGCCCCTAGATTCCTTTGTTTGCTTTCTTTGGGGCTATGGGGAGCATTTGTAGATGCCACTATGGCTGAAGTTGATGCAGCGGGCAACAATGGGGACTCAATCTGGTCTTCTTTGTGGATGGTCAATCCAGGGCCAGGTTCAATTTTGCTTGCTGCTTCATTTGAGGGTAATGATGCATGCTCTTCTTCCCTCCCAACAAGCCCATGGGTCTCTTGTGGCACTGTCCTTGATAGCAATGGTGAGGGCATGTTCATCCCATCCAGTACAGCCCTAGCTGCCTGTAACTGCTTCTCATACTCACCTTTGTCCATAGACAGAGACTTTGCCTCCAAAGTGCTGATGAAAGTTTCTGCTGACACAAGGTTTGTGTAAAAATAGGATGCCTCTGATATCAGCCTTGAGCGGTGGCGGTACCGGCTGATGTACAGAAGATTAGAATGAAGCTGTGGTGGATTTGCCTGCAAAACCCATTGCCACCCAGTCTTGGCTATTTCACAATCCCGAGTAGGAAGGAGAATACTGAAATCACATAAGTCTTCTGTAAATTCCCCATGGTTGCAAGCATAAGCTTCAGACAGAGTCCAAGATAAGTTAGAAAACATAAGAATAAGAGAGACAGGCTTACTTTGATAACAATGTATATAAGGATAGGAAGGAAATCATCAGCGCCTGAGGGATTGTCATTTGTGGCAAGTGATACATTCAACAGCAGGTTGTTGATGACCCGACAGCAGTTTAAGATGCACACAAGTTTATCACGGGGTGCTTTGTATGTGTTGATTTTCTGAAGCTCCTTCTGTGCTAGCTGGTGTGTCCATCCCAAAGAAACCAACCTCTGTGAGTTTAGGGTAAGCAAAAAAAGAACCCACAAAACATCAACCTTGAGAATGTCGAGAGAGAACTAAGTATTCCTCTCAAGCTGTCCAGCTTCTTAGACAAAATCAAAAGAGAGAGAGAAAAGGGGTAGTTGCATACCAGCCATGAAGATTCATTCTGGAAGCTTGGGGGAATATCAAGATGCTCAGGACGGATGAACTGTTGCAGCATCCCCATCTTCTCTGATAATCTTTGATCATGCTCAACTTCTTCAGGAACAGGAGCAAAAGCTCGAGCAAACAGCTTGGTCATTAGATACTTTTCCAGGCCCTGTCCATAATAAAAAACAGGGGAGAAATCAGACCAGAGCACAAATATGAGAGAAAGACACCGTACTGCTCCCACAACCTCATTGGCTACATCAGAGACAGACAAACTCATTGTATGATTACAGCACATGCAAAAGACAACACAAAACGTATTGGTGCTGAGAGGGGAAGAACCTCGCCAGCACTTTCTAGCTCCTCATCTGTTGCGTTTGCAAAGAGAGGGTGAGCTTGGAATGCACCCTCAGTAGTGCTAAGAAACGTCTGCACACTCTCGCTGTCACTATCCGGATCAGGAACTTTGGTTGTGAAATCCATTATGAAACTGCACAAAGAGAATCAAAGAGGGGTGAGTGAGTGGGTGAATGATGATCCCGATTACAGGATTATTGCAAGGCCAATGATGCTCATTATCAAATCACAAAAAGACATTCACATATATTACTAGTCAGAGCAATTTTCCAAACTCCAAACTTGCAAAGATTGAGGCCAGGATTTTCCATTCATGGATTGAGATTATGAATCACTGATTCATATCTGCATACCCTTAGCAGCTGGATTCCTTTGCATTCAATTGGGGCAATTATACAGATCTAGTTGACCTATAGCATACCATTCTGGCATGGGGATAGCACAGGAAATGGAGCTATACAGGTACCTGAAGCTATGACCTAAAACCCCTCATCATGGAAACAGAACAAGTGAATCTATTGAAAGGCTATCAAGCATAAACCTCAGCTTGAGTTTTATGGAGACCTTGGTTTGAAGAAGAAGAGCTTCACCTAGAGCTACAAGGGCACCTATATGAGTAGAAAACTTGAACCCTAATTTTGGCAACCCTAACATGACAGACCCAGTTGATATCTACATACCTGCAGCAGCTGGATTCCTGTGCATTCGATTGGGGCATATAGCAGAACTAGAGAACATATAGCATAACATTCTGCCAGGAGAAACAATGGCAGGGCAGGCATGGGGATAGCACAGGAAATGGAGGTATGCAGGTACCTGAAGCTATGATCTAAAAACCCTCATCATGGAAACAGAACAAGCAATTCCATTCAAAGGCTATCAAGCATGAACCTCAGCTTGAGATTTATGGATACCTTGGTTTGAAGAGGAAGAGCTTCACCTGGAGCTACAAGGATGCCTGTATGAGTAGAAAACTTGAAACCCTAATTTGCAACCCTAACATGACACTCCCATGAGTAAGCAGCTCTTTGCAAAGATGAAAAGGGGAAAGAGATACTGACGTTTTGATGGAGCGCACAAAGTCTGCAGCCAATGGATGCCGCATGCGATCCAGAAAATCATGGAACGTGAGCGGCGCTGTGGCCGCATTGAACATGTCCACACTCTCCATGTCTTGTTCTCCTCGCTGCTGCGTTGCGTCGCTGCTACGGTGAGCCGCTTTACTTTTACGTCTCAGCTTCGAGTAAAAGATTTGCCCATCGCGTTATCTGCTCGACACAAACGCCTAATCGAAACACAACAAAATTCAAGACACAACAAAAGAAGACAAGAATTTGCTCTCACTTTGCACTAATCCCATGTCCACGCCACAACCCACAAAAAGGAAGACTGAATCTAACCGAGAAAAAAAAACGATCTCTCAAGCTGCGGCTTCACCAGTCGAAATTGATCCGATCCGATCCGAACCCACAACCTAAAAGACGAAGATTGAATCTAAGAAAACAAACGATCTCACAAGCTGCGACTTCAGCAGTCGGGTTGATCCGATCCCGATCCCGATCCGATCCGATCCTCGCCAAAACCCACGAAGATGAAGATTGAAGATTATAACAAAACAAAGGATCTCACAAGCTGCGACTTCTGCAGTCGAGTTGAGCTAATCAACCTTCCATCATCATCATACCCATCTTCTTCTTCTTCTTCTTATTCTTATTCTGCAAAACAAACATATATCCTCGCAAATGGGTACTGATCAAAATCCAGATCAAACAAAACCTCCTTCTTCTTTTGTTGTCATTTCCAGGATTTCAGATCCCACATCTTCTGCTTCCGAAAAGCTGCCATGTTTTGGGAAGAATCTCACAACACAAGATGTAATCATCTTACCCTCTCTCCCTAACAAAGTTGTGATTTTTATTTTATTTAAAAAAAAAATTAAAACCTAAAGAAATATGTTTCATCTTGCTCACAAAAATCAATTATCTCGGTGCAATTTTAATCCATTATTTGTCAAAAATCTCCCATGTCATTTGCCTAATGATTCAAGGGTTCAAAGGTTTGATTATCTTTCGATTATTTACTTGCAATGATCAATTATCTCAAAGTGTTCACTTTGCTTACATTTTATGAGTGGATTAGTAGATTATTGAATCATCATCATCTATTCAAAACATTATTCTTGATGATTCAAAGGTCATTCTTGAAGAACATTTAATCAAGTTAGGTTTAAGGTCTTAATTCAAAACACTATTCTTGATGATTCAAAGGTCATTTTTTATGAACATTTAATCAAGTTGGGTTTAAGGTCTTAATTCAAAACACTATTCTTGATGATTCAAAGGTCATTCTTAAGAACATTTAATCAAGTTGGGTTTAAGGTCTTAATTCAAAACACTATTCTTGATGATTCAAAGGTCATTTATTATGAACATTTAATCAAGTTAGGTTTTGAGTCTTAACTAGTGTTGTGGGTGGAAATGGTTTAGGGCTTACATTATTTTGTGTAAGTGTAAATGTAAAAATAAATATATCTATCTATGAAGCAAAGTAGTTTGTTTTTTTTGTTTTCTACCGATGAGATCCACCAAACCTGGATGATGCTTCACATTGCATTCTTGGTCTCTTTGGAAAGCTCTCGAGGAGGAGGAGAAGGAGGAGGGGTGCATTGGCTTGGTTTCATGGCATTTGGACTCGTGGTGTAGGAGAAGCTCAGTGAAAATTAAAGTAAATCCTAGTTGAAAATTTCGGAGGAATTGGAATGTGTCTTTGGTGTTGTTGGAAAGATCTTGATTAGTAGGATTTAATGGAATTTATTTGGTAAGATTTGGATTCAGAATGTGAGAGATATATTGATTTTTAAGTGATTTTTGTTGTTGAAAATTCACATAAATTCCAAAAAACCAGGTTTTGGAAGGAAAAATCAGTTGAAAACATGGTAACACTTGAAAGCTTACCATTCAATTTGAGCGTGATTTCCTTTCATATTTGGCTGTTCAAAAAATCAATACATACATTGCAAAACAATGTTCACATGTTGAGTTTCCTTGATTTGTAATGGGTTCACACCTGGGCCAAAGAGATGTCACACTAGTTTATATGATTTCATGTGGTTATTTAAAACAATGTGAATGTAAAATATATACATTTATATGATTTTATGTGACCATGTAAAACAATGTATGTGTAAAATAAATATATATTTATGATTTTAAGTATAAAAAATGTAAAAAAAATGAATTTTATTTGGGGAAGGGGGAGATTTCAAAATGTTTTTGACAATAGTTGATCTAAATGGCCCATTGCAATAAATTAAAAAATAAATAATTTGTGCTTCAAAGGATGCACCACAATTAATTAAATTAGTTACTATGAATCACAATAAATACCTAAGTTCTTGTAAAAGCTTACACCAAAAATGATGATAAACAAAGTTAAGAATAAAAGTTATATTAAGCAATGAGGTGAGGCAAAATGTGTATTCAAGATATTTCTTGGAATAGCATCATCATAGTTCCATATTGGTAGAAAATGCTAATGTTTAGGGGAGTATCAAAGTTTCATGATTTTTTTGTGAAGGGACAATCAAAGTGGTCCATAACGAAAAAATAAAATTGAGCTTTGGGATGCATTCACAACTAATTAATTGGATAATTTTGATGCTTATTGCAAAAAATTGGGAGAATCGGAATATAGATAAAAATGAACCAACTAGATTTGTTAGTTTCAATCCATGTCAAAGAATTTTGTTTTGATTGTCTACATAGGATTATTTGAAACAATGAAATAGTGGAACAAAAAGGAAAACCATTTTGTGGTTCATTATTCATTAAGTTGCAATGATTTGTAATTTTCACAAAAATTGACAATGTAAATTTGATACTACTTTGTCAAATTTGTTTTCAATTCTTGTGTGTGAAGATTCCATTTCAAGGGCAAGTTTGTGTTTATGTGATTTTAAAAGATTTTTGAAGATGTTTGGTTTAGTAAAAAAATTCCAATACAAAATAAAGGCTTGAAGATCAATGTGGCATTTATCAAGACATGGAAAATTTATTTTTTGTATTATTTTATAATTGTTATTGATTTATTTTTCTTATTTTGTGTTTATGTTTTTGTTGATTTTGGCATTTTTCGCATGTGTTGTTTATTTCTTGTTTCAAAACAAATGGTTGTGTCAGATGGTTGAAATATTAAACTACCAACGTATAAAAAGTGCATATATAGGTATTATAGTTTGATATTTTTGCAATGTTGGACAATATTTGTTGGATTTGTATTTCTTTCAAACAAATCCAAAGTTGTAAAGTTTGACATGCAAGATTTGTGAACTTTGCTTGATTTTTTGTTTTAATGTTTTTGCAAGTTTTGTTCTTGTGTTGTTGTTGATGATTTGGTAATTGAAGTGATAAAATATATATTACTTGTTATTTGATTATTATGGTCATTGGAAAGGAGAATTAATCATGGGTGTCACAATTGATGATTGCTTTTGACGACCATGGTGTGAAGTTTGTTAAGTGGGTGTGGGTATATCAACCATTAGTTATAGTTGGATTGGGGATCATCTTCAATAAATGAATAAAAATCAAACATATTTCCATTTAGAAAAACATTTAAATTATTATTTTTGCCTATTCAAGTGGTAACAACTTTTTCTTTTGTTAAGTAGCAAGGTAAGTTTATTGAAAGGGAATAGTACACATGTAAACTTATTTCAAGAAAAAAGAAGTAGATATACATGTTGCACAAAAAAATTCAAACAATCATGTTCTTGGTCAATTATTATGGATGAAAAATAGAAGATCATGTATATTGAATTTTGTATATGGTTAGGGGATTTGAAATTGTAAATATGAAAATAGTTTTATAAATTTGAAATCATCCATAATAATGGATATTTTACAAATTCTAATAAAGTTTGTGCATGCCATGCATTACCCCACCTCCTCTTCTAATAACAATTTCTATGATAAATGATTCAAGTATTTTTATATACTAGATTGGTAGATTTCCAAACTTTTGGTAAGGTGTTATATTGGCTCCCACATTCAAAATTCATTTGTTGATGTTTAACTATTCATATTATTATTAAAATAATGAAAAATTGGAATTGAAAATATTGTTAATTTTTTATTCATATCGACAATTTACTCGTGGTGGGGTGGAGCTTGGAAATAGACATGGAACTTTACTAAAATTGTTGATGCATTTCACATCAAAAAAATCTTTAAAAAATGTTGGCCATGGTATGAATGTACACACGTGAATAAAGTTTTAGTGATTCATGTGATCATGCCATTGAATGAACTTTGATAGATGAAGGAATGTAATTGAAATCGAGTTGGAAATAAAGGACCAATATGCAAATTTCATTGAGAAGAAAAAATAAACTAATTTTTAGGATGTGCAATATTCAATCATATATCAATAAGTAAAATTATTTAAATTTAAACTGAAATATTAAATAAATGTAAAACAATTATGTAGAAAGAATTTTTTTGATGAAAATTATGAAAAAAAAAACTTAGATAATATTTCTTAATTCAACACTTAAAACTTACGTAATATTCCACAATTCATTTCTAGCTAGAAAAATTACTTTAAAAACCATTAGTTTTCACAAATTTCACACCCAACTTTTTTGTGGACTTTTTCAAAATTTTATGGGTGATTCGTTGTATAAATCAATGAATATTTTGAGTGAAATTGAATTGATTTTCTCATACATGAATGACAAAAGTAATGAATTGTTTTTAGATCCTTCTAATTAAACGACTTTTTCATTTTTGAGTGCACATAACAATGGTTGTTGCACCAAAATAACAAATAGTGGTTTACTAAGAATATAAATATGAATATGGTGAATGTTTGTTGCAAAAATGTTTTTTTCCCCAAGTTTCAAGATCAACAATAAGATGCAACTTGAGACTTGAAATGAAGCTCAAAGCTTTAAAAAAGTGAACTAAGAAGCAAAACTAACTCACACACCCAAATGATTTCTCAATTGATTATAATCTTAGACATGCATTAACTTACAATTTGAACTAAGGCTAGTGAAAATATTTTTGAATGATAATTAAAAGCAACATATATTTTCATAAAGAAAGAAATACAAAAAATAATAACAATCATTTTCCAAGGGACATCTTAAAGATTTCTTGAAATCACAAGACATAACTTTGCAAAGAAACTTCACCAAAGAATGTCAAAAAGCTTACCAAAAAGTTGAAAATGCCTTCCTTTTTTGCCACAACACTACAAATCAACGCTATAGACTAACAAACACATTCACACAACACTAATATGAAAATGTGAACACCAACTCCTTTTCCAACAACAACCATTGCCAAAACCTACCACCAACTTCAAACATTTTGTAAACAAAAAACACGTTAACCTTAACATGACAACCATTTTTCAAACCAATTATTCAGACCTAACAAACCTACCAAACTCTAAACCTAAATGCACTATCCAAACCAACCTTAACTTCATTTCAATTTTTAAAAATTAAAATGATACCTATCTAAATGTGTCCAACACAAAATCTAATTCCAATAGTGTGAAAAAAGACAACTTAAAAAGCAAAAGTTGCAAAAGACAAAACTAATGTGAAAGACCCTATCCATTGTGAGAGCATGGCCCAACAAACTAGTTGAATTCATGTAATGTAATTGAAAGGCACCCAATCCTTAGTACAAATTTAGCCTCAAAAGGGAATGGCACTTTAATTGTATAGTTCTCCAAAAATGGAGAACCTCATAAATAAGGTTTAGATCCTATCCTATGTGATTTTGTTTTTCCATGCTAAAGTTATCTTTCCAATGAATTTCCAAACATGTAATAGTATTAACTTGCAACATTCAAATGA
>Ga0209208_10010610_pt1 | contig 11940 bp, 12 predicted proteins | sample S1TSphfallax_3_FD_187694 | JGI IMG/M metagenome (GOLD analysis project Ga0209208, IMG submission 187694) | Host-associated microbial communities from peat moss isolated from Minnesota, USA - S1T2_Fd - Sphagnum fallax MG (SPAdes) (version 2) | ecosystem: Host-associated > Plants > Peat moss >...
GTATCGGTGCCTGCATCAGACACCAGATGCAACCGTTTTTGAATGCAAAGACACTCTCATTAATCTCTTTACACTCTGTGCTAGGACTGAGCACACATCTATAATTGCCAAGCATGGATCAAATGCTTGACAAGAAAATTCAGCACAAAAAGACCACCAGAAGTATGTTGCATGAATTATCTGTTTCCCAAAGTAGATGAGAAGCTCACTTCTAACATCTTACAAACAAGGATAACTCAATCTTGTGACACTAAACCAATGCACATGGTTGAACATATGGTATATGCAACAACAGCAACACACAACAAGCTCTGCATTAAGCACTGAGGTCTACTTCCATTCTCTGGAATGAAGAAAAGCTCAAAACAACATCACACATATGAACTCACAAGTTACCAGTACTTGTAGTAATGCAGAATCAAGAAACACTTGAACTTAACAAAATCACAACACTCTTTCTGCACCTAATTTCATGAACTCTGTGATCACCAATAACAAAGAGAGGCGTGCACCACAGTCTCTGGTCAAAGGAGGGAAAAAAAAAGGGGGGTTAAAAAAACCCATCTTCAACAAACCCTAAACCTTGAAGATTATTCAAAGGTGCATCAAGTTGTTTCCAGACTCATCAGGGAGGCATGACAATAATCATGCAATTCCCGCATTAAATCCAGCAACCTCCGAGCTGAAAAATCATCACAAAGAAGAAGGGCAAAAAAAGGAACCTTGAGAGTGATTGTGGAGAATCAAGGCGATGCCTCCATCCCATGAAAGAAGCAGCTCGACTGATCACCACAAGGGCAACCAAAAAAAGACAGAGGAGTGACATTATTTTGATACGGCAGAGTCCAGCATGATTGAACAAGAGAGCAGGACGCCAACGCCCCCATAAACGATCCCTAGCTCCTTTCATGGTCAGTTTCTCTTTCATCCTCACCTTCACAACTTTCAAGAAGAGAAAAGGGCCACAAACAGAAACTGATCACGACTTCCTTGCGAAGGAGTCGAAACACACCAGTCATTGATGGTAATAACAACAACAACTAGTACAACTACTACTACTACAACTACTAAAAACACATCCTTCAAGGAACTCCATTCCCTTAGGATTCTCCTCAACAACACTTAAAGCACACACTCTTTCACGCAGATCCAACAACAACAACCCAACCCCACTTCTTGTTTGCTCAAGATGGGTTCATCACCAACTCCTGCTAGGCTACTCCTGCGACCTACAAACACAGAAAAAAAACGGACCCATTTCCCAAAAAGACAGTTAGATCATAAGTACACCATCGTCCCCAAACTTTTTCCTCTTCATTCAAAGCTCAAATAGGCTACCGGAAGGCACACACTTGGTCCTCACTCTCTCTCTCCGTGTCTGTGATTTTCCGTGTCTTTCTTTCTCCGTGCGCGTGGCCCACGGTTTGTGCTTGCGGGCCGCTTCCTTCTTCTTGAGTAAAGTTCTCCGCAAATCTTCGTTTACGGGTTTCTAGGGCTGCGTAAAGACGGTGGGGAGTTTCGCTGCGAAAGACTTTCGCTGCCCAAAGAAATTCATGATTTGAATTCAGGCAATCGCTCCGATTTCGTTACGTGTCAGACTGCGACTTTGCACGTGTCAAGATCTCAAAGTCCCCCAAGACCTTTGCGCTTCCCCTCCCCCCTCCCCCCAAAAATAATTTACAAACATTATAAAAAAAAAAGAAGTAGGTGAGTGAGTATTTTGTGCTTATTTTTTTGTTGGCTTGCGAAAAATGGATGGTAAGAAGGGATGAAAGTAGGACGGGAGTAGTTTGAGAAATGAAGGAAAGTAGGTACGTAGTAGTTTGAGAAAGAAAGAAAGGAAAGTAGGTAGGTAGGTAGGTAGGTACCTTGTAGTTTGAGAAAGAAAGGAAAGTAGGTAGGTAGGTAGGTACCTTGTAGTTTGAGAAAGAAAGGAAAATAGGTAGGTAGGTAGGTACCTTGTAGTTTGAGAAAGAAAGGAAAGTAGGTAGGTACCTTGTAGTTTGAGAAAGAAAGGAAAGTACGTAGGTAAGTACCAAATAGTTTGAGAATGGGAGGAAAGTACGTAGGTAGGTACCAAATAGTTTGAGAAAGGAAGGAAAGTAGGTAGGTAGGTAGGAGTTTTAGTTGGTAGTTTGAAATAGGAGTGAAAGTAGGCAAAGAAGCTAATACTTACAAGATGAGCTAGCATGCACCCAAAAGCCCCAGGTTTTTTTCTTTTGTGAGGGTCGGGTGTGGGGGTTGGGGAATGTAAGCAAAATAACATTGATTTTTGTTGTTCTCAATGTGTTATCATCAAGGTTCCTAATGGGTTTTCAGCATGTTGTTTAAGTTTTCAATGTGTTCCTCCACATGTTGCCCATAGCATCTCACTTTGTGAAGAATCTTTTGGCCAACATTATTGGAAATAAATAAATAAATAAAGGAAAAACACCCAACAAGGGAACAAGAGAAGAAAAAAAGAAGAAAGGATCAAAGTCCAAATAAAAATCACACCTGAAAATGCAAAACGCACAATGAGGAGCCCTAAGAGAAGAAAACATCAAACCTAGGATTTGAACTCATCACCACTAGCAAGAAGCAAGTTGTGCAAGGACATGGGCGAAAAACTTGGAAGGATACTAAACCTAAAAGAGGCCTTTCATGTTGCTAAGATTGCCCAATGCAAGATAATGGCAATCTAAACTTTATACAAAACCACTAACACTTTCTACCTATAATATGAACACATAATTGAAATAGGAAAACCTCCAAAGCCCAATGTTGACCATGCCATGTTGGCACATTAATGAAGGAAATCATTCACCTATTAATATAAACATCTAAATATTTCTACTACTAAAAGGATGAAATCATCTTTAGGGTGTCAGTTGTGTGATATAACACAACCTTTGCTTAAGCTACAATCATCATAACCACTCCTTGGGAAAAAACAACTTGCAAAACAAGATCTGCACAAATTAAATCAACAATGATTACATTTATTAAAGTGCAAATACCATATGTTGTAAGCATAATATCCATTTGTTGTCATGATGATTGGAAAGATGGTGTTGAGAAAACATGTGTTTGCTCATATAAAACATGGAACCTGACATCCCAAACAATGGAACATGTATTAATGTCATTATTAATAAAAACATGTATTAGTGCATGTGATTTTAGTAACTTAAATTAAATTTTAATTGGTTGGGATTTATAAGATGGGGAAATTAGAATTTGGATTTTTAAAACATGGATGTTTAATCATCTTTTATCAAATTCTTGAAACCATCAAGATTTTGAAAAAAATACCATTTCACTTTTTCAAGTTCGATGTTTGGGTGTCAAATAATTATTTTAATTCTAAAAATTCCCTTTAGCAATAAAAAATAATTTGTGGAACTTCGAAAATAAATATAAACACTTATTTTGGTAGGTTTTGTGGAAGTTTTTCATTAAAAACTTGAATAATTTGCAAAAAGCCATTGCATTATACATGGAATCACAAAACACATATAACAAAGGATAAAAACCAAACCCTAGCAAACATGAAACTTACCCAACAAGGTTAACTAACATGTGAAGTTGATAACTCCACCTAACTTCTATCCCATTCCTAACCCATTCCTTAAAAAAAAAGATGAATGTGAACATCACATTATATCAAATTCAACAAGAAACTTATTATCAACCTTTGGACACTTGGCAATGTTTCACCAAATATGTTTCTACTAAAGTCTTTCATAATCAATGAAGCTTTTTACAATTTGCTAACCTAAACCAAAGTTAGTGTGAAGAAAGTTGCAAAAGAGTACATTATTCCATTTCATCCATATATTCCAAACAACTCTTTTTAGTAGTGTCCACATAGGGGTCATCTTTTGTAGCTTCTTCTAGAAATGCATTATTGAATGTCAAATGCTTACATTCATGGTGGGTCAAATAAGAGGATGGATTAAGGAGATTAGGATTGAAAGATGTCTATGCCCAAGCTAAATGTGTTATAAGGCATTCAACAAAGCATGACACATGGTTATTACACTACATGCATCTTGTTCATTTCCCCTTTCCATAAATTGACCACCACCATTTTATGAAAAATAAACAAGATAAAATCAACATCTTTTATTGGACATTGTTTTCACCAAACATCTTTCCAATTGATTTTGGAGCTATATGATAACATTTGTCATTCCCCTTAAATGGGCTTCAACAAACATTTCTTCTTGTTTAAAAACTTTCACCCTTTCCTAACATGAAGCACATGAAGTTTGAAGAGAGTTTTGTCCCCCCAAACCCATGTCCCCCCAAACCCAAGATCCTTAATCAAAGCCTAGTGAGAAGGTTGTAGAAAAGGTGAAATTACAATTCAATGACCTTTTTTCACCAAAATCATCATAACTTGCTTGCAAATTTTTGATTACACCTTACTTATTGACTATTCCATTCTTAAAGTTGTAGAGTTAACATTCATTAAGATCATTAGGATGGTTTCATGAATAGATAATATTTGGAAATTATGTTTGCACTTTGGATGAAATTCTTTTGTTGCACAAAAAAAAATGTTGGTTCATCAATTTTTTCAAAAAACAAATTCTAAGTTAATTTCCAACCATTATGGTGATAGGATGCAATTAAAGTTGAAAGACCATTGGGCAAGAAACCGAACTATCGATTACTTTTTTAAGCACCTCTCCTCCTAGTCCAAACCACACTTGTTGTAGTTGCTCCCATTTTGTTAATTTATTGATTTTGGGTTCCAAGTTTCAAAAGATCCTTCACCATTTTTAGCCCAACACAATGGAATGCCTCTCTTCATGGAATTGACATTCTAGTTTCCAATTCCTTATATTGAGTTGATTACCACAACATGGTGGTTCAAATAAGGTCTATTAGGTTTCAGGGACAATATTGCAAATGCTTGAGAATGGATTTCCATGTTTTGACAATCCTTCTCCACATTTTGGACCTTGTAACAATAATGTGATTATGTACCAATAAGCAATGGACATTTGGCACCCAACTTTTGGATTTGGAAGGTTGAAACCTATTCATCCAATATTTAAATAATAGTTTGAAATTGGAATTTCTAGGTTTAAATGCCATGATTGTCCATTTACATAAAAAGGCATTAAAAACATCTTTAAGTTCCATTAGATTTAAATTTCTATCATTTTTATGAACACAATAATCATCCCATTTGCCCTTACACCTCATGTTATGAGCCTTTTCGCACCATATGCAATTTTTTAGTAACATCTGAAATTTATGTATGACCTTAACAAACCCAATAGGAAAATGGAAAGGAAGTACCATAGAATTGACATTAAGACTAAGTTAACCACTATATTTCTACTTGTTAAAAGCAAATGGATCAACCCCTAAATGTTAAACTATTTTAAACCTTGTTAATGTTTTCCATAGTTGCAAATTTAACAAAATCCAACTTGAAAAATATCAAATTTTGCTTTGACCATTTCACCTAATCAATTATTTCATGCATTAAAAAGGCATAATTTCTATGATGTATTGATGGGGAACAAAACGTTCTTTTTATTTTTTATAATCTTTGTTCAAATGAGTTAGAGACAAAGATGTAAAAACCTTCACAAATACCTTATAACTTATAAACAATGTAATGGGTTGCCAACTACCCATGGCCTATTTTTTGCCCCTTTTGAGCAATAACACAATGAAGCCTTGTGTCATTTCTAGAGGAAACATGCCTTTGATGATGAGGTAAAAAATCATCTACATGTAATTGGGCTTGATGACTTACCAAAATTTCATGAAAAAATCCACCATTATCCCATTAGGGCTAGGTGTTTTCCCCTTAGCCATTGATTTTGCTACTTAAAACAACTTTACTTTTCTAATTGGCATATTTAACATTTATTCACATAATCTAGAAACTCATTGCAAATTCAATCATCATTTGCTTTATAATTTTTAACGATGTATTTGATGCTTTAAAAGTTGCACTAAAAAAGGTTCACCTTGATAAATATTGTCACACACATTAAGCAATAAACGAAGTTTCTTGAAATTACATCCAAGGAATATGCTTATAAGTTCCAAAAAACATCAAAAGAAGTTTTTTTTAATATCCAAGGAATATGTTTTAAAAAATTTAGAATGTGTAATTGATGATTTTAAAAAAATGATAATTGATAAAAAAAAAATTAATATGTAATTGGCGAAAGTTTTTTATTTAAAATTATCTAATAAAAGCTTACAAAAGACTTAATTGGTTAATTGGTGGAAATTCTTAAAATGTTAATGAATCTTTTAAAATATATATAAGATAATATAAGTGAATGTTTTGAAAGTTCCACCCTTCAATCTTGCTACAAAGCAAGTTGTGATCTTTGTATTCCTATTCCATCTCATGTTTAACTTGGAACATGCCTTGTTTAACTAATAAAATTTTATAATTTTTATTCATTGTTAAACTCCTTCTTTGTCAAGTCCATGTATTTTTCTTTTTATATCTTTGTTTTGTCCTTGACCCATACACCTTATCTAAATGGGCCATTATCATTTCCTTTCCTTGCTTCTAATTATCCCATAAGAATTTCTAACTTCCTTGAAGGTTTTTCAATATTAATGAAACCTTAAACAAATCTTGGGTGAGATGTTTTTTGTCAAAAATAATGCAATCATTAGTAAAAGTTTTATTGAAAGCACCCTCTACCATGCAAAGGTTTTAAAAATTAAAATTCATTTTTTTTCAGAGAGGTTATCATTAAGAGCTCCCATAGAATGCATATTTCTTTAGGGGTATTATTTGGCATTGTGGAACAAGGAGTGTGAAATCTAGGTTGGCTTAATGTGACAATGTTATAGCATGTTTGCTTGTAATGCCCTACACGCACAACACCTTCAAAAACACTAAGTGTCACCCTTTAAAGGTTGAGGGTCGTGGCGTTATGGTGTGTTTGTACACAATTCACTATGATTTCAAAAACTCTTCTATTAAATATTTATGTAATTTATTTTTATTTTGTTGTCATTAGGGTAAGTACTTAGGGTGTAAAAAGACAAGCCATCATGAATTGATGAAAATAGTTGAAATTGATACATGTGAATGAAAAACCTTCACGCACACAGATGAATTCTTTTTTAAAAATTTAAAATTAATAAAAAAACCTTAAAATTTGCAGAATTTTCAAATACTATTTTTTGAACTGCCAAACCTTACTTTTCAAAAAACAAAATGGCATAAAAATGCCGAACCTGCTAATCTGGTATGGTATTGAGGATCACCCTAGATTCCAAAACTACTTTGACCACTTCTTGTTTACCATAATGCAAATTGCACCATAATTCGTTCCCATTGCATAGTGGCAAATAACTTGGAAATGTTTTTTTGGATTCGATAGTGAAAGCCTTTCCTAAGTTGGTCACCCACCCCCATAATTTGCACTCTTGGGAAAATAAAAAAATATACTTTGGGCACCATACCACTAACATAGCTACAATGTCAAAGATCAATAAAAAAACAAAAGGAAATTCAGGATTAACGACTTTTTGAACTTTGAAACTCTTACATAATGAGATCTTTAATAACATTTTCTACTTCTTTTCTTTTGCAAAAATGGGAAGACCTAATATTCCACCAAATTAGAGGATAAAGAAGTGTTGTCAATTATCAAATATGTGCTTTGTGATGGATTGACATGAAGTGAAAAAATACTTGTAGGTTTCCACCAATTTTTTGTAATTTTTCTCTCCCTTGTAATTTCCTAAAATTTGGCATCTCAAATAAATCATTATTAAAAATTTCAAAAATAATAGAATTACTACCCAACTTGAAAAGATACCATGGTATTCTCATGTGTGAAGACACTTGATTAAATCCAACAAGTTACTTTCCACATTCTACCACCACTTTTTGGTCCTCTTCATTAGTACTTTTTTCTTTTTGGGTTGGTTTGGGTTGTGGGAAAGAGGGGGAAAACAAAAGAGGGCAAATGAAGAGAAAGCATGACGATGTCGAAAAAACCAACCCAAGGATCTTGTATACCTATAACAAACAATATTCCCTTGCGTGAACAAAGGATTCAAATCCAAGTTCCAACAAGTAAGTACCTTATATTCCAAAATATCTATGTTATAGGTACTATCTACTTGTTTGGAGATGGGTTAGAAAGAATGTCCCTTATCATTCTATTTAAGAAGAAGACGTGTGTCAAATGATGGCCTTGCCATGAAAAAAAATATTTATTTTAAACAAATACCTAATGAAAGGCACATATTTATTTATATTAGGAACATTTTAAAAATCTTCCTTACATTGATAGACAAAACCCGCAAATTCAATTTGTGAAAGTCAACTAAAGAAAACACGACATTCTACAAAGTAAGGGTCAAAGTCCCTTGAAAGTAGTGTACTCCATAGTGAATTTCAACACTACATCCTTGACTACAAAAGCGAGGTGAACAAAGCAAGACTAGAGTGACCCAAGTATTGAGAGGGAAAAGGGTTATGTGTGTGTGAGAGAGAGAGAGAGGGAGAGGATAAGGAGGAGTGTTGGAACTTGGGAGTTGGGAAGGGTGGGAGGTCAAGGTCTAGACAAATTTTCTTGAGATGGTACCAACCGAGTAAATAATTGGAGTAAACTACAACAACCATATGGCAGTTTTATGGGGTTATTATGTGCATCATGTGATCCTTGTCATGTCTTGCAAGGAACAACCAGGCTTTTAAGGAAGAGTAGCAAGGAATTTTCTAGTTATTGGATGGGGAGCTTGAAATACAAGCATCCATCCAGGCGGGGTTTTTTAAATTTATGGTAGGTTATAAAGAAGGTAAATGAAGAAAATGGATGTGACAAAAAGTCTTGTTTTTGTGGTAAATTACACCAAAAATACCTACCATCATCCCCTATGGGATGATCTACCATTTGGGAAATGGAAGCTTTTTAAGTTTCCTTGGGTTTGAGGTTTCTGAGAGTTGGAGTTGCAAAAGGAAATAAAAAAAGAAAGAAAGTTTGAGTTTGAGAAGAGAAAACTCCATTGTTATCAACAGGTTCCCAATGTGTTCCTCAACATGTTCTCAATAGCACCACACTTTATCCCATAAGTTTTGTTTCCAAAGATTCAGAACTTTTCTTCGTGAGGGCCCAATTGAAGAGGCTCCTCGCAACAAAAAAAAATCTGAACTTGGGAAGGCAACATGGATCACACAAAACAATCCACTCAAACACATACAAATGTAACAAAGCATGTGCACAAACCTTGGTAGATAGGTATGTAGGTAGGGTTTAGGGTTTAGGGTACTAAAAAGAGACTTGGATGCCATCTCCACACTTTGTGGGTGGGCCATTTGGATCTGCCAAATGCACACTTTTTCTTGGCTCCTGGTTGTTTTTTTTTATAATGGGAGCTTGGAATTGGAATTAGGGTTTTTGTTTTTGTTTTTTGTTTTTTTGTTGGGGCCTTTCTTCAGATTCACACTGAATTAATGAGCATTGGACATGGCAGAAAAAGACAACTTTGGATAATTCAAAACACACACTCCTCCAACAACCAACCACCTCTCCTAAAATTATGGAATGCAAAAGAGGACAAACAAACCATCTACATATTTTAAAAAGTAAGGCTGCATGCAAATAGGACCAAAAAAAATTTAATAGATAGATTCTTGCTTTTTTACCACATCTTGGGAAGCACTTGAGTCTTGGATGTGGGACCATGTTGGTAGTGGAGTGGGGGAATGGGGGGAGTCTTGTAAAAGTGGGGACCCAATTGTCTCTTGGGTTGCCTAAAATTGGCTCATATACAGCTTTCTTTGGTTGTGGCCAACAACCTTGAGAGATTCTTAATGAAGTTTGTCTAGGTTTGTTTGTGGGGACATTTGGATTATACTGAAATATCTACCCCCAATTATATTAGGTTATAGTGCTTACAATTATAGCACGATGCTTAATGATGAAGAAGAAGCCAACAAAAAAAGGGGATTGATTGGAGGAAAAATTACAGCAAAAAATTAGGCCTGACTTGAGAACAGAGAGTTTTGTTTTTTAAGGCACATATTAGAGTTATCCCTAAAGTCACCCTGCCTTCACCCCTGTCTTTGGGCCTGCTTTCACCCCCTATCCTCTCTCTCAGTGGTATCCGCAAAGTAAGGAAATTTTACTAAATCTCAGTATGAAAAGCTGAAACTCAGAATTTAATGCACAAGGTTCCAGACGAATTATAGTAGTAGTAGTAGAGAGAGGAGAAGTGAAAATATATGTAGCATCAGTGGAGGCGCTCAGGGAAAAGGAAAGAGAGGATGAAACTCATCAGTTCACTACCAAGAGTGGTGGAAAAACTAGTTTGGGTCTCAGTTATTTCGCTTTGTAAAATTTTCATTCTCAGTTATGCGTCTGATGCCCTATTATGCCAAAACTGACCGTTCTCGGCCCCTAGAGGCGAACAACTCAAGCTTCTGTGCTGTGTTTGCTGGACTATACGGATGCCTCCAAATTGGGGCTATTGATCCCCAGTTTTTTTTCAAAATAGGGACGAAATCAAAAGTCAGGATGAAAATAATATACAGGACAAAAAAAAAAGAGAGAGAGAGAGAGGATCAAACTAGTTTTCTCACTTAGTCCTTACACGAGCTTCATCCCTAGTTTTGGATTTGCCTTGCCTGTTGGCTCATATTGTTCATCAAATCAAAGTCTTTGTCTGAATTAAATATTGCAAATCTTGTGAACTGATACCCAGTTTCATTAAATAGTACTCAATTTCACTCACTTTATCATTACACTCAAATTGGGGATGAAACTGGGATTAAAGAGTGAGACTAGGGCCCAAAGACAGATGACTTTTGAGCATAACTCAATTAAATAGTTACCCATTTCACTTGCTTTCTTTGACTCGGACCCAAAGCGAGAGTGATTTTAGAGAGAACTTTAAGATATCAACTAAGCTTACAATGTTGGCATAGGTAGTGAATCTTTTACAAAGCATGAACTTGGAGGACATGGTCAATAGAGTTTCATAGTTGCATATGGTTTACCTATTTCAAAGCATACCGTAGCCTAGGGTCAATTTCCACATTGAAAAAATGAATATATATAATTTTTTCCTTCAAAAATTGAATTTGTTCTTCAATTTTGAAATTATATTTTCCCCCCATCATCTACCATAATAATATTGTGATATGAGTAGTGAAATTATTTTGAGTGTAGCCAATGGTAATTATGATGATGATTTTCAACATGTCAAATTCATGCTTTCACAAAAAATTTCATTTCATTATTTTGAGGATTATTTAATGACGAAAGTGACCTTAGGGTAAGGTATGTGCACACCTCAAGTTCTAACTTCTAATATAACAAATTATGTCACCCATATATAAACCTTCCTTAGTGGGTTGTGCCCACATTTGCAAAACCCTTTTTTTTTCCTTCTTGTCCCTAATAGGTGTATGAGAGAGAGCGTCAATTTAACAATCAATGATTTTTTGGGGATTTTCCGTAGCAAACAAGGGTCAAAACCAGTTCTACCAATCTTTTAGAAGCCTTTGGTCGATGGTCAAAACCAGATTTAGTAGCTTAATGGATTTTGGCCCCTAGGTAATATAATAGGTCTATTTTTTTATGAGGATTTTTGAAAGATGATATTTTGGCATGTGTTGAAACTTGAGATTAGTTATAGAGTTGTAATAATATCTTGAAGGATTTTGGTTTCTTTAAGAGGATTTTTTGAAGATTATATTTTTTGCATGGTGTGAAATATTTGGGTTTCCATAATTCTTCTTCTTGCCTCAAGATACTTTTTAATGTAAATGGCAAGGCCACAGTGTGAGTGACACACCCCTTGTTGATGATGATGATGATGATGGTGGTGCCTTAACCCAGCTAGTTTTGCAACAAAGTTCAGCAGTTTGAATTCAAACTTCTCAGAGTTGTATTGCAAAACACATCTTGTGTTGTGCATTCGCAAAAGTAACTCAATGGTTTT
>Ga0209208_10010611_pt1 | contig 11940 bp, 8 predicted proteins | sample S1TSphfallax_3_FD_187694 | JGI IMG/M metagenome (GOLD analysis project Ga0209208, IMG submission 187694) | Host-associated microbial communities from peat moss isolated from Minnesota, USA - S1T2_Fd - Sphagnum fallax MG (SPAdes) (version 2) | ecosystem: Host-associated > Plants > Peat moss >...
AAATAAACTAACAAACCTAACCTAAAGTTCACTTAGGGGCCTACCTAGGTTATGGCCTATGTAAGATAAGGTTTATCAAAAACTTACATTAAGCATTACATAGAGACTTGTTAGGTTGTTAAATAGGGGCTACTTAAAGACCTACCTAAATAATAAGATAATTAAGGGTTACTTAAAGAATTACATGGCTATGAATCAACCCTAGGTAACCCCTTAAATAACCCCTAGGGATCCCTTAATCTTAAAAAATCCCTAGCTAGCCTCATATTAAGTTTTATGTAACTTACTAAATAACCTTAAGGTATCCCATAAGTTAGGGGCCCCTAGGTGTCCCTTTAAGTAACCCTAGATAAACCCCTAAGTAGGTCCTATATATCTATCCTTCTCAATCATCTTAAGTATATAAGTAGGCCTCTAGATGTCTCTATAGGTAAGTTTTTGATAGTTCCTAAGTAGCCCCTTAGGTAGATTTTAATAATTCTTTAAATGGTCCTTAAGTAACCCATAACTTATGTAAGCCCTTAGGTGTCTCCTTAAATAGTCTCTTGATAGGCTCTAGGTAATCCCCTAAATAACCATTAAGTTTATTCCATAACCTAGGTGTCCTCCTAGGTAGTTCCCCTTATGTAAGTTTTTGATAGTCCATATCCTAGACGGCCCCCAAGTGAATCCCTATTCAAAATGTCCCTTAGTAAATCCCTAACTAACTTAGGTAAGTTTTGTGTAGTCCCCAAGTTCCAAGGTATTTCATAACATAGGTAGGACCTTATGTAAACACATAGATAGACAAGGCAAAACACATTATACATGAAAAAAACTCAAATCATCTTGAGTTGAGAAAGAAACTTCCTCCTTGGTTATCAATCCTATCTTGCATTTTGACTATTATCTTCAGTTTCAATGAACCCATAGTTCTACTTCTAAATTTTACTAACTTTGTGGATAACTTTAATGTGCAAAATATGAAATAGGATTGTTTCATGACATAATACTTTTAAAAATTTGCATATCAATTTGGCTTAAACTATTTGACCTTCTTCATTATGTGTGGTGGGATATGAAATTCTTCAATTGTAATGTAGGTTTGGAAGAACATTTTTGTCATTATGAGAATCTTGCCTAGGTGTTGATCATGTGACAATTAACTATTTTTTTAATAGAATGTAAAATTAAGGAATCAAATTTGTAAATGAACTTGTTTAATGGTATATAAATTGTAATATGTGAATAAGAAGATAATGTATTGTAGCCTCTATTTTTGGCTATTTAAGAACATATTTTATATGAAAAAGTGGAGCCAAAGAAAATAATGGTTGAATGTGAAGGTACATTTAAAAAGGTTTGAAAATGATGATTTTTATATTAAACATTAATTGAGAGACATCCAAATTTGTTGATATACTTCAAACCATGGTCTATGGTGAGCTCCTATCACCACCCAAAATAAGGGAAAAATAAAGTGCATTTTATTGTCTTGGTTTAATGTCATTTAAAGCATAAATTTCTTTATTGACTAGGTCAATATTATATTTCATAGAGAACAAACTTTTGTTTATATTTTTTATGTAGCCTGCTTATTTTTTTGCTAAGATGGTTTAGAGGTTGGATTTTATCAAATTTGAAATTTGGAAATGATAACTAACTTTTCTCTAGCTTTAAGGTTGTTTATCACATGCTTATGGATGTGATTAGGGCCACTATTAGATGACTATTGTAATGTGATTCAAAGTTTAGTCACAACTCTCACCTCTACGGATTCTTGGAAAATCATGAAATGCAAGATAGGGAACTATTTTAGGAATCTTGTGAGTTTATGCTTTTGGCTTTCTCACACCCCATATATTAAAATGAAATCCTCATTTTATTTGTCCTCTTGTCAAGTCTAACACTTACTTTCAAGTTATTATAAATCCCTTTTTAGGTTCAACGGTAATTAAATTATTTATAAAAATGTCAATTTTCTTAGAAATTATCCATTCGAAATGTCAAAATTTAAGGAATTTATTACCCTAGTCCCTTGGGTGCCAATTTTACAAACTAGGCTAGTTTTTTGTGATGCCTAAATTTTCTGTCACATCATCTAGTTTTCTTCTCTTTATGAAAGAGCAATTAAGCTTTGGGGGTTGTAAATGTGATGCCTTTGCATGAGGTAGGTGTAAACAAAGTTGAAAAAGAGGGTCTCCAAAAGGAAGAAGGCTATAACTTTCAGACAATAGAGACAGAGCTTGAGCAAAAAAAATTGATGGTCAAAGAAAAATAAAAGGAGTTGAAATGCAAGTTTTACAAATTGAAACAACTAAATCCATTGTTAAAGCAAAATTGAAAAGAATAGGTAACCTTGAATCAAGATTGGTCCAACATTGAGAGAATAACTAAAAGAGGAACACCAAGGCCATGCACACAAGAATATCAAAGGAAGGGTTTTTTTTTAATTGGTGAAACCCAAGAACTTTTGCCTTAGGCCAATCCACAACTATAATAATTGACAATAATTGACAAGATTTTTCTATTTTATTGTTTGGTAGAAGATTATTTCTCCCCATTCTTGCAAAATGCAAAAAGAAACAACAAAATAATGTTGTAAAGGTTACATTATATTAGACATTCAAAGTGAAAATAAATTGCCAAAGAAGTTACCTATATTTATTGCCCAAATTTTATAAATTTTTTACTGTCAAAGTGAAATTTGAAAAATTAAAAAATTATTTGACATTTGAATGTTGATCCTTACAAATGACACTTGCCCAAACCTTTATAGTTGATTCCAAGGCTAGGGTCGCAACATCTATTTAATTCTATGGTGTGAATTATTTATCCATAGGGTTTTATGATTGAACTATTTTTTTTAATGTGTTTTCCCAATGTAAATTTAAAGTTTGAATGGTCTTTAACCAATGAGAATATTGTTTATGTAAATTTAAATAATGGGAGGTATTTCAACTATACAATTTGTTACCAAATGTGAACTTAAAGCTTAGAGGTATTCAACCCTTCTTGGTTATTGTGGATTCTTCATATGATATGTGTGTTTGGATTTACATGTTTTTAATATGATGAGAAATGATGTTTTTAACGAATTTGCTTGGAAATCATGGGTGTTAATGTGCATTAGTCGATCTTAAGTGTTGATAGAGTTATAGGGATGTTTGAATGTCTTATATTAATTTTTGAACTCCACAATAAACCTTCTTTGGTTCCACTTGTTTGTTTGAATCAAGGTCAATGCATAATTACCTCCCCTCCCCCTTGTGGTCACATGTCATGGTTGTGCTTCAAAGAAATTGGGTGTCTCAAATTTATATAATAAAAATAATATTGTTTGTCTATCTATGCCATTCATACCTACCTTTTCCAATCATAACTTTCTCACTCTTTTTTTTAATAATTATCTCATTCCTTTCTCCCTACCCTCTTACATGGATATGAAAACAACAAATTAACATGTGCCTTTTCATGGCTATATTATGTATTTTTAAGCCTACATATTTAAACCTCTTTTCCCTCCACATGAAAGATGTGACATAAATAATGATGAACTATTGGGAACCATATGAGAACGTACCCCAAAAAAAAAAAAAAACCTTGATTTTGCTCAATTTTGAACTTTGCCCAAAGGCCAAGGCATTACACTTGTCATGATAAATAATTACCAAAACATACCATATGGCAAGTTATGAAACTTGAATCGAATGAATAAGAAAGTTATTGTGACTCGATGATGTATTACATGACTATGGATGAGATCATGGGATTGAATGTAGCTACTTGGAAGATTTTGAGTGTTGAGGACTTCTGTGGTGGTATGTTAGGTTTGTATAAATCAAGGAAACACCATAACCCAATTTTGAGTGATTAGAGAGGAAGGTGCATTTCATGTATAAGGTTTGGCAAAACTTCCATTGCATGCTCAATGACCCCTGAGTTTGGTTGCAAAGCCCCTTGGAAAAGATTTTTTTTTAAATGTGTGAAATATTCATGTCCTCTTGTCATTAAATACCTTTACCTATTGCTTTCTGGATTTGGAGCTCAATGGAGTTTGGTCATTGGTGTGTGTGAGGCACATATAGTAAGCAATATGCTCTAAACCCAACATACACCACCAAAATACAATTTCAATTCTCCACCTCTCCATTACATCTCAACCTCTCTATTTGAAGATCTTCATTTACAAGTATGTTGAGTAACCAGATCTGGCCATTGAAGGCCAAATATATAGCTAACATGACAGTGCACAATGAACTTAGATTTGAGTGCCAACTTTTTAATATTCCAAAATTCAATCAGAAAACTTTGGAATGAGAATGATAACTTTTTATACTCAAAGTTCAGTTTAAGGTATAAGATTTGAGTGGCCACCTTTTCGTATTCCAAGATTCAAGAAAAAACTTTAAAATGTGAATGAGAACATTTTAAACTCATAGTTCTCATTAAGGTATAAAGTGTTGTTTACAAAAGTTCCAATTTACAGAAGCCCTAATTGCTTGTGGCTTGCAAATCAAATTTCAAATTTTTGCAATTGTCATTAAACATGTAGCATTCCAAGCTTCGAGTTATGAATTGCTTTGTCTGAGAGAATAAAGCACTACCCAATATTGACATCATTCTCATAATTCAATCTTAACTGCAGTGACATGACATGGGCATAACAGACTCATTTGTTTGGAAGTGAATGCTCAGTGGCAGAATAAAAGAACCCATCACACATGAAGTAGAGGTCCTAAACTTCACCCTTGGAATCTATGGCATTTCTGCGGTAAACACTGGATGTAAATGCTATACTCTTCTAGTGCAAACTACTTTTTACTTCAGGGGTCAAGAATTCCTCTTGCAAAACACAAACTATCTACTTCTCTACTACAAAATGTTCACATCATATCCACCCTTTGGCATCAAACAGGGCGTGAAATCAAAATTAGTGATTTGGCCTTCATATATACCGCACTCCACATTTTTTAAGTTGCTTGATTCTACCTTTGACCATAGAATGAGTTGTGTACCACCCAAAATTCCCTGTCCATCTCTCAAACAGAAACAAAACAAAAATACCTCTGACAAAACCCAGATCACAGAGAAGGCAATTTGAAACAACCGCTTTCCCCAGTCCTGAACAAAAGAATCATACTATACAGTTTCCGTGGCAGTAATGACAGGCCCCTGAAATACAACTGAGTCAGCTCACTATAAGGGCCTCAATGATCTCAAAGTGCATTTGTAAACTTGCCCGTCGGCCTGCAAAGTAGAAAGTCTCAGACACCTGCAATTTTCCATCACCATGCTTGCAGGCTGCATCTTGCAGCAGTCCTACACAGCGATCTTTCTCTTGCACAACCCAGCGACGGAATCGATCTTGCCACTGTCGAGGGGTACCATGAAAAGCGATGAGGAGTCCTGGGTCTCTTACTTGTGCTGCTCGTGCTAAGCCCTCAAGAACATGTGGGTCCGTCTGGTACGCACCTTGACAATTCAAGCCGACATCCACGTAATGCACCTCTATGATGCTCCGCATAAACTCTTCTAGAGTTGTTGGTAACAATGATGACCCTCCAGACTCCTTTTGCCAAAAATCAGCAGACTCAACGTCCCTCAAACCCACCTGCAGAGAAAGATGTCCACACAATATTTTTAGGTCAGAGAGAATATGTACATCCCCAGATAATTGCCTCATTTCTAGTATCAGTTCTTCCTGTGGCAATAGCAATACAGAAGAATGCAGAGAAAACAGCCATTGGCAGATTAAAAAAAAAGAAGCACATACTACTCTCATCTCCTCCCCTTGAATATCTGAAGCTCATACCCTGGGCTCTGTTTTTGCAAAATTTCCCAGCGACTCCCATTTGGTCCCTGAGGCATGCTGTCTTATCATTCGTGCAGCTGTTTTCCCCGCATCCACACATTCCTCAAAATGTGACAGCTCAGCAAGGAGCTGATTTAACACAACACCTCCCTTGCTGAAGCCCAAGAAAATCATTCGCGGAGTCCTCATTCCACCTGCAAAGGTATGATCGCCACCTGGTTGTGCTGCTGCTGCTGTGGTGAGTGCATGGTGGCTACCTGAGAAAAACCCATTTTCCTTCGGCTGTTTCTTCCCCATTGCTACCCAGTCCTGCTGGCTTGAGGACAGCTCCATCTTTACCTACAAAACCACAGGTGTTTTGCATGGCAAACTATCAGCTGCCAATTCTTCAGACAGTACATGAGATATTTACTGGAAAAAGAAGAATCCAAAAACTAAAAGCACCACCAAAAACAAAACCAAGTCACATGAATACTAATCTTTATGAAGGTATGAGCATTTGCTTGAAAGACAAAGCATATGCCAAGCAGCAAGAAAGTGTCTGTCAGTCATCAAGTTTCAGAAAAACTTACTGCTAGTCTGAGAGAGTACTACAATGTGGTTATCTCACCAGGTTACAATTTGTTTTGCAAATTGAACCAATTTTTTGCAGCACTTGTCTTACTCATAGATATATCCATACAAGAAGATGGTGCATAATCAGGATCAGGAACACATTACTCTAATTGCTGTATGATTTGCCTATCACACACTATTGCATGAGTTATCCCAGATGTGAGAAAACAACAGAACTTGACCCAAAACCAAAAAAAAAGCATATTACTCCATAGCACTCTTGCACTGTTGGTGTTGAGAAAACAATTTGCAACTAGATGCCAGCAACATGACAGGATCAAAGGAAAGATAGATCAGAATCTGAAGCAGAAGAAAGAAAGCAAAAGTAGGGCTAAAATGCTCCAGAATCCCCTGAATAATGCAAATCACAGAGCTGTGATTTAGCATTCCTTTCAGGGAATGATCCTCAAACCCTAATTTTGCTGCATTCTTGAGCACCCACAGAAGACAAAACCAGGGCCAAAGAAAACTTCAGAAAAGCACGGGATAGAGACAGGCGGACAGACATACCTGAGACAAGCAATTGGTGAGGAGAGAGAGACAAGCCCGGGAAGCAGGCAATCCAGAAGGATTGTAAGAAGCGCCAGATGGTTCACCAGAGGTGGTGAGAGATGGAACCAAATTGTCGTAACAAGCGAAGGAGCCCTTGTAGTGAGACGGCTCCACGACCCAGGCGTTGACAGACGGCCCCAGCTTGGAGACCAGAATGGCCGCTATGGTTTCCAGCTTCGAGAGGCGTTCGATCTCCTGGTTGTATGTCCCTTCCACTCTGTCGCCCACGAAGAACACCACATTGCTTTCTGGCGGCTGCCTCCTAACCCCCACCCCGAACAACCCCACTCTCCCCTTATTCAGTTGCGTCTCCGAATTGCAAGCCATCATGGCCTTCTCTCTCTCTCTCTCTCTCTCTCTCTCTCTCACACACACACACACACACACACACACACACAAAGTGATGGGCCTGGGAACCTTGCGAGCAACGAGTATAGCTCAAGAAACAAAGCAAGGACAGGGGGAAGAACAATGAGAAAAAAAGCGGTCACCACAAGAGCATCGCGAGCCGCCGAAAGGCACAAGGACGCCATCACGCGTGTCTGACTGGCTGTGCCTGTACAGCTTGCTTGCACCAACCCCTTCCATCTCTCACCCATGATGATTCTCCACACCTCTCTCCACTCGCTTCAGCTGGAAATTCCAGCGCTCGTTCTCCACACTCTGCTTCTGCTTCTGCTTCTTCTTCTTCTTCTTCTACAGGCTAAAACTCCAGAGACCTCCCATACAAAGCCTCAAACAATCAACAAAAATGAAATCCAAAATTCCCTAAAACCTTACCACCATTCCTCCACATAGACCCAAACAACGACGACGACGACGAAGACAGGCTCTTTCCTGCAAGCTCCCTAAAAACTCAACAATCCAGCGCTTCAACAACAACAAAAAAACTCGCTCCTCAAAACAAAAAGCCCACCAGAAACAAACACAACACAGGGAAGAAGAAGAAGACGGCGGAAACGCACAAAAACACCACACGCCTTAAGAAGTCCGCGCGTGCGTGCACGGTGGTGCAACATGAGCGACGATGCTAAAAAAACCCCTCATCAGATAAGCATTACAATAATTTTCCACAAAACAGATTTATTTTTTTTAATAGAAAATTTTAAGATTGATTCTTTGAAGCTGCTAAGATCAAGAAGCGAACAGAAGAGAAGACGAGAAATTGGAAGAAGCAAAAGCGGAGGAGGAGCGCGAGAGCATCGCGCGCAGTGAGTGGCACGAAAATGGCACACACACGGGACACAAATAGAACACAAGGATTTAGGCGTTCAGGCAGGCAGGGCGCAGAGCGCAGCACTCTGGGGTGGTGGGGGGGGTAACCAGGCATTTCGTAGGGTGGGGCTGTAACTTCAAGCAGCGTTTTTTTTCTGGAGAAATTTCGCCATTTTTGGACAAAGAAATTGGGAATTTTGGGAGTTTTTTGGTTTTCCACGTGTAAACTTGACTAATGTTTGCCTTTTATTTGTGTTAAAAATAGCCAATATCTCGATATAAAAAAAAGAAAAAGAAAAAGAAAAACACTGGTTGTGGGGGGGAGGGGGAGAGGATCTAGGTAAGGATATGGGAGGCTGGTGGAGGTTTTTTTGGGGCTCGGGTCGGGCGGAGACTTGGAGGGTGGAAGGAGGGAGGTCCCCCTTACTCATTAGCAAACCAGCCCACAACTGGAAAAGAGCAAAGAGGATAAGTGGGGCTGCTTACTTAACGGTAAAGGTTAAAAACAAAACAAATTGTCAAATAAGGGCCTGTGTGAGATGGAGGCAAGGCAGACCCGAACTGAGTGTAAAAGTGTGGTGATTTGTTCTTAATATTTTTATATTATTATTTCTTGTGATACTTGGTGGGTATAAAAAGGATGATGTTTCAAAAATCAAAATGTTCACCAATGTGAGCATTCCATTTTTTAAAATGCCCTTCAAATAGTCGAGGGAAATTATGTTGGGTACTATAACCCAACACGTACACTTATAAAAACTACTAGACCAAGTTTTTAGTTTTTACGATGGGATGTATAACACTCTCTCTTCTAGGTGGTGTGGTGCTAATTTGCAAGTCTTGCAAAAACACAAGTGTTTTTAAGTGATCGCCTAGCATACACCATGTCTCCTTCAAGCTCCATAAGTTGCAAGCTTGTTTGTGCCTACCTTGAAAATCAAACGGCACAATGAAAGTCTCCAATTATTATTGTTATCCTCGCCTTGTCTTTGGGTATGCCATTGCACTTCTTCCTTTTTGGAGCTTTGAGCTATCCTTAAAGTCACCCATAAAGGAGACCAACTTGAAAAAACATGATTACTTTGTTGGGCAAAGTTGCCTCCAAGTCCTTTTGCATTATTTTTTATTGTAAAAACATTCATTATTTTTGCTAGTGTAGTTGAAGGCACCCTTATTTTATTTGATGAAATCTGCAAGCAAGCATTTTGAAAAGTGAACCGTTTACTTTTTCAAAAAGTGCAACACTTGCAAAAATGGGTGTTTCCTTTTTCAAAATGCATGTGTTAAGTTTTTTTACCTTTTTATTGTGGTACACAACGGTTACCCAATTGGTATCCACCATGCATCATGGTAAAAACTTAAAAACAACAAATCGACACTTTTTACATTAGCTAATGCCTTAGCCCTAAGGTGTTACCCTAAGTTTTTCTCACGTAATTTTATCCTTTATTGTTTTCCTTCCTTCTTGTTTTCATTTGTTAAGAACCTCAATTTCTTGTTTTCATGTGTTAAGAACCTCAATTTCTTGTTTTCATGTGTTAAGAACTTCAATTTCTTGTTTTCATGTGTTAAGAACCTCAATTTTGTTTTTGGCTACTCATATGCTTTCACATTTCTACATTGAGCTTGTAATCAATCATATTTCTCCATCAAGTCATTCATTTCTTACAACATTAATTTGAACTTTCTTTTAATAAAACATATTCAATTTTCAAATGGTAAGGATTAAAAAAAAATCAACTTTTTTTAATGTCAAATTATTTGAATCATATTTTTGTGACTAGTTAAGGTCTTCTTTTGCACACCTACTTTACTTAATCAAGGGTTCTTTGAGTTAATAGATGTTGCCACGGAATGAATTAGAAGCGGTTCCATCCTCTATGGTCTATCCTCAAACATATTTTTGTTGTTTTCAAATTTTTAGGTTGCTTACTTCCTTTTTGAAGAGGTGGTTTATTGCATCTAAACAAATAGAACCTTGGTGCGACCATGTCACTCATATGTATTTGAAATCTTGATGTTTCATTGCTTTTGTCAATGATTATATGTTGTTTTGAAATTTTGGTTTCTTGTTTGGAGGAAGAATGGATTGAATTTGATTGTTTGCATTAAAAATAAATTTTTGGACTAGCTTTAACTTGCACCATGATCACATGTTCACTTCATGGCTTCAATAAATCAAATCCTATGAATCAATATGTGTTTCAAAGAAGAGGTCGGCTTGTGTATGAGTGTGAAGTTTGAGCTTGGAACTTAAAGTTTAATGTGATTTTAATCCACCTACATGGATGAACACGTTCATAAATTAAATAATTTCATATGGATGAATTTCATTTATGATTTGGATGAAATTCATCCATGATTGGAAAATAAATAAATTCAAAATTATTTTTTATTCATCTTTAATTGTCGTCCAAATATTAATGTCTCAAACTTGAATGTCATTTAATAAATGATGGATAATGAAATTGTGATAGTAAGGGAAAATATGATGATGCGACCAAAATGATTAAATTTTTTTTTTTAATGAAATCATTTTCATGAAAAATGTTAAGCAATTCAAAAAATATTGTTATGGAACAAGTGTCACCTTCCCTACCCAATTATTGTCAACAACATTATATATTTACTTTGTGAACAACTAAAGTGCCTTTAAAATAAATAAATTTTTAAAAAACCACATTTTCATATATGAAAATAGGTTTTTAAAATAATGTTAATTAAGGTGCCTAAAACTGATTTTTTTTTTTCAAAAACCCATTATCACTAATGACATTACATAGTTTAAAATTATCCAAAACATTCAAAACCCCTTGTTTGTCAACAACATTGGTTAAATTTTTAAAATTATGGCACCCTTGATGAAAAATGCAAAAACAAACCCCCATTGTTGCCGATGATTGTTATAAATAGATTTGGAAATAGTTGTGGCACCTTTAAAGGAAAGGAAAGAAAAAACTCATTGTCATCAACAACACTAGGTCAACTTGTCAAAATAAATAAATAAATAATATTCAAATTTGTATTTAATTTTTTAATAAAAAAAACAGTGACCATGGGGTGGGTGTTAACACAGTAATGATAATATAGTTAAGACATTTTAAAATAATAGCATTTTAAACCATAGCATGAAATAAATATATAATGGAATTTACATTATATTATTCAACAAAATTTATATCATATGTAATTAGATTGTGTTTCATGAAACTCTAGTTAATTAAAATTATGGGGAAAACATTATCCATAAAATTTCAATGATAATTTAAAATATTCATCCATAATTCTAATGGAAGTTTTATTTATTAAAAACATAAACTAAATGCAATGCAAAAAAAAAATCATCCATACATTAGATGAATGAAAAAAATCATCCATAATGAGAACGAATGTTTACATTCATCCCCATGTTTGTTTCAAGGTTTATGAGTATGACATTCATTTTGCGATTAAATTCTTGGGTTTTACTTGCATTTGTATAGGGGAAAAGACATTTTATCATTCCAAGTTCTAACTCTAGGCTTTAAGCTTAAGCTCTAATCTCATGTGGTAGCTTGCTTCTTTCAAAAAAAGATTATTTTGGGGTTAACAAGCTCATGAAGGTATAGTTGACGATCATAAGTTGATTTTTTGGTTAATTCTACTTATAAAATAGAGACTTGGGAATAAGACATGTAAAGTGTCATTTGATCACACATTTTGAAGAATTTTTTATCAATTATTAATGTTAATTGCAAGTTCATTTGTTGGTTTTTTTTTTTTTT
>Ga0209208_10010613_pt1 | contig 11939 bp, 7 predicted proteins | sample S1TSphfallax_3_FD_187694 | JGI IMG/M metagenome (GOLD analysis project Ga0209208, IMG submission 187694) | Host-associated microbial communities from peat moss isolated from Minnesota, USA - S1T2_Fd - Sphagnum fallax MG (SPAdes) (version 2) | ecosystem: Host-associated > Plants > Peat moss >...
GGCAGCTGGGTGGCAGGCGGCGGCAGTTTTGGCCAGGCAAATGGCGATAGGCTGTCGGACTATGACAGCATTGTCGGGCAGGGCTTTGGCATCGCCCCCGGCGCGGTCATTGGCATCGCCTACGCACATCTGCAGAGCAACACGCAATCCGGCCAGCAACTGGTGAAGGGCGGCACCAACGGATTCTACGGCTATGGCGTCGTGGCGCCGGGGCAATGGCAGTTCGCCGGCGTGCTGGGCGGCGGGTCCACCGCGCTGACCAGCACGCGGCTTCTATCGCCGCTGGGGCTGAGCGCCGGCGGGTCGCAGAGCGAAGGGTTCTACGAAGGCGCCTTGCAGGCCCGCTTCCTGGCGCAGTTTGGCCAGGGCTATGTCATGCCGTTTTCCCGGGTGGCGTATATCGATACGACGCGCGGCGCCTTCGCGGAAACCGGCGCCGGCAATCTGGACATCGCCTATGGCGCGCATGACGGCAGCCTGGCGGCGATTACCGGCGGCATTCGCGCGGGCTATGATGGGCAGGGGCCAGGCTACGCGGTCTCGCCCTGGGCCGAGGTTTCGGGTTCCGGCTTTGCGGGCAACGCGAAGATCTCGGAAATCGCGACGATCGGGGTGGCGCCGAGCACCCAGACCTCGACCGCGGCGCCGGGCAGCCTGGTCAATTTCGGCGCCGGCGTCACCTTCAGCAAGGATTCCTGGTCCGGCAGCCTGTCCTATCAGGGCCAGGCGGCAAGCGGCGCACAGTTGAACACGTTCGCCGCGAGCGTGACGTATCGTTGGTGAAGGAAGAAAGAGAGGGAAGCCGGGTGGTGGCAATGCTGCTGCCAAAGCCAGCAGGAGCGAAAGTTTTTTTGGTTACTTTTTTTTCAAAAAAAGTAACTTCTTTCTTCAACCTCTAGAAAATTCGATCTTCCGCCGTGAGAAATGCTCGCTGATCGCGTCGTAACGACCGCTCGCGCCAGTCCAGTGGTCATGACCGACGAATGCAACGCAGCGACGCACCAAGGTCTCCCTATAGGCTTTGAAATGCGGCTTGTTCGGTAGCGGACGGAGCGGGTCGAACGGCAGGCCGTCACGGAAATCGCCTTCGCCATAAATGTGCAGAAGTTCCCCGAGCCCCATAAAACGTGACTGGTCCTTGGCAGATGTTATCAAAGCGACCGGCGTGCCGAAGGCGAGGCAAGGCATCGCGCAATGCAGGCGCGACGTTATGACGAAACTGGCCTCGGCGTATTTGTGGAGCAGTTCCATTGCCATGCCGAACCGTGAGTCTCTGTTGGTTTCGAAAGTGATCTGGGAGACGGTCTGAGCATCTGGCGCCACTTTGCGCACCAGGTTTTCGACCCTGGGCGGCACATCATTGATCAGGACGTGGCCGGCAATCATTTCGACGCTAGGGCGCTGCAAGGTCAGGCAGAGGCAGGCCGAGAAATAGCCGTCGATCCCGCTTCTGTGGAGGAGCTCCAGCGTGTCCAGATCGCGCGCGCCGATGGGTTGGCGTTGACGGAAATAATCCAGTCCAGCGCCTTGCAGCATGATTTCGGAAGGTTTGCGTCCCGAGCTGCTTTTCAAGCTTGAGATGTGCATGGAGATCAGCAGCGGATCGATATCGCGCGAGGGCGGCCAGCTTTCGGGCCAGTCGGCGTACCAGCCGTTCATGATGAGTTTGACGGGGTTGCCGTCGGCGCTGCGAAACTCGAATGTGTTTTCGCGGTCGATGAATTCGTCGATGCGCGGCAGAAACTGGCCGGCCGCTATACTTTGGATTTCGTCACCGAGATTCAGAGTTTTGTAGGTGAGCAGACCAAATTTCTGCATTTTGCTTCGCCTTCTGCCGACGAAACGATAGGTCACGAGGTAAGTTAAGGAAGCGCTTCTTTTTTGAAAAAAAGAAGCAAAAAACTTTCAGTCCTGTGGGCTTTGGCAACGGCATCGCCAACGCCCACCGCTTGCTTACGTCTACAAAGCCCGCTCCGGCAGAAACCCACCAGACTGCCGGTGCCACAAGGCGGCGTACGCCCCCTGCCGGGCAAGCAGCGCCGCGTGGCTGCCTTGTTCCACGATGTGGCCGTGGTCGATGACCGCGAGCCGATCCATCCGCGCGATGGTGGACAGGCGGTGGGCGATGGCGATGACGGTGCGCCCCTTCATCAGGTCGTCGAGCTGCTCCTGAATCGCGGCTTCGACTTCCGAATCCAAGGCGGAGGTGGCTTCGTCCAGGACCAGGATGGGCGCGTCCTTCAGGATGACGCGGGCGATGGCGATGCGCTGGCGCTGGCCGCCGGAGAGCTTCACCCCGCGCTCGCCGACATGCGCGTCGAACCCGCGGCGGCCCTGCCAGTCCTGCAATTCCTCGATGAAGTCCAAAGCATGCGCCTGCGCGGCGGCGGCGATCACCTCATCCTCGGTCGCGCCGGGGCGGCCGTAGCGCAGATTGTCGAGGATCGAGCGGTGCAGCAGGGACGTGTCCTGTGTGACCATGCCGATCTGCGCGCGCAGGCTTTCCTGGGTGACGAAGGCGATATCCTGGTCGTCGATCAGAATCCGGCCGTTGCGCGGATTGTGAAATTTCAGCAGCAGGTTGACGAGGGTGGACTTGCCGGCGCCGGAGCGGCCGATCAGCCCCACCCGCTCGCCCGCGGCGATTGCGAGGTCGAGGTCCCTCAGCACGCCGCCGCGTTCGCCTTCGCGGCGGATGCGGCCATAGTCGAAATCCACATGCTCGAAGCGGATCTTGCCGGCGCGGAAATGCAGCGGCGCGGCGTCCGGGTCGTCCGCCATCTGCCGCGGCACCGCGATGGATCGCATCGAATCCTGCACGATGCCGACATTCTCGAATATCCCGGTGATGTTCTGCGCGACCCAGCCGGACATGTTGGAGATTTGCCAGGCGAGCGGCATGGCGGTGGCGACGGTGGCGATGGAGATATGGCCGGCGCGCCAGGCGATGATGGCGACAGCGGCGGTGCCGACCATCATCGCGGCGTTGAGTATGGTGAGCGTGAAGCTGAGCAGGGTGATCAGGCGCAGCTGGTGGTGGAAGGTCGCGGTATGCTCATCGACAGAGTCGCGGACGAAGGCATCCTCGTCACGGGCGCGGGCGAAGAGTTTTACCGTGAGGATATTGGTGTAGCTGTCGACGACGCGGCCGGTGAGATGGGAGCGGACTTCCGACATCCGGCGCGAGCGCTCCCGCATTTCCGGCACGAAGCCGCGCAGCAGTATGGCGTAGCTGACGAACCAGAGGACGATGGGGATGGCGAGGTGCCAGTCAACCCGGGCGAGCAGCAGGATGGCGCTGCCGCCATAGACCGCGATGTACCAGACGGTGTTGATGGATTGCACGACGCTTTCACGCAAAGCCGGACCGCCCTGCATGACGCGGTTGGCGATGCGGCCGGCGAAGTCGTTCTGGAAGAACGTCCAGCTCTGGCGCACCACGTGCCAGTGGCTTTGCCAGCGGATGAGGTTGGTCATGCCCGGGTTGATCGCCTGGTTGGTGATGAGGTACTGCACCAGCAGCGCGACGGGCCGCACCAGCAGCAGTGTGGCGGCCATGCCGAGCAGTTGCAGGCCCGATTCGTGCAGCGCTGTGTCAGGGTTTTTGGCGGCGACCAGCGCGGCGATGTGGCCGATGAACACGGGAATGAGCGTGTCGAGCAGCGCGACCGTGAGGCCGGCGGCAAACAACGCGGCGACGAGGCGGGGCGTCTGGCCGATGAAGTGCCAGTAGAAGCGCGCCAGGGCGCGCGGGCTGTCGATTGCCGGCGGCGGCGTGTCCGGCGGCAGGGTGGTCGGCTGCAGGAGATTTTCAAAGAAGCGGAACATGGCCTCAGCGATGCGGGAGGAAGCGGGGCGGGTCAACCTGTAGCGCATTCGGTCTTAGAGGACGTAAACGCCGCATTTTTGATGTTTTCAAACCCGGCCGCCGCGACACAAAGAAGGTTTGTTTTTACCGGCGAAGCGTGCTGGCGATTGCAGGCTGTGGTGATGCTATCGGAGCACCTAGCGGGAAAGTTAACGGATATGTCATGGTACGATCAGGAATTCGTTAGACTAACAAGTCCCTAAATTCGGTGGCTCCAGGAACTTTTGTAAAACAAAACAGCTTTCTAAGGGTATTTCACGGACAAAATTTTCGCTTTCGAATAAATTTTTTTCAACCCTACGTGTTATGGAAATTAAGCAATCAAAGCCTCATATAAGTTTTCTGTTGCGTGGCGACCCATTTTTTAGTTGAAGAGGGTTTGTGTTGCTTGATGGCGAAGACTTTGGCCCCGATGTTAATCTGCCGTGTTGTTGCGGACTTTGCCCGTTAGTGGCCGTACGTTACAACTTGAGGTTCGTCACGCATCCGTTTCATTTAAAATTTGTAATCGCAGGCTTGGTGAGGTGATGCGAGGACATTCGACGCGTGAGGCCTGAAAGGGTTGCCAATGTTGCAGTCTAACTTGATGGCGGTCGACGGAGCGAATCTCGAAAAGCCTTTGCAGTCTGAGGCTGCGGCGCCGGTGGTTGCGGTATACCGCAGGCGGATCCTGGCAAAGTCTGAAGCCTTTGTGCGCGAACAGGCGTTGGCGCTGCGGCGCTGGCGGCCGGTACTGCTGGGCGAATGGCGGATCGACGGGCTGGGGCTGGACGGGCTGGACGTAAAAGCCGTGCATAAGGGGGCTGGCAGCGTCTTGCAGCGTGCCGCCGGCGCGGCATGGCGGACGCTTGACCGCGGGCCGTTGGGGCTTTGCAAACTGGCGCGGCGGCAAAACCCGCGGCTGATCCACGCGCATTTCGGTTTTGACGGCGTCGAGGCATGGCCGGTGGCGCGCCAGCTTGACGTGCCGTTGCTGGTCACGCTGCATGGCTCGGACATCACCACGCGGATGAAGTGGTTTGCCGAGGGTAAAGCCGGCCGGCGCTGGCAGTCATACCCGCAGCGCCTGACCGCGATGGCGCGGGAAGGAAACGTGGCGTTCGTCGCCGTCTCCGAGAACATCCGGCACGCGGCGCTGGCGGCGGGATTGCCGAACGGGCGGATTTTCGTGCGGCCGGTCGGTGTGGATACCAGCCGGTTCGCGCCCTCAGGTCCGCCGGTAGCGCAGCGGGCGCCGGTGATCCTGTTCATGGGACATCTGGTCGAAAAGAAGGGCATCTGCTTCCTGCTGGATAGTTTTGATATCGTGCGGCGGAAATTGCCGAATGCGGAACTGGTGATCGCGGGTGAAGGGCCGGAACACCGCAAGCTCGCGAGCCGCGCGGCCAAGTCCGGCAATGTGCGGTTTGTCGGCGGCTACACGCCGGAACAGGCGCGCGACCTGCTGGGCCAGGCGCGGGTGCTGTGCCTGCCCAGCGTGACGGCCGAGAGCGGCGATGCGGAGGGTCTTGGAATCGTGATTCTGGAAGCCCAGGCCAGCGGTGTTCCGGTGGTCACCTCCGCGCGCGGCGGCGCTACCGAAGGGATTATTGATGGCGATACCGGGTTTGCATTCAAGGAGCGTGACGTAGCGGCGATGAGCGCGCATCTGCTGCGGTTGCTGACCGACGACGATCTGGCGGCGCGGCTTTCCAAGGCGGCCGTTTCGTTCGCGCGCGAGAAGTTCGATCTGGAAACCTGCACGGCAGCGTTAGAGGATCTCTACGATCAGGTGGCGGAAGGAAAGATATAAGGAAGCGCTTCTTTTTTGAAAAAAAGAAGCAAAAAACTTTCGGTCCCTTAGGCCGTGCTCGTTTCCACGCCAGCGGCTCGATTTCACAAAAACTTGTTGCTTTCCTCTCACAAGTAAGCCGCCGCCATATCCGTCGCAAATGCAGAAGGCGAGCCTTCCCAAATAATCCGGGCGTGTTCGAGAACATAAACCCTGTCAGCATGCGGCAGCGCGAATGTGACGTTCTGCTCGCCAAGCAAAATCGTGATGTCGGTCTCGTCGCGCAGGGTTTTCATCGCGTCCGAAAGCTGGCCGAGGATGACCGGGGCGAGGCCCAAGGTTGGTTCATCGAGGATGAGAAGCTTCGGTTTCATCATCAGCGCGCGGGCGATCGCGAGCATCTGCTGCTCGCCGCCGGAGAGCGTGCGCGCGGATTGCGCGGCGCGGGTTTTCAGGATTGGGAACAGGCCCAGCAGCCAGTCACGCCGCGACGAGCGCTCGGCCTTGGCCAAATGCTGGCCGCCCAGCGCGATGTTCTCGGCCACCGAGAGCTCACCGAACAGCTCGCGCGTTTCCGGACACTGCACGATCCCGCCGCGGGCAATCTGTGCGGGGCTGCGGCCGGCGAGCACTTCACCATGCCAGGCGACGCTGCCCCTGTAGGGCACCAGGCCGGAAATCGCGTTGAACAAGGTCGTCTTGCCGGCACCATTCAGGCCAACGACCGAGACAAATTCGCCTTCCCGCAGATGTAGACTAACAGAATCCAAAGCCTGCGCCTTGCCGTAATGGACGCTGAGGTCTTTGACGTCGAGGATCGTCTCGTGATTGCTGAAGGCAGCCTCGGGCCGCTCATGGGTGGTGATGCCGCCGCCGAGATAGACCCGGCGCACGGTCTCGTTGCCCATCACCTCGGCGGCGCTGCCTTCGGCGATCGTCTCGCCGAGATAGAGCGCCATCACGCGATCGACCATCGCGGCGACGGATTTGACGTTGTGGTCGACCAACAGAACAGCGCGGCCTTCGTCACGAAAACTGCATATGAGGTTAGAGACATCCTTCACCTCGCCGGCGGTCAGCCCGGCGAAGGGCTCGTCCACCAGCACCAGCTTGGGGTCGCGGGCGATCGCCTTGGCAAGCTCCATGCGTCGGAGATCGGCGAAGGGCAGCGTGCTGGGAAGCCGGTCGAGCACGGCCGCAAGGCCGACACGCTCGGCAATGCTGCGCGCCTTCTCGATTGCCGCCGCGCCGGCGCGCAACGCGCCCAGGCGGTCAGGCAGCAGGCCGAGCAGAATGTTCTGCAGCACGGTCTGCCGGTGCAGCGGGCGGGAATGCTGGAAGACGATGCCGATGCCGGCGCGGGCGATCTGATGCGTCGGCTTGCCGGCCAGATTGTTGCCGTTGAGATTTACGGATCCGGCATTCGGCCGCTCGATGCCCATGATGAGCTTCATCACGGTCGACTTGCCGGAGCCGTTGGGGCCGATCAGCCCCAGAATCTCGCCGGCCCGAACGTCGAAGCCGACATTCTTGACCGCCACCAGGCCGCCAAAACGCTTGGTCAGGCCACGGACTTCGAGGCAGGGGGTGGGTTGTCTCATGGCCGGCAAGACCAGAGGGGCTTTGCCCCCCTGGACCCCCCACTAAGGCCTGAGGCCTTAGAACCCGCTTCTGGCCGGTGAACAGAGGGGCCATCGCCGGGCGTGAAAAATGCAGGGGCGCGATGGCCCCTCTGTTCACCGGCCAGGACCGGTTTCCAAAGGCTCAGCCTTTGGCGGGGGTCCAGGGGGCAGAGCCCCCTGGCCTTGCTTGTTATGAGGCAATCCACCCTCGTCATGCCCGGCGCTCGTGCAGCAGGCCCAGCAGGCCGTTGGGGATGAAGAGGATCACGAGGAGGGCCAGGGCGGCGACGACGAAGCCGGAGAGCTGGCCGATCGGGCGCAGGATTTCGCCGGCGCCGATCAGGAAGGCGGCGCCGAGGACGGAGCCGATGATGGTGCGCCGGCCGCCCAGCACGGCGGCGATGATGACCTGGATGCCGACCGCCACGTCCACCATGGCGTTGACCGAGGCGGTGCCCAGGTAGAAGACCAGGAACGCGCCGGCCAGGCCGGAGAAGAAGGCGCTGAGCACAAAGGCCGCGACCTTGTGCTTGACGATGTTGAAGCCGAGCGCCTGCGCCTCGATCGGGTCCTGGCCGGCAGCTTGCAGGATCAGGCCGAACGGTGAGTTGGCGACGGTCATCAGCACGCCGCCGGCGATGACCATCAGGCCGAAGGCGTAGTAGAAATTGACGGTGGCGCTGCTGGAGATGAAGTCGGGCACCGAGAGGCCGATTTCGCCGCCGGTGGTGCCGGCGAAGATGACGATGGCGTCCTGCAACAGCAGCACCGCCACCAGCGTGATGAGGCCGAAATACGGGCCGCGCAGGCGCAAGGCAGGCACAGCGAGGACGAGGCCGCCGATGACCGCGGCAAGCGTGCCGATGGCGATGCAGACCGGAACGGGCAGGCTGTAATCAGCGTCCGCCAGGCCGGCGCCGTAGGCGCCGAGGCCGATAAGGAAGGAGGGGCCGAAATTGACCTCGCCGGCATAGCCGAACAGCAGGTCCCAGGACATCGCGAAGACGGCGTAGAAGCAGATCATGGTCAGCACGCCGATGATGTAGTCGCCGACGCCGAGCCAAGGGGCGGCGGCGAATGCGACGACCACGATGGCGGCGATGATGAGCAGGCGTTTCATCGGCGCCCCAGCAGCCCCTGCGGGCGGAAATAAAGAACCGCGACCAGCAGCAGAAGCGCGGGGATCGAGCGCCACGAAGGGTCCACGAGATAGGCGGTCAGCGTCTCCAGATACCCGACCACGTAGGCGGCGAACACGGTGCCCGAAACGCTGCCGAGGCCGCCGAGCACGACGATGGAAAAGGCCGTGCCCGTCAAAGCCGGAATATAGGCCGAGCTGGTGCCGAGAAAGCCGCCCAGCAGGACGCCCGCAATGCCGGCGAGCACGCCATAAATCCCCCAGGCGACCAGGTGAACATATTGCAGCTCAACCCCCAGCAGCGTGAGGCCGCGCGGATTGATCGAGGCGGCGAGCAGGTTTTTGCCAACCTTCGTGCGGTTGACCAACAGCCAGAGCCCGCCCAGCGTCGCCCAGGAGACCGCCGCGATGAAAACCTCGTTCCACGGCGTGCTGACGCCAAGAATATTGACCGTGCCGGAAACCAAAGGCTGCACCGTAATCGGCGTGCTGGTGAAGACATAGGCCAGACCAATCTGCAGCATCACGCCCCACAGCAGCGTGCCGGTAAGCACGAACAATTCCCGCTCGCTATTGGCAATCGCGCGGGACCGCTGGATGGGACGAACGATAATGAAATAGGTGGCGAACGCCGTGACGACGCCAGCCGCAATCCCGGCAACCGCGCCAAGATAAGCGCCAAGCCCAATATCCGTGCCGACATACCAGGCCACCATCGCCGCGGTGACAAGAATGGCGCCATGCGAAAGATTGAGCACGCCCGAGACGCCAAAAATCAGCGTAAACCCCAACGCCCCCAACGCATACAACGCACTGATGGCAAACCCATCAATCAAAATCTGCACCGCTAACATTAGCCCGGAAGCCTTTGCATCTGGGGCGTCGGCAAGCAAGGCCAGGGGGCTTTGCCCCCTGGACCCCCACCAAAGGCTGAGCCTTTGGAATCCGGTCCCGGTCGGTGAAGAGAGGGGCCGGCCCCGCTCGTTTCAACACCAGTGGCTTTGAAGGCCCCTCTCTTCACCGACCGGAATCGGGTTCTAAGGGCTGTGCCCTTAGTGGGGGGTCCAGGGGGGCAAAGCCCCCCTGGCCTTGCTTGCCGAAGTTCCAGTTGCACAAGCCCCGCGCTAATTGCCGGCAGAGGCGAGTTTGACGAAGCTGGGGAAGGTGGGTTTGGCGTTGGCCAGGCTCAGGGGCCAGATGCATTTCTGCACCCCGTCCTGCCATTGGATCGCCACGCCCGTGACGTAGCCGGTGCCGAAGCGCAGCGCGTGGGTGTACGGCGAATCCGGCCCGAGGAATTCCAGCCGGCCCTGGGTGCCGACATAGTCGGTTTTTTCCAGCGCGGAGACGATGGCGTCCGGCTTGGTGGACTGGGCTTTTTCAATCGCTGCGGCCAGCACGAAGATGGCGTCATAGGTGGTGTAAGCGGAGTATGCCGGGGTGACGCCATAGGCTTTTTCATAGGCTTCCGAGAACGGGATGGTTTTCGGCGTGGTGGCGACATTGGGGGCGGCGACGTTCAGCGTGATGACGCCTTCAGTCGAGCCGTTGGTGGCTTTCCAGAAGGCGGAGCTGCCGGCCTGGGCGTTGATGCCGGCGAGCGGCAGCGGCACTTTCTGGTCGGCCCATTGCACGGTCGGCTGCACGCCCACATGCGCCCAGCCGGCGATGATGGCATCCGGGTGCAGGGCTTCGATCTGCTGATAGATCGGCGTGAAGTCGGCGGTGTCGGGCGAGAACCGCACTTCCTTGAGGATCTGCAGACCGGCACCCGGCAGGCAGCCGGCGTAGCCGGCGTCGAGCGGCTTGGTCCAGGCCGCGTCCTCGCTCATCACGACGACGGTTTTCATGTGCAGCTCGTCGACGAGGATGTCGTGCGATGCAGAGCAGACGCCGGCCGCGAGGAAGGCGGAGGGAAAGTAGGCGTGGAAGACGTATTTGCGGTCGGCGTAGTCCTTGTGGACATAGGCCGAGATGTCGTTGCTGGCGGCGCCGGTGATCAGATAGGGCTCGTGCAGGCGGGTGGCCCATGGTTCCAAAGCGAGCGCGATTTCCGAAATCCAGTTGCCGACGACGGCGACGACATGGTCCTGCGTGACCATGCGCTGAAACGAGCTGACGGCGCTGGTGGAGGAGACCTGGTCGTCCTCGATCACCAGTTCGAGCGGCCGGCCCATGACGCCGCCTTGCGCGTTGATCTGCTCGACGGCGAGCTTGGCGCCGTTGGCGATGGCGGCGCCGGGAATGGTGGAGAGCGATGACGAGATGCCGATTTCGATCGGGGTGCTGTCGGCGCGGGCGGCGGGGACGGCGAGGGCCGTGAGGGCGGTGCCGGCGAGCAGGGCAGTAAGCGCGCGGCGAGGCGCGCCAAAGAGTCGTTTGGACATTTACTTCTCCTCCACTTTTTTTCGGGGCTCTATGACCCTTGCGTTAACTAATGGCGGGGTGAGCCCCGCTTGGCAACGGGTTTGTCGGATTTTTCGTTGCTGCGCTGCGGTATGAGAAAGGAAGCGCTTCTTTTTTGAAAAAAAGAAGCAAAAAACTTTCGGTCCTGGCGGGCATTGGCATCTTCATTGCCAAAGCCCGAAATAAATAAAGTTTTTTGCCTTTCTTTATGATGGCTTGGCTGACCCTGTCAGCTCGTCTTCGATGTGGATACGTATGATATCCTCGAACGATGTTTCGCCGACAAACCCCAGCGAGATCGCGCGGCTGGCATCGAAGTCGCGGGCCCAGGCGGAGATCATGCGGGTGATGCCCTCGTCCGGTTCGCGGCGGATCAGGTTGACGGCATCCTCGCCGGCGACGGTCTTCAGGGCGTCGATGGCGTCCGCGACGGTGGCGGAGAGGCCGGGCATGTTGAGGTTGGGGCGGGGGCCGAGGGCTGTTGTGTCCAGGCTGGCGGCGTGGACCAGGAAGCTGATGGCGGTGCGCGGGCTGGCGAACCAGTGGCGCAGCGTGTCGGGCACCGGGAGGATGGCTTCGCGGCCCACCAGCGGCTCGCGCAGGATGTTGGAGAAGAAGCCGGAGGCGGCGGCGTTCGGCGCGCCGGGGCGGATGCAGATGGTGGGCAGGCGGATGCCGATGCCGTCGAAAAACCCGCGGCGGCTGTAGTCGGCCAGGAGCAGTTCGGCGATGGCTTTCTGGGTGCCGTAGCTGGTGAGCGGCGCGGTGAGAAAATCCTCGCCGATGACGTCCGGCAGTGGCGCGCCGAAGACGGCGACGGAGGAGGTGAAAATCAGCTTTGGCCGGTAGCCGCTGCCTTCATGTTCGCGCCGGATGGCTTCGAACAGCGCGCGCGTGCCGTCCAGGTTGACCTGGTAGCCTTTCTCGAAATTTTTCTCGGCCTCGCCGGAGACGATGCCCGCGAGGTGGAAGATCAGGTCCGGCCGGTCCGCGATGAGGGTTTGCGCGGCGCCGGGGATTGTGAGGTCGGCGGTCAGCGCGCGGGCCGGCAGGCCGGGCGGGGCTTGCGGGGCGATCACGTCCGCGAGCGTGAAACCGGCGATTTTCTGGCCGCCGATTTCGCCCTCCGCGGCG
>Ga0209208_10010615_pt1 | contig 11937 bp, 9 predicted proteins | sample S1TSphfallax_3_FD_187694 | JGI IMG/M metagenome (GOLD analysis project Ga0209208, IMG submission 187694) | Host-associated microbial communities from peat moss isolated from Minnesota, USA - S1T2_Fd - Sphagnum fallax MG (SPAdes) (version 2) | ecosystem: Host-associated > Plants > Peat moss >...
CATTAATCTACACTTTGGTTCTGTAAAAGCAGGGTTGGTAGAAACTCCTAGCTCATTTTCACTCTAAATTCAGTCTTAAAAAGACAACATCTTCATACTTAAAATAGTCCAAAAGGTTATTTGGAGCATTGGAGCAGTCCCCCCAATGGAAGCATCTCTTTGGACCTGGTTGCAAAATAGAAACAAATGCATTTCCCCAACAAATATACCCTTTCAGTTTATATACATGAGAGTCGAACTTTGGGCAAACCATATGGGATAAAAACTGAGGTGCTATTGGGAACATTCTAGGGAACAACTTGGGAACTTAGGGAACCTCAATTGAACACAATGAGAACATATTGGGGAACACAATGAGATGCGTTTTTTCATCCACTATGGATGGACTATGGATGGACACGCCCCTTCTTCCCCTTTTGATGCCACAAAGGTGGACTGGATCCGACAAGAGAGCCTCATGGGGTACCTAATAAGTCGCTTGCGTACTTAGGTACCTGAAATGCGGGCAGCCAGAAAAAAAAAGTGTCATAAGCGCGAGGGAGCCTGAGCGCAAAAAAAACACTTGGGTGAGAAGAAAGGAAAGAAAGAGAAAGAGAACGAGAAGGAGAAGGAAGATGTACTTTGCCGTGATTCATCGTCTCTTTTTTGGCTCGTTTCGCATTGACGAGAAGGAAGTTTGCAATGGGGGAAGTAACAATTGTTAGTATGCCAGGGAGATAGCAACAGGGAGCCTTTGTTATAACGCTGGCTCCGGTGCTGTGGAAGATGAGAAGGGAATAAGTAAAAAAAAGAAGGAAGTGAGTGTGTAGCAGGAGATAAGAAATGGTGGAGGTGGAGGTGCCGCTATGGCTGAGAGGCTTGCCTCTTGCACCAGAGTACCACCCCTCTGAGACAGAGTTTTTGGATCCCATAGCATACATTCTGACTATAGAGCAAGAAGCCAGCAAATTCGGTATCTGTAAGATCGTCCCTCCGTTTGTGAAAGCTTCCAAGCGAGCGGTGGTAAATAATCTCAATATGTCGTTGTCTCGCTCCCACGAGGCGGTGACCCAACAAACAGCAGATGGGTTGTTGCCACCACCCATGGCTAGACGCATAGGCTCCGCCCGGACCATCACCGCTACCGTAGCAAAAAGTGGAGGTCTAGATTTGGAGGATGGCTGGAAACCCAAGTTTACCACACGGTGGCAGCAGTTGGGATGCAACTCCAAGAAATCGAGGGCATTTCCGCAGTTTGTGTCACAGAAGTCGGTTTGGCAGAGTGGAGAATCTTACACTCTGGACCAGTTTGAAGCGAAGGCCAAGATATTTTCACGAAACCGTCTTGGAACATCAAAAGAGGTTGCCCCTCTGTCTGTTGAAGCATTATTCTGGAAAGCAGAAAGTGAGAAGGCCATTTCCATTGAGTATGCAAATGACATTCCAGGTTCTGCATTTGGAAGAGGAACAAGTGAGTGTACAGTTATGACATCTTGTAAGAAACGCAAAAGGAAGAGGTGTGTGGATTCTGAGGAAGCATCCGAGGAAGGCTTAGGTCAAGTTGAGGAGGACAAGGTCAATCTGAGTGAAGAGAAAGACGAGACAGGGAAGGAAGGAGAGTATCCCAGGGGTTTGGGTTTGGAACCAAACAGCCAGACCAGACATAGTGATGGATGCAAGCTCTCCAATAGTGCTTGGAATATGAGAAATGTTGCCCGCTCTCCGGGTTCTTTGCTGCAGTTTATGCCGAATGAAGTGCCAGGTTAGTTGCAACCCTTGATACATCATGCTGGAAACATGAGAATTATGTGTCCTGAATTTGGCTCCAACTGTCCCAATGCACAGGTAAATGTATGGCAATCAATGGTTGTCAACTTTTTCTGAGGTCTTATTATGAAAGATTTTTGCTCATGGTATAAGGTGTGATGGAACACTTGGGAGAAAAGCCAGGAGTGGGTGGGATGGGTGTAGGTGTGACATCTCCAATGGTGTACATAGGAATGTTATTTAGCTGGTTCGCATGGCATGTGGAGGATCATGAGCTGCACAGTTTGAATTACTTGCACATGGGAGCCTCAAAAACCTGGTATGCAGTGCCTGGGGAGGCAGCAACTGCTCTGGAAGAGGTTGTGCAGGTCCATGGCTATGGAGGCGAGCTCAATTCAAGAGGCAAGTTGTCAAGGGCCTATACTCTGGAATGTGAGCGAGCTAATGTGCAGTGTGTAATATATTAGGGTACTGTATCTTAACTTTCCATTTGTTACTGTCCTTTTCCATGGCAACTTGATATGAGGGCAATATGAGCAGTGATTAACAAAGACTATAGGATAAGTCTATACTGGGGTTATGAAGAACTAGGTGATGTCTTGTGTGGAAGTGGGTGGATACCTATGCAGCAACTCTTGGATGATTGATTGGCTTTGTTTATCAAGAAGCGTCACTTTTTTGTAGCAGCTCAGATTGTGAACCCTACACATATGACGAGCATCTCCGTGGATGGGGGCCTGGCACACAACATCCTGCTATACATATATGATGTCCTTTTGTAGATAAGGCTCTGAGATGATTCATTTCTAAGGCAGCTTTGGTTGACTCAGTTGGCATCTCCTCATGTGGTCAGATGCGTTTGCTCGGCTGGGGGAAAAGACAACACTTATGTCACCAGAAATTTTGGTGGCTGTCGGTGTACCATGTTGCAGGTGCCTGTGCTAGTCATTTTCATAAAAAATGAATTGGTAGTTCCTCCTAATCAGATTCTCTAAAGTCACAAGTGTCATTTAGTATTTTGGGGCAGCAATAAAATGCTGGATTCCCTTTTAAAAGATGATTTCAGTAACTTTGCTCCTTTTATGGCAGACTTGTGCAGAATGCTGGAGAGTATGTGGTTACTTTCCCACGTGCCTACCACTTGGGCTTCAGTCATGGTTTGTTGCTGTGGATTTTCTTGTTTGGATATGCTATTTTTGCTTGTAATTCATGGTACATTCAAAACAGACAGTTTGCAATATCTGGTAAAAGAGAGACCAGTGAGCGCTGACAGTAGGACAGTGGAGCAGCCATATGTTAGGTTGACATCAATATGGTTGCTCCACTGTCCCAATGTCAACACCCACTGTAGATGTTGGGACATCAATGGGCATCACTGTTGATATCCATTGATCTTTCACTGCACTTGAGTCTTGGTGTTTTCCAGTACATCAAAGGTATTGAGGTCTTGCACCGGTTGTTAGAAGTTGGACTTTTAAGTTTCTCAAATGGAGGAAATTCCTAAGATTGGGATGTGGTTCACAGGTTTCAACTGTGGTGAGGCAGCAAATTTTGCAACCCCTGTATGGCTGGATTTGGCAAGGGAAGCAGCAGCTCGGCGGGCAGCCATGAATTATCTTCCCATGCTCTCCCACCAGCAACTCCTTTACTTGCTGGCCATGTCTATTGCATCCAGGTTTTTAGCTTGTTTTATGGAGAGCTCTTCCTTTTTTGGTGTATTAGTGTAATTCTGGAAGATCTCTTTTGCTCAACCATATAGATCTCTCACTGGTCTCTCCACATCCATCTTGACTTTTGGACATTGGCAACAGTTCCTGACTCATGATGCAGATTAGTGCTTAAAAAGGATTCTATGATGAGGATAATTATGGGGTGATTCCAGGCCACCTTTGAGCTCACCAACAGAAGTGCGGACTTCATGCCTGAAAGAGAAGAAGAGAATCGGTGAGGAGATCGTGAAGACTGTGTTTGTGAACGATGTAATTTCCCATAACAGTCTACTTGGCAAACTCATTGATCATGGTGTCACCAGCTGCATTCTGCTGAGTGATGTTTGTAATGTAACTCTGCCAGCGCCCAGTCTGATGCACTCCAATGTCATTGTGGGGTGTACTTCCATGCATGATTTCTCTAGCAAACTGGACCCTGAAGATCATTTCAGGACTATGTGCCCTGAAAAGAAGGTGGATCCACTGGTGGAAGGTGACAGAGGTGCTATACAAGGTGCTCCCTCATGTTTGCATGATGCTATCGTGACTACCCCTTACTTGGATTCTGCTGCCTCATCTTCCGGTGAATGTTTGGACTGTCAAGACTGGGATGGTGGTTGCAGTACCTTCCAAGATGAAGTCCATTCACTAAGGAAAGACATTGCTGAAAACAACCCAGGAGCCACAATGTCCCCATTTGATTGGGGCACATTACCATGTGCAGTATGTGGAATTCTATGCTATGCGGGGTTGGCTGTAGTGCAGCCATCACAGGCAGCAACCTCAGTCTTCAAGTCCTGGCAAGCATCAAAAGCAGGTAACCATCCAGAGAATGTAGTTAATAAACAGAATTTGCCAGCAGCAATGTCTCCTGAATCTGATACGAAGTTGGATGATTTGCTTCCTTCTCTGGGATGCAAGGCCCTGCTTGAGTTCAAGCAAGGAAAAACTCCTCATGAAACAGCTCCAGTCAATTGTCAGGAGCAGAGTGTAGAAGGTGGAATATTGACTCCCCAGGTACCTGAGAAGTTGCAAGTTGAAGCCTTTTTCAATCAGGTGGAAGTTGCCGATGCAAGTTTCAGGTCAAGCACTGCTTCCACCCGTCATGAGCAGAAGGAAGATGTGGTATTATCAGACAAAGATGCACCAAGGGAGAGCGGATCCAATCTGAAGGAAGTTGATGGACAAAATGTTTTGTGCACATCACACTGGGATGCATCAGAGGCAGTACTTTCAGTTGTCCCAGTGGAGGGCCAATCTCTTGGCAAGGATGTTGGTTCAGCTGCCCCACAATATAAGCTTTCTGTGTCCACCCCATCAATTTCAGTTGGAATAATGGAGAGGTTGGCAGATGACATTTGGAGCACTGGTCATGAATTTGTAGTGTGTGAAGAACAATCAGAGTTTGATGATTCAAGTGGAGCAGTTGAGGTTTGTGTATCAGATTCAGATCCAGCACTCACATCACTCCAGCTCTTGACAGCTGTTTATAGTGTTAATTGTGAGACTGAGGATGACTGTTTTGAAGAGCAGAAAGTGCAAGAAAGCACAGCCATTTGCCAAGTGCAAACAGGTTTGGGAAATGCACATGCATCCAGCATAGGTTTGCCATCTAATTCCCTTGAAGGTTATTTATTGTGCACTCTCCCAGGTGCAGACTGTGTTGGGACATTGAATGAGAACACCCAGGACACACCCTCCATCTTTACCTCCAGTGAACTGGTTTCTGTATCAGAAGCCCTTGAAGCATCTCAGGTCACTATGCTCGATGCTGTAGACCAGAATGATGCTTTCTTACTTGGTGAGGGTCTACTATCTTCAGAACATTCAGTTGACAGCCAGAGCAAAATAGTTGGAGAGAATACAATCCAGCACAGATGGAAGGACCCTGCTTTGGATTCAGATTGTGGATTGGAACATCAAGAGAAGCATATGACTGTTGATCATGTGGTCCTTGTCAATGGAAGCAAAGGTCCCCCTTCTCATTCTACTAATTTTGAGGGACTAGAAACAGTTGGGAAGTGTGCCATGGAAATGGATACTGAACTTGTGCAGAATGTACCTGTAGCAGCAGGTGGGAATGGTGACACAGAAGATCTGTGCTACCCAAAAGCATTAGATTTGGGTTGTTTCCCAGGCTCAATAGCCCAGGAGCTGATCTGTGACATTTTACCTGTTGAGCCCTTAACTATCGAAGGTTCGAGTATGGAGAAGTTGGAGGACCCTGCTGCATCCAGCATGTCTGCTGATGGTGGTGGCAGAGGAATACATTCAGTTAGTGATGGGAGCAGACAAGCAGTCTTACAACTTGGAGAGTGTGTGACTTGTTGGTCAACTCATGATGACTTTTTCTATTCATGTGATGATTTGACAAGCAGCAGTCAGATCTGTCCAGATTCTGATGCTCCTGTGCACTCTGAGGAGGATGCCAATTGTAAGTCTTTTCAGGTCTCTATAGCTGATGAGGCAGTTTCTGGAGGAGGCGACCTTGCTGTTGACACATGCAACACTCCAACCTTCAGAATGGGATGTGAAGCAGAGAGTAGTACTATGTACATCAATCCTTTGGACAGGGATTCAAAACATGCAGCTACATTTAGTGAGCTTCATCATCCACTGACTACTCAAAATGAAAAAAATGGTGTGAATGGAGGAGAGGATGCAATAGATATAGCATTGGAACTTCAAAGTATTAGCAGGCAGTACAGGGGTGCCTCAACACCCCAAGTGTTGTGTCTCGAACATGCTGTGGATGCCCAGAGACAATTGGAACCACTTGGAGGATCTCACGTGCTTGTTATCTTTCACTCTAGTAAGCATCTGGATGCTCCCATTTACTGTTAACCCTTTTCCTGTCAAGGTATATAACTGTTGGCTGTGTAAAAGTTTGAACTAAGGTCAGGGTGACTGTACCTGGGTAGTTCTCAAACCTGATCTATTGGGAATTTTTCCCTAGAAATGATGAAGGTGAGGCTGGGTACTTTGTGTTATGGGTAGACTTGTTCTTGTTGTTTGTCTTTTAGTTGGCTGGACCTGACATATTGTTAGCTTCAAAGTGTTATTGTTGAGTTTTCTCTGCAATTTCTAAATATATGTAGTTTAACCTAGAAGAAATAATTTTTCTTTTAGCATCCAAGGCTTTATATGTTGGACCCCTAGACTGGTGTGAGACAATGGAGCATCCCATAGCATTCTATGAGCTGTGACCCTTTCTCTTATCCAAAATTGGGGTGAATTTTGACTTAAATAGATAAGGTGTTGAAGTCTCTGGAGGAAGAAGTAATGCAAGGATAAAACTCTGGAGGGATTAAGTACTTCCCTCCTCTGACACCCTGCCCTCTTCCTTCCTTTTGACTTGGTCCAAAGAGCGGCAGAGTTTATGATTACAAGGACTTAGCAAATAAATTCTGATGTGATGGCCTCAACTAGGAGAGAACTGTCTGTTGGGAGAGGTGAGCCATTAACAGTGGGTGAGTCATTACAGGTTATGCAGAGACAGAACAGCTAGCTAAACAGTTAGCGGCAGAGATGGGAATAGAGCACGAGTGGAGGTCTACTGCATTTGAAAAGGCATCTCACAATGACTTGAGCACCATTTGTGCAGCCCTTAGAGCTGAAGAGGATAAAGGCTACCAGGATTGGGTTACACAGTTGGGATTGGTTGACCACAACACTACTAATGCCACTTCCAGCAATGTGGATGATCTTGACATCAATCTTGGACATGAGAGGATTGGGGCCCCAGGAATCAAATCAAGGGTCAAGGGGAAACACTCAAAGGTGAAAAAGTGCACTGTGGTGGGGCAGTGGTGTGGCCAAGGGTTGCAGATGGATCAGTTGCCTCCCTTACTTGGTGGCTGTCAGATGTTGACATCCCAAACTGAAGTTACCATCCTACCTTCTGTGTCACTGTGTGGTGAAAATATAACAACCCCTTTGGAGGTGGGGAGGTCTCGCAAGGTGTCACAGTCTCTGGAATTGGCCCATCATATTCCTGAACAGCTTGATGTTGATTTTGATATCACAAAGTTGGGAAGGAGGATAGAGACATTGCTAGGAGAGCACTCAAATGAAGAGAGCATCCAATGGTGCAGAGGGGTGACACATCCATTGGGGTATAACAGCAACTCTGGGGCATGTGTTAATGCTAAGGATGACTCAGGTAAAATCCCAGTCTCAGGTCGAAGAACAACATTGAGGAAGTCTAAGGTAGAAAGGGGAGAATCCATCAAATATGAAGCTCAGCAGGTCTTGGCAGTGTGGGAGAGGCTTGGTAAGCAAAAAAAGAAAGATCAGATAGCCACCAGAAACCTAGCAGAGTCTTCCAGCAACTGCTTTTTAGAAACAGGGGAGAACAAAGAGCTTGAGTGGGGGACACTGGCTCCTGGTGGTGTTCAGTGGCATCATGATTCCTCTCATAGTACTGGTGGCTGTGTGGTGGCATCTGGTGCCCAACCTTCTTCCTATGCAGATGGTATGTGATTTAAGCGACAAAGTAGAGGTGGCTATATTACAGCAAGTTTTTGCCTACACTGGATCAGAAATGACTGCTGAGGGATAGATGTACATGTCTGTTCAATTGTATATGGATAGCCTTTGTGCAGTTGGTAATTCCAAAGACTGATTTGTACAATGGGATGAATGTCTCTCTGTAGGTGATATGTCTCAGATGAGCCACGATCATTTGTCAGATACAATCAACCCCCCCGGAGATGTGCCTCTATTGCAGTATGGGGAGGTAGAAGCTGGCACTGTGGAAGCTTCTGCTGATGTTCCATGTGTGTTGTTGACGTCCTTGAGTGATGTTGCTGATGTGACCATGCCCTTGGAGAAAGCTGTTCCCTTTGGAGATGCACGTACATTATGGCAAACTACCACAGTCAACAGCAATAGCAACACAAGCTTCTTGCATAGCAGGGAGGATGCCATCCCTCTTGAGCCTCCTGTGGGCTCTTACAAAGAAGAGGATACATGGTGTGAAGTTCCAATTGCAGTGGTTGACTGTCTGCCCGTACCTTCTTGTTTACCTGCTTGTGAAGTAGTTGCTGATAAGCAGGAAATTTTTCATCCAAATGATTTGGAGGAGGGTAATAAGACCAATAATATGCAACCTTGTCCCAATAACCAATTATGTGAGGTGGGCAATTGCTGCTCTGTAGTAGGGGACTATCTTCAACGTGGAGCCAAAATACAAGCACTCCAACGGTTGTGCAGACAGCAAAGCACCCCTGTGTCGCATTCTCTTTCTATGGCTGACAAATGCTCCTCCGTGGATACCTTTTCATGTAACAAGGTCAGCACACAAAAGGTAGTTTTGTGTCTGAAGAGAAAGTCCTTTATGGGAGGACATCAGGACAGTGGCAAATTGAAGCTGACTGGAGCAAGCAATGGGGAGGAACATATGTTGAGCTGTATGTATGGTGTGAACCACAATCCAGATAGTAGTCCAATCTGGCTGGTGGATAGAGGTGATGCTAAGAAAACTTTGAGGGGTGATGATCATGGTCCTGGTGACAGGGACTTTGTGCCAGTGAGGATCACTTGTGACAGTAGACAGCTACAGTGCAAAGTTATGAGTGCTTCCAACATCAAGTTGCATAAATGGGGAAGTGTATTTTCTTGCAGTGCAGGTGACTGTGCACAGGTTTTTGAAAGTGAGACATTGTTGGAGGCCCACTGGAGTTCTTGCCACTTGATCCCACAGAGCCCACTTGATAATAACAACTTAGCTGCAACTTTCTGCACAGAGTCTTCATTTCAGGGTGCATCTGGAGAGCAAGAGAGAAAACTCCTATGGCCCCCTTCTATTGCAGGTGGATCATTGCATTTTGACACATGTGTACTCCCCAGACTAGGCAGGGTCAGAGGCAGGCGGACCAAAAGTCTGGGTTGGAAGAGTTGTATACAGGTCTCGCCTGTAAGACAGGAAGGGAAGCCTTCATCTCACGTGGATTTTCAGGATGCCACTTATAAGTTTTCAGGCTTAAAGAGTGATGCTTGTGCATTGGGAGTTGAAGTTGGTCAGAGCATGTTGCCCCACTCTGGTGGCTTTAGAGGTTGGTGATCCTCCCTTTATCTTCTTGTGGGACTTCATCAGGAGAGAATACCATGGATTACTTACGTGTTGATCAGAATGTCCAAGGTCTTTTGGTTTGCTGGTCCAATCAAAGAGCTAAGTCATCATGAAGAGTCACAAGGTGCAATCGAGAAAAATCTTGTGATGAAATATTTGACTTAGTAACTGCAGAACTAGAATCAAGTTAAATATCCTTGATAACCGAACTGGCAAGTAGCCCCTAAGAAGTGTGCTGTAGTGAAGGGTGGATGTCATTGTTGACCCATCTGTGATTTGATCTGCTCATATCTTTAGGGGTTGATGACACTTCCTGCTGATCAGAGTTGATGGAATGAGCCAAAGCTCCATGGGTGTCCCGAGTTTGCAAGATGTTCTTTTAAAGTTCTTATAGATTGTTTATTTTCACATTCAGGGATAATAATTATTGCAGAGCCATTAATGCATATCTAACCCCTAGTAGGTTGATTCCTGTAGGTGCAAGCATGAGGTTGCAGAGGCAACGACCTAGCATGGCAGACATGGAATGTGAAGGTTCTGATGCTCATGGCTCTCCAGATCCTGGTCCATACAAGAAAGATGGAAAGTCTGAGAAGCGCAGAAAGGCAAGAAAACCCAAAGCCATTAAACGATGTGAAGAGCAAGAGGGAGAATTCCAGTGTAGCTTTGATGGTTGCTGCATGGGGTTTGACACTGAAAAGGACCTTGAATTGCATATGCGAAATCGCTGTACTTGGAAGGGTTGCGGGAAGCATTTTCACTTGCACAAGTACCTCCTGCAGCATCGAAGAGTTCACCTTGATGATCGGCCCCTTAAGTGCCCTTGGAAAGGTTGCACTCAGTCATTCAAATGGGCATGGGCACGCACTGAGCATATGCGGGTACACACAGGTGAAAGACCCTACAAGTGCACCCTTGCAGGTTGTGGACTAACCTTTCGATTTGTGTCTGATTTCAGTCGGCACAAACGCAACACAGGGCATAAACCAGCCAGCTAAGACTTTGTGGAGGGTTTAGGTTCCCTTAAATTGCATCATTAACATCATATCTCCAGAAAGCAGTCTATGCACCTTTTGTCCCACTTCAAACCTATCAGTTTTGAAGTCAGGTAATAAGGGTTTTCCTATCAACGACAGTTGGCCATCAAGGTCAGTGATTTGATTTACTAATGAAATAGATTAGAGGTGCTTTTGAGTTTCTTTTTTAATGCAGGACAAGATTGATGAAACATCAGCTTTGTAAAAGATTTTTCTCCAACTGAACAAAATCAGGTCTGATGATGGAGATTTGAGGAAGCCGGAGATGACATGGTATTGTTGGAGCTCTGTACCACCATACCACTTTGTCTTGTGTTTTCTAATGACGTGGTCTGCATTCTGGACCCTTTTTGGCCCTCAAAATTGGTTTCCTGTTTCCTTAGAATGGTGGGGAGGGAGGCAGGAGTGCAGAGAAAATGTAACTATAAAACATATTGATTCATTAGCAATGGTGACAAGGTGTCCACAAAAGTTCTTGGCTTTAGCAAAGGTGTTACATTAAAAAAAAAATTCATACTATGGCTACCCCTAAAGAGGTGATCTTTAGATCATTGTTGCTCACATTTTTGAAGAGCTTAAAGGTGTGTTATGGACTGATCTTACATGTGAGTGGATTGCTATGTGCAAGGTAACCGTTTGAAATCTGGAAGGAGATGTTGCTATTGAGCTTAGTACTGTTGACAGTCCCTAAACAAGTGAGAGACTGTCACTGTTGTTCATAGTATTAGTCCTATTGTTCTTCATTCTAACTCTCCTGCCTGAAGTTTTTTTTCCTTCTCAATTCTTGAGTCCTTATCTGGAAGTCTTGCATTGGAAGTCTTGCATTCAAGGAAATGTTTTACCTCATTCTGGCTTTAATCTTGAGTATAGAGATCTCTCAATAATGCCTGTGTAATTAACTCTACAATCGTAGGATGTGCTGGAAGTTGATAAAGTCTTTTTGAGAAACTTTATGAATAACAATCAAGTGGGAGTGAACCAATAAATAAGGGATCGACAAGGTATGAAATAAGGGTTGAATTGAGTATGACTTCATAGATTTCTCTAATACAATCGATCCATCAATCTTAACTTTATGTTTGTAATCAAAACTTACAACTACAATTCAAACTCTTGATAAAAATGGTAGTTCTACTTCAAATCCACTTTCAAAACACAAATGACCCACTTGAAGAAGGCGTGCTATTGAGCGGTTCACTAACTTTGTAAATGCATTTGACCAATCCACTTTCTTAATCTATATATAATAAAAATAACCCTATCTATATGTGCTACCTACAATCTAAGTCCCTTCACATCTCTTTCGGCACATCCCTTCACTTTCTTTTCCTCTCCTTGCTCTAGTTTCTTCCTTCTCTCCTCTTTGCTAAGT
>Ga0209208_10010616_pt1 | contig 11936 bp, 11 predicted proteins | sample S1TSphfallax_3_FD_187694 | JGI IMG/M metagenome (GOLD analysis project Ga0209208, IMG submission 187694) | Host-associated microbial communities from peat moss isolated from Minnesota, USA - S1T2_Fd - Sphagnum fallax MG (SPAdes) (version 2) | ecosystem: Host-associated > Plants > Peat moss >...
CCTCCACGAAAAAAATAAAAATCATGACCAGATGCTCCACAGGGAACGGGCAGTGACTGGAAGAATCTTCTAGGCACTGCCCAATTTTTGTCCACACAGACAAACAAACACATCCAAGAAGGCACGTTGAACACAAAAACCACACCTTGTTCACACGGATTCAAAATATACCGTCCCGGACAGACTGACAGACTTACTGAATTAATATATAAAATAGTTGCATGGTTGATTTGTAATTTTTTCATAGTTGTAAATTACAATCGCAAATTGACATTTTTCTTCTGATGATATTTTCTACCTTTGTTGTTTTCAAACATCATCTTGAAGTTATACATATTGTTTCACAATGTTATGTTTTGTCAAGGATAGTTGGTAGTAGAAATGCCTTTTTTAATGGATATTTGACTAAATATCATAAGGCAGTAAAAAATAATTCTTGTTACAACAACAACATGTTTAACATTAAGACTTATTTCAAAGGTTTAAATAACACACAATATGTTTTGTATCAAATGCAAAGGATATATTTTAATGCTTGCAAGAATGTTGAATATCAAATGATAAAAAAAACAAGTATTATAACAATTGATGAACTGTTAATGATGAAAACAATGTTACAAAGTGTTGAAATTTGATTATGCCAAGTCATTAATGAAAGAAATGAACCATATTATTCAAAATTAATGGTTTTTGTCAACGATCACACAAAGATTCTAATCATTGGCATTTCTTTTTTAAAAAAAGTTTTGCCAAAATCTATAAATCTATAATGCAATTGATTATAAACTTGCAACATTTTACGAACTTCAATAAGTCATGTTGAAGATTTAGAATATTATTCTAAACATAATTCATTGTAAAGAGCCAATGGAAAAGGAGAATTGATCAAATTTTGGGGATAATTTTATATATTTGCTAAAGATCCAATATTTAAAAACTACATTGATGACAAAACAACAATACTTTGCACATATCAAAAGAATGTTGATTATTACAACAATTTAATTATTCAAAAATTAAGTCCAAAAATATGATATTTACATGATGCATTAAATTGTTCCATGAGTAGATTTGCTTCCTTCAAATGGTCAAAATCTTTCAAAATTGCTTTGTATTTGCCTCTTCACATTATGAATGAACGCATTGATTTGTCTAAAGACCTAGTTTCAATCAGGAGTTTGCATTGCATTCCAACAATAGTTACAACAAGTATTTTCACAATTAACAAGCATTTGCATTTTATTTTGAACATGCCCCAAAGACTAAGATCTCAACACACTTTTGAACTATACCTCTTGAATTTGGAAAGGAAGATGAATGCTCTATATTAATGGATATAATCAATGGCAAAAAGAGGTGGATTGTGGATGGGTTCCCATGTAAAATCAAGCAACCAACCGTACTTCAAATTGTTTAACCTAATTGAACAACTTGCATTGCAACAAATGTAAAAGATTGTTCAACCATGAATATTTCAAATTATGGAATATAAGAACAACAAATGAAAAAATGAAGCTAAATGGATTGATAGGAGATTTAGATGATCTTTGGTGTTGCTGCCCCAACATTATATGTGCCGATACTTGTTATTGCAAGTAGCACAAAAATATACAAAAGTATTACCCTTTTTTTTTCCGACTGTCTAGTTTTGGTCTGATCCATTTTTTCTCAAAAATTATGGATGATGGTAGATACCCATACACACTTTTAACTCATGATATGCACATTTTGGGCTTATGATGGGTGAAAGCAAACTATGGGGGACCTTTTATGTGTGTCACCATATACTGTTTTTCAAAGTTTTGCAATTTTGAATTTCAACAATGTCATAAAATTAAGAACAATCTTCATAAAATTTTCAAATATTATGATAGCCCACTACATAAAAAAGCCACTTGTTGAAGAAATGACATTTTTTGATTTCATATTATGTGATGTTACAATATAGTTGTTCAAAAATAGTACTTGTAAGTTGTATTGAAAAACAAAAACATACTTTTTTAAAAAATCAAACGATTTAAAACTTTTATCATTCCACATAATTTGAATGATGTTTGTGAACCATGTGAAGAATTTGAGAATTTCATTTCAAAAAAAGGTTTTCTTTTAAAGAAAGACTGATAAATGTGTAATAAATAGAAATTTGACAAACAATGACATTCATATGGAATATGGCAAGCATAGATAGGATGGCAATATTTTAAATTCTATTACAAATGTTTATTTTAATAACTAATGAAAATTTAATGTTAATTTAGTTTGAAATGAAAAATTATTATACTTGTGTATATCATAAATATACCCATAGATCCTTGAATTTCGAATTTTTTTCTAAATAATATTATATAATAGTAATTTTATAAAAATCAATATTATAAAGCCCAAACATTGAAATTGAAACCCAAAATTAAATTTACCACACTTTTGAAACAATCATACTACACATACTATGATATTAAATTCAAAAATGCTCAAAAGGGGTCCTTCAATTGTGCTTCCACCCCAGTGGGCACTAAGTTGTCCATTACAAGCCCAAAACATGCATGAAAAAACCCAAAGTGTATATTGGCAGCACCAAGATGTGATTGGGCACCACTAGACACATCTCTAACAGGCAAAAAGGCAGTCAGTGAAAAAAAGAAACAACCAGTACTGTCATATCATTTGCAGTAACAACTATGTGCACATATAATGACAGGGTATAATGTTGGGAACACTATTGAGACTTAGAAGACTTACATACACAACAAAGCATCGCAGTTGCAGAGTACAAGCCTCACAATGAGAATGAAACCACATAAACATATGTAAAGAGGGTATGGCTGCTTTACTTACTTATCACATTGACGACTCCTCTGAAGAGGGTAACATTCTGTTGCTGAGGATGCCAATCATCGTTGGTATTAAGAATGAGATTGGATGATAAATTGACCATGGTTTGGACTGGCTTGCATCAGCTGAATGATAGGTATGTCTTTTGTGTCCAGTGGGTGTTTATTGGCTCTGCCCTTTGGGGGTAGACTCACAGACATTGTGATGCACTCATAAACAGGCCAAAGGTTTGGTATGCTTACGTTCTAGGGTCATGTGGAGTCCACTATGGAAACATTTCTGGCATCATTGAAGTATCCACTTGAGCTCCACCATGCTAATAGCCACCAATTGTGCAAGTTTCCAATTTAGTGAAGATATCCGTAAAGTCAGGAAAAGACAGCACCAGTACCCTGAGTTTGGTCATACACAGGGTGAGATTAAAAAAAAACCTGCAAAAATGTACGTTAGCATTCAGAAACTCAGGGTGGTGAAACTCAAGGGGGTGGAACTCAGAAAACCATCAATTTTGATGGCTCCTGAGTTTCACCCTGTCTTTCTTTTTTCCTGAGCGGCTCCACTGCTGCTAATAGATTTTCACTGCTCCTACCTGTCCAGCTACTACAATTCCTCTCGAACCTTGTGCATTAAATGCTGAGATTAAGCATTTCGTACTGAGTTTCAGCATTTCATACTGAGATTTAATAAAATTTCCTTATTTTACGGATACCACTAAAAGAGGGGTTAGGGGGTGAAAGACAGGGTGAAGACAGGGTAAATTTGTGGATATCTCTATTGTGATGCACAGAGAAACAGGTCAAAAGTTTGGTATCTTTACGTTCTAGGGTCATGTGGAGTCCACTATGGAAACATTTCTGACATCATTGAAGGATCCACTTGAGCTCCACCATGCTAACAACCACCACTTGTGCAAGTTTCCAATTTAGTAAGTTGAATATTTATCACCCTTATGGATGTCATTTAAAGGGCGGAGCCCATAAAATGCACTTGTTTTCTGTGTGTTTCTGTGCACGTGCTCCTAGAGCAGAGTATTGTGATCGCCTGCAGTAAAAAGAAGAGACGGGCGGGGGAGATGGCGAACTGGCGGCTGTTCATGAAGCTCATGATAATGGCAGTAGTGTCCATGGATGCGCTGACAAGGGCACTGGAGCAATTGTCGAGTCACCGTTCTCCCTACGCACGGCGCCTTCCTCTGAGAAGATCTCGGATGCAGAGGTGAAGCTCGATTTGACGGCCATCAATCAATCTCCAGCTGCTAGGCCTTGTTTAAAGATTACTGTTTTACGGAATGCAGTTTATCTAAAGCTTCATTAGCTTGTCCCATTTGTGGCTTTCAGAAAAGCTTCCGCAAGTATGAACTATAACTACAGTTTACAAAGCTCCGTTTTTCTAGATTATTATATTCGTGCGGGTCTCTGTTGCAACAAGCAATATTTGCAGAAGCTGTTTGTTGTGTGTTCCAGCGGTGTCAATATTCGAGGATTGTGTGATTTCTTGTTGTTGGAACCTTTGATCACCTATCAACTTGAGTTGCAGATAACAGGGAGCTGGTATTGCTATTGCTGCAATTGAGTTTTGAACTCCAGAGACATGAAGAGATGGAGAGGTTCTGACTTGTGGCATTTGAAAGCAGATCTGGTTTTGTTAAAGGATAGGTTCTCCTTCAACCTTTGAGCAGGCAGATCTTAGCTATATGTTTGTCAGTGGCTACATGTAGCATGTAGGTTTTCCTTTCTCGGCTGCCAAGCCATTGATTTGAAGGAGATACATTGCCAAGGTGATGTATTCCTTTGAAGCATTTTTGCTTCTGCATGGTCAAAGGATAATAGGTGTACTGATTGCATGTTGTTTAGTTCTTTCAAGATCTCCATTTCGACCATTTCCTGTCTAGCTCCTAACTATCATGTATGGGGCTTGAATGCGTTCTTGGTGATTGTTTTTTTTTGTCAGAATCAAGCTGCAATCAAGAGCTATCCTGTTGAGTCAATAGCTCCATCAGCCTGCACTGGTGATGATGGAGCTCACCTTGGTAGTGAAGGGTAGCTCTGGCAGAATCTATTTCTGCAAGGGGAAATGAAAGTACTCATATGCAAAGATGAGTATGAAATTCACAGTAATTTTGCCTTTCCTCATCAGGATTCTAATCTGTATTGCATGTATGTAGTATGAGACTGGAAACCATCTCAGATGTCAATACTACTCCTGGCACACACAAAATTTCTTTTAAATACATGTCATGTAAGGTGGCAAGAGGGTGGCTCCTCAAAGTATGGACTGAAATTACAAGGCACTTGAAAACTGTAGTGTTCTTTGAGAAACACTTTGCTTAGTTCATGCACAGATGGTGGCCTTGTCAATGCCCTGCCTCTTCTGTGCCTTCCCCATCAGCTTGTTCCATGACTAAGTCTCAAGATTTTCTCCCTGAAACACATAGACTTATCTGTGATTGTGTTTGTAATAGTTCAATCCAGAAAGCACGTGCAGGTTCACCAATTTTATCTGTAAATCTCATGGTTGTGCTTCCAATTGGGCCCTAGTGTGGCCTTGCCCCTAAGTTTATTTGTGTTGGGCATGTGATGCGCAATAAACCTGAACCCTATGGACTAAGGTTGAGCTTCTACAGACATAGAAATACCAAATTGTAGAAATAATTGTTGATCTAAATGATTGCACAATGGTTTGAATTTCATGTGTGCTTTCCAATGGCTGATTATGAAGGACTAAATAGCAACTTGCTAATTGTCCCATGACTAGCACACTATCAAATGGGTTAATGGCAGATCAGCAGGGTCATTCCAACAATTGTCAACTCCCCTTGCTCCCAGTGCCCCTCTAAGTAAGAATGTTGCATCAGATAATGCTACCCAGAACCTGAATGCTTAGAAGGGTCCCCACTTGTGCTGCTGCCTTTTATCCTGTTGATGAAGACATGGAAGACAACTCATGCAGGTTGGCTACAATGAGAATGGCAGCTTCAGGAGCTGGAGATCAGTTTCTGGACCTAGTTGTGACAAGTTCCCATTTGCACAGCCTAAAAGACCTGTTAATCATGACTATTTATACCAAGTTCTGAGCTATGGTTTTGGTCTCTAGGGGTTTGCAAGAAAGAGTTAAGTAAATGGAAGGAGAGAGATTAATATCAGAGCTACATAAGGCTACAACAATGGTCAACAGTGGCAATAGCTGCAAGAGGAACTCTTCAATAGTGCATGTGAAAAGGAGAAACATCATGTGATAATGGCACATCACGGATTACAAAAGCAATGCACTACCGAGTCAAATAGCATATGAAGCATGAGCGGGCTTTTTTAGGGTGCAGAGTGTAAGATACTTACCAAGAAAAACTCTGGCAGGTCGCTTTTTCTGTTGACCTAAAGACCTGATTCATGAGACACTTGAATCTTGAGCTTGCCATGTCAAGGAATACCTGTCAAATCAGATTCTGCAGCCATCCTTCTTGAGCCCATAGAGAGCTTCCACAAATTGAGGCATCTGGCATAGGCCCCAGTCCCAGCTAAAACTTTGGGATCTAATAACACATTGCCAATTTCGAGAGAACCAGCAACATTGCAGGCATTCACATGGGGAAATCAACAGAATTCTGACATAGTTGCAGTTTGAAAGGTATCCAAGTCCTAATTACAAGGTACTTAAGAGTTGAAACTTGAAACTGCCATTCAGGTCAAACTCCCACCGCCCTTCTCACCTCATTCTTCCCACATATTCACATGCTAGAAGAAGCGTAGCTACCTCAAAACTCTAGTCACCCAAACCCTAAAAAGAAACCCTAAGATGGCAGTCGAGAAAGGGCGAAGTCTTGCGCCAAGATGATTTTTACGCAATTACCCCACCGGAGTAGAGAAGAACCTAATTTGAACCGTGTTTATATTGCAGGACTTACAAGATTTTAGGTTTAGGGTGCAAAACATTGAGAGCTTGTGCTGCAGAGATTTTCGTGAATCCATCTTTAGCACATTAGCCTTTAATAGTCGTTACGGCATTGACGTCCATGCCCTACATTTCTCTGTGTTCTTTTTGTTTCTGCGAACATTTACGTCTCTGCACCTTCTATCTTCGACCGATTATATTGCTGTTGCACTTCCGATTTCCGGTATCAGGGATAGTCAGTAGTATAATCAGAGGCCGTAAGATTGATACAAACTGAGGAGAGTGAGAATTTGCCACGGCTTTTGGATATCTCCAACTGTCTCTGGAGCAGTTCTTCTGTCGCGGATATCGAATGGAAGAGATCTTTTAACTTGAGGCGTGGACATTAAATCCTATCAAAGGTATGCCGAAACGCCAGCAATCTTTCTCTCGAGAGTTTGGGCGCCCAGTCGCACTTAGGGTTTTTGCATTGCACCCGGTTTTGTTGTGTGATGCAAAAATTAGTACAACAGTATTTCCTGGTTTATCACTAATGTAGAGTTTCAAAATATGTCACCCATGCCTCACTTGTGGAGAAGTGTGCTGCAAACCTCCTGCAGGTCTGACAATAAGCCTTCTGCAAGTTTGAGAAAGCAGAGTTAGGAGATGGTGGATTGGTGGTGGGGAGTGGTGGGGACTATTGTCCCAGCCTTGGTGGTGCGGCAGGTGGTGAAAACAAACCGACGGCGCGAAGAAGAGAATCTGCGGAGCCGTGATAACAAAGGGTCAACAGATCAATTTGTCTGTGAGCGAGTCTGTACGTCAAAGAAAATGCTGAATAGAGTTGGAGCTTTCTCTAAGGATCCCACCCCTGATACTTGTGTCACTGTGTGTGGGGTGAGTGAGGTGGATGCTTGTGGAGAAGCTTGTGCACTCTCTGTGTGTGCCAATGCTCATCATGTCCCTAACTGGAATGACATTTGCATGCGCCGTTGTCAGACACAGTGTTTGAAGGCAAGTACTCAATTGTTCCTTTTGCAATGTTATTGCTTGCAGTTGTCCATTTTCTGTCCACCTGATATGAGCATGTTACATTTTTTAGGTTGAGAACTTTATATGGAGATGAGGCAATTGAAGAGTATGTTTGCAGTTTTGTGACTAAGCAGACATACCCTCAAACCAAGTTCACAAAGTTGCAGTCAAGCCTATGGTGTTAATAATTCTCTTAATGCATTTTTTCTAGTGCAAGCTTGAGCAAATTGTTTGCATCCAGAAGACCTTTTAGTGTGTTAGTCTCCCTTCAAGAGTTCACAATGGATTTCCAGAGCATTCATATATGTAGAAGTGTTGTGAATTGTGGTCCCATAAATTCTTATCCTGAATGCCAATACACCAGCCAAATTGACTTTATGCAGTACACTAGTCTTACAGACAGTTGGGCTGATGGGGAGCATTGAGTGCCTGGTGTAATGCAGGATAGCGATCAACGGATGGTGGCTGCCAGGAGAGCAGCAAAAGATTCACTCATTGCACAGATTTGAGTACATTACATGAAGAAAATGCAGTGTGCTTTGGGTGAAACAGATTGGATGCAATACAATTACATGTCATGCATGCAACAAAAGTGTGCTTTCTGTACGTTGTCTTTTGTAAACATCAAGGGAAAGGTCTATTGCACATACATGGAGAACTTGATGTTGGACATAAGAAATGATGACTTGTCATGATTTTGCTTATTGTGAACCTTCCATAGACTCCGAATCAGGAGTGACAGAGAAGTGACATCAGAGGCTACTTTTTGTCAAAATTATGGAGTAAGATTTTGTGATGATGTTGCTTTTTCTTTAATCCTCCTGAATCAAAATTTTCATTGGAATGTGACACCTGAGCTCATTTGTTCATTTTTCAGGAGACTGAATTGGGTGAGGGAATAAACAAAATGTTGTTGATAACAGTACTTTCAGAAATGAGGATAAATTTAAGGTGGCCCTTGAATCATGAAGGATCCTCTAGAGCCAAGATGGTATATGGAATGTGTTTACCCTTCCAAGATAGCATGACTTCTTTGTGAAGGAACTCTTAGTGTCTTGTGGTTGCATTCAAAGAGATTCTAACTGCAATAGTTGTTACAGAGAACCTTGTTGGACACTGTAAGACCAACCGAAGAGGTCTTTCCCTGTGGTGATTTCTTAAAATAGATGAACCTTCAGAGTTAGAACAGGCATCTGTCTCATGGTCCATTCTGCTTTTGGAGGTTGTCACATAACAAAGGGAAAATGGTATTCAGGCATGTTTAAGTTTGATGGCGCCTCCATCTACAGACACATTTTGACCATAAGTATGTGGGAGCCTCCATCTACACTAGAGGAAGGATTCTAGTATGTAATGTTTCAATGGAGAGAACCCAAGTAGGCAACCTTGGTTGCATTCTTTGTCACTTTGAACTTGTCTACTTAGAGCCACCAAGTCTAGTTGTTGCAATGACCTTCCAATACATGGTGCTGATTAATTGCAACAAATGTCTTGGCAGCCGGATCACTATTGGCGTTACATGTCTAAAGTCCAAGCATTATGCTCAAGTGGGAGACCTTGGTTGATTTAATATTTTTGGCTATTGGCGTTACATGTCTAAAGTCCAAGCATTATGCTCAATTGGGAGACCTTGGTTGATTTAATATTTTTGGCTTTTCGTCATTAGACACACCTGTTCTAGTTATTGCAAGAATTGTCCTATGCATAGGAGCAACTGCTTGCAACAAATGCATTTGCAGCCTTATCGAGTAATGCCAAGTACACAGACCTTGTTAGGATTCAATGCAGGGTTTTAAACTCTCTCTGTATACAGACAAGGGTTATAGTATTAGTGTACTAATTATCCAAGGGTGTTGAATAGGCTTGTGTGTAAGTTTGCAGAAAAATGTTATGCTCAATGATGTTGTCAGATTTGGTGGTCTCGATTTTTTTTCTTAGTTATCTTGAGTGATTTAGCATTTACATGTGTAAAAGGATTTAGTAAATTTGTGAGAGTTTTAGAGGACCGATGGAAATGTTAGAAAGGGACCATTATTTTTAATGTTCAACAAAATATGGTTGTGTATAGGCTTGAAGAGTTTTTTTGCAAGGCAATAGGATTGCTGGATTTTGTGGTCTAAATTTGTATTCTTTATTATCTTGATTCGACTAACAATGTAATAGTTATATATAGATAAGATTTTTGCACATTACTTTTAAACTTTGTTTTTATAAGTTATAAAATGTGCATGAGTGGCAATAGGATTACCCTCCTATATGCCTAACTAGCTTTTGAAGTGAGTTTCGAGTGGTGATAAAACAATTCATGAAATAATTCCAATTGGCACCCGAAAAAAATATAGAAGGTAGTTGTGGTGAATATTATAAAAGAGTTGAAATTGGTAACTACAACATAGAAAGTATGAAAATTCATAATGTGACATTAAAAAAATTAGAAATGTTTAATTCACACAAAACATAAAACCAATCACAAGTTCAAATATGCACAAATTACAAACTTTGAAGGGGGGTGACCATCAATCTAATATTAGACTCGATGTAATTCAAAGTTCCATCCATCACACCCAAATGCTAGAAAACTCATGATGAAAATAATTGCTAATTCACCAATGACCAAGGCTCCAAGCTTGTCAAAAATGTGGAAACAAGAACATTAGAGTCCATGATACAAAAATGAAGTGAACATGAATGGTTAGAGTTGAACCATTAAGTTGTAACTAATAGTCATTGTGACATAGTCAACTTGAAACATAAAACATTTCTACCATAATCATAGATGCAAGGTTTATAGGATTTTCATAGTCAGCTTGAATATACACATTTGCAAATCCAAGTTGTTAGCATTTAAAGATCATATAATTTGTAGAAATGGGGGCTCCACACTCTTCATTTCACAATAATGTTTCTTGATGACCCCAAAAATGCAAGGAGAAAGAGGAATCATAAATTGTGAATACATAATTCTTAAAGCATAAATGTCAACTCAAAATTTGAGAAGTGCTTCTCCAATTCATTTACAAGCATGTCCATAACATCAAAACATTCACCTTTCACTTGCCATGAAAACATCTTTCCACAATAGCTAATTAGCCCCAACAACACCAAGTTGAAATTTTGAACTTGTTAATTGTGGCCAACCATGTGAAAAACAAGGTTTTGTATACCCATGTTGAAATAAGTTACCCACTCTTGGGTGATTATGGTAGAAATGTTTTCCACAACATCATAGATATGCTAATGTTGGAGATGTTAATGTTGGTAATTGGTCATAGGGTCAACATACATAACATTTAAATATTAGTTTGCTAGACCCTTACAATTGCCACAGAATCTAGAATGATGACATCCTTTCTTTCGAAAATTTTGATCAAAGAATTCACTACTTGCAACAATGGTAGCACACAAGACAAGGTCAAGAATGTCTTAACATCACAAAAAGGTAAAAGCATGGTAAAATGAACATAAAAACAACTATTTTTCACTTTTATTTATGTCATGGATATAAAAACATGCAAGTAGCATCAAAATGTATGGAAGTACGATAAAAAAATATCCATGTTCTGTATTGAACTTATAAAAATCTACTTGCACAAAAGAAAAAGAAAAAAAGATTTTAAAAGACATTGAAAATAAATTCATAACTTAAAAAGTGGGAAAATTTGGGTTTGAATGTACTTTAAAGACATAATATTCAATTGGATATGTGTTTATTAAATTAAGATATAAAAGTCATGATAATTTTAATCTTAGGGTAGGTAGGCCACATAATAAACCTAGGCACCTATTTTAGGAATTCGATAAGAGAATATTTGGTCAACATACCATTGTTGACACACAACACCACCGATGAAGTTTGATCCTTTGACTTTTGGATTGAAAATAAACACCTTTACCATCAAGCCACCCCATTTGTTGTTATCATATGTTACATTACATTTTATTTATCAAATATTTCATTTTAAACATTACAAAAAACATAAACTTTCAAAATTCATATTTTACTAAGATTTTGTCCAAATGAAATGATTCAAGTTTTTTTTTAAAAAAATTCAATAATGTACATAATTACATTTATTTCCTTCTGAAAGTTTAAAATCATTTGAACAAAAAAAAGGTTGAATATCATTATTCAATAACACTTCAATGACCATTCTTTTGAAAAAAAATAAAATTTAATAAATGGATTTTTTTTTGTTGATATAATA
>Ga0209208_10010617_pt1 | contig 11936 bp, 8 predicted proteins | sample S1TSphfallax_3_FD_187694 | JGI IMG/M metagenome (GOLD analysis project Ga0209208, IMG submission 187694) | Host-associated microbial communities from peat moss isolated from Minnesota, USA - S1T2_Fd - Sphagnum fallax MG (SPAdes) (version 2) | ecosystem: Host-associated > Plants > Peat moss >...
TTTTTTTTTTTTTGGGGCGAGGTTGGGGATATTGTATGTCCGCCATGTCCCGTTGTTTGTAGTAATAATCTTCAGGTTGTCACTGAATTTTTTTCTGAGCAAATGAAGAATTACCAGAACAGTCAAGTCTGCTGCGAGAATGCGAAGGGTTGATCTATTCCGTGAACGCAAAGAACGCGAGCGCGAGAGGTAGATTCCAGACGCAGACTACTACACTGCGGTGAACAGTCCACCGACGATGGTGTAGTTCAGACAGCTCATTACTTTTGTCCTCACGTTTGTGTGTTGGATTTCCGCAGTGTGCTCCCGTGCAGACAAACGCGGGGAGCAGCGGCTCAACAAATCCCTTGGAGAATGTGCCGTGAAGCTCGTTGTTGGCCTCCAAGAGTCCCAGCAAATCGTCTCAGCGTTGGACAGGGCTCGGAAGGTTAGCCTGCCTTCAAGACCAGGCTTCCTCACAGCGCTGTCGGACACGACAAGTAACAGAAGAAGAAGAAGAAGAAGACGGGAATCCTCCGTCGCTCTCAGTTCCGATCCTATCTATGACTGCAGATTATGAGTCCGATTCGAGGGCCCCCGGTGGTTTTCCGCCTAGAGAAAGAGAGAACAATGTCAGAGCTTCTGGTATGTGGCAGGCCGGGCTCAAGGGCGGCTACAGGGCTCACGATGGCACTTGTTTGCACGGAGAAGGAGTCAGAAACGACGGTGTGGGAGCCGGAGACAAGATGAAGCTTTTGGTGGAAAATGGTTCAAACAGAGGTGCGTTGAGGTCCTTGGAAACCAGGGGGCACTTAGGAAGATCTGCGAAGGAGCACATGAGGAGCAAGCTTGGAAGAAGCCACTTTCCTGCAGAAGTGATCACGAAACGTGAGATCGAAAACGATGAGGAGGAAGGTAGAGATGAAGAAGGTACTGGTGACGAGTTTGAGGAAGGAGATGGCGTCATTGCTGAAGCTGTGATTCAGCAATCTAAGCTGCAACAGAATTTGCAACATTCCAAGCAGCAGCAGGTGCAGTCAGGTCCCAGTGCTGGAGGATGGGAGAGCTTTCTACCACACAGCCAACTAAGAGTGTTGTTGGCAGAGGATGATGACTGCACAAGACATGTAGTGAGTGCATTATTGAGGAATTGCAACTATGAAGGTTAGTGCAAGCAGGCAGTTTTTTGTTTGCTGAACAGTGATTTCTGAGATTTGTGATCCATTTCTCTGTTGCATTTATTGCCATATCTTGTTATTCTGTTTGATGGGCAGTATGCACACGAACCATCCTTGAACTAGCTGTCACTTCATCATGCATTCTTACTATGTGTGGCTTGCAATCTCCTGTTGTCTTCTTGTTGGCAAATATGGATTGGAATACTTGTTTGAGTGCTGCATTTGTGGTAAGGGATGAATTTTGTGCTCAGTTTTGTCTGCAGGATCTTGTTCACATCTGATTGTTCTCACCTGCCCACCTGATATCACTCACCAGGGTTGATGCACTCATGTCAAGTACTGCTTGTTCACCATGGCTTTCAGATATTGTGGGGTCAAGGACAAGGTTTTGGCATGACTGTTGTGCAGCACGGTGTGCTTAGGAACCCTGAAAATCTAAAGGGCAAGGTCACTGAGCAATTGTCGCATTTTTCAGTAACGTCTGCTTCAAGTGGAGCGCTAGCTTGGGAACTGCTGGAGAAAAGAAATTTTCAATTTGACCTTGTGTTAACAGATGTCGTCCTGCCTTGCCTTTCGGGTTTGGATCTTCTTTCTAAAATAAAATCTTACGAGGCATGCAAGCAAATACCTGTTGTCAGTAAGCTCCCTTCCTGATTTCATCTGTCAAGAGGCAGTTTTGCATATTACTTCACAAGGACTTTTGAGTGCTGCATTGTGTCCCTGTTGCAACAGTCCTGATTGATAACTGGCTTCTGCTGGTAGATATATCAGAGTTCCAATTGGATTAGTGTTTGTCTGATTTCATGAGGTGAATGCTGCAAGGAATCTGCTATGTTATAGATTGTTTGGTTTCCAGGAATTACATTGTGGTTGTGAGGATTCCCAATTGTTGGAACTAAGATTGACTTTTGATAGGCATGATCCTGTTGAGAAAGAAAGCTCATTTGTGATAGTGTAAACTGCAGTGATGTCAACACATGACAGCTTGGACACTGTGTTCAACTGTTTGTCCAAAGAGGCAGCAGACTTCCTGGTGAAGCCTGTGCGCAAAAATGAGCTGAAAAACCTGTGGCAACATGTCTGGAGGAGGTGCAAATCTGTATGTATTAATGTCCTATCTTTGTTACTCTCCTTTCCTGGTCCTTATGAGGTCTGTGCATTCATAGCCAATGAAATAAATATCTTTCCTTCTGCACTCTCCAGTATTGCAACTTCTCCTAAAACATTGCTTATTTTGAATCCATACCTGGGCTATGGATATGGTTGGTCTAGTAGTCTCTATGTGTGCTTCTGGCTGAAAAAATTCACTCTTATTTGGTTGCAGTCAAGTATTGGTGGCAGTAGGATTGGGACAGGAAAAGAAGATATTCCAAAGAGTCATGTGGGGTCAGACAACAATGTGACTGGCAGCAATGGGGACAGTGAAAATATCAGCAGTGGCTTAAATGTTCAGGGTGGTAGTGATAACGGCAGTGGGAACCAAGTATGTAACATCAAACCTTTTCCTGTTTTCGCTCTGAAAGTTGTGTCAGTGATTCTCATTGAAGAGACCCATAGCTCTTCATTAAGCTTTGATATGTGGTCTGTTCCAGCATTATCCTGCATTGATTTGAGATTCCAAGAAGGAATTCAATAAACACATCAACAGCAGATGAGTGATCTTTTCCTCTGTCCATCGGATGAAGGTGCAGGTCCATGTGCAGTGTGTGGTCCAAAGGAAACATCACCCTCATACAGAGGCTGCGGATGGTGATGATGAAGGGCAGGCGACTTCACAAGCAAAATCAACCTCTGGTATGAGATATTTTAAGATTTATAAGTTTGTCAGGACTTTTGGATGATCTGCCATCCTGATTGAAAACCTTACTGCTGTAGGAAAAGCAAATTGTCCTTCCCTGTTCCACTTACATATACCTCTGGAGAAATTGCTAATGGTCTAGAAGTGATATTGATATAGATCAGCAGTGTGAAGACTGAGCTTGTGGGAGAACAGCTTTTTTTACTACAAATTCTTCAACTGGCACTTCTGTTAGTGGTTGAGGTTGCTCTGTTTCAGCTGGCTTCATCTTTCCATGCACCTGTATAGGTACAGATCAAGAAATGGGACAGGATTTAGAGATGGCGACACCAAGGCCAGCCAGTGGTTATGTCGAGAAATCTCAGCAGCCTGCTCGTGGAGCAAACAGAAATGAAGAGTCCACACCTGCTATGGAAGAGATGGAAGTGGATAATTGCAAGGAGAAATGTAATGAGCTGCAGGAAGGTGAATGGTCAAACTCAGGAGCAGATGATTCTGCAGATAAGACCTCGCAAAGAGCAATTGACTTAATTGGTTCTATTGCCAGTCAACAACCAGCAGCTTTTGTGGAACAACCTGGAAATGGAATAGAAATGATGGACTGGAGAGGTAGTAATAGCCAGAAGATTTTGGATAATCAACCCTCAGAATCTTATTCCCCTCCAACATTGAACCTCTCTTTGAAGCGGCCTAGGGCTCGAGGTGAAATGGACACTGATGCTGATGATCAACGGATGCTTCGCCACTCTGGCAACTCAGCTTTCTCAAGGTAGATTTGCTACAAATTGTCTTTTTGATTTATGATTGGCTTTCAGTTTTTATGCATGGACTTCAACCAATCTGATGATCATTTTGGCAAATTTTGTTGACTTTATGGGGGGGATACTTGTTTTGCAGTTATTTTTATCCAGGGGTTCCTGTAAAGGAGTTCTCTGGTTCATGAGATGATTTCTCACAATTTATACTTCAAGGTTACATATAGACATTTTAGGACATTCTGCTTTCTTGAGCTTCATCTCTGGATGTGATACTTGGACTTAAAAGTATGACTTAAACCACCTGCTGCAGTACTGCTTATCAGACAGTGGGCACTGTGTTTGGACTGTTCTAATCAAGTTTGTGATCTGCTTTGCAGGTACAGCACCAATGGAACAGGGCTCCACCAGCATCAGCACACCCCAGGGGGTACACTACCTCCAGCCTACCAAATGGCAGGAAGTTATGGGACTCACGGTGTGTCCAGAGACTTAGCTTCAAGTGCATCGGGCCCTTTGCAAGCATACATTCCTCATGACCAGGCAGGGTCCTCAAAGGGTAGTGGTGAAGTCTCCACCCACTTGAAAATGCATGTCCAACCCATTCACAGTGGCAATGGTCAAGAAACAAACTCCTCAGCAATGGGACCTATGATGAAGAATGGTGCTTCAGGATCGTCCATGCTGGTGCCCAGCATGCAAAATGTGAAATGCAGGGGAGACTATGCAGGTGCACCAATGTCATATGAGGATATCCCAGCAGCATACCGGCCCACATTGCAAACTATGTATTATGCTCACCCAGGTGGGACTAATACATGGGGGGCAGCAGGTCCTTCCCCTAATCTCGCAGAAGATGGAGAAAATTTCAATCACTCTCCTGCACTAAATGAACATGCTGGTCTCAGCCATCTTCAACACCCACAGAGCCAAGTGCACTTTCGTCATAGTTACAGTGAACATCATTTCAATTCTCAGCATCAGATGCTTCAAGTCCCCAACCCCCAGTCCCAACAAGAGAAGCAAGAGTCAACCGCTGAGACTGGATCTGGAGCCCCTGCCTTTGGTTCATCCACAGTTCTGGATGGGAAGGTTGGGAATAGTGGCAGCAGTAATGCACAGAGCAGCAATGGAAATGACAGTATGCCTGCCAATGTCAGTGTGTCAGGACATAACAATGACAACAAGGGATGCAATGGTATGGCAGCAGGTAGCAATGGCAAAATTGGGAATGATGAAAACAGTGGCAGTGGTAGTGGGTTTGGGGCAGTGAATATTGGTTGTGTGAACCAAGGTCTTGATGAAATGAGTGGGGCAAATGATTTGGATAATCACTTTGCAATTCGAGAGGCTGCTTTGCACAAGTTTCGACAGAAAAGGAAGGAGAGGTGTTTTGAGAAAAAGGTAATGAAACCTTTCGCAGTCTCTTTACTTATAGGGATTTTCCAGGTTTTGATGCAAAGCTGTTTCCTGCCTGTCTGCTCTGCTCCTGCCTGAGTGCTTTTAAGGATACGTCCAGTGTGCAAAAGGCACCAACCACTACCCTCTATGTGGGCCTCTCTGTGCCTCATCTGTGTCTCAGATGTTTGGGCTTTTATAGGGACAAGCTAAAACTAAATGAAGCTTACCCTTACAATCTTGTTGCAGCTTGAATGAGGATGCTATTGACCTTTTTTGTTAGCTATGTTTCTTGAGTGCTAATCAACATCACAACTGAGTCTTCCCATGGCTTCCAGAAATGAGACAGAAATTCTGGATGCAGATCTTTGTATATTTTTTCACATAGATTTTGGGTGGATTATCTACAACATCCATTGTTGAGAGCTAATGATGTCAGTGGATAGTCATGGCAGCTGATCACTGCTGTTCATGCTGAAGGTGATAGTCTGAAATTTTGTGAGTGACTCTCATAAGGTTATGACTGTGCTCATTCTTGTGAAACCTTCAAGTTGTTGTTGTGGATATATTGTCTGCAATTTGATAGATAGTGTCTACTAACTCACATAACAATCAAAGTGGAAGCAGTTACATTCCTGGTATTGAATGAAGCCTTGGACTTTCTCTTTTTGTATCCTTCTCTTAGCAAGAATTTTGATGACTGCTGGGCAATGTCTTGACTTAAGTCTTGATATGAAATGCAGGTGCGCTATCAAAGCAGAAAGAGACTTGCAGAGCAACGTCCACGTGTGCAGGGCCAGTTTGTGCGGCAGAACGTTCATGATTTGAATGTGAGTGAGCTCGATTATAGATGATGATAACTGCAGGTTTCAAACCCAAAAACACTTTCAACCTTACAGAGATGAATTCTGGCAATGCATGCCTGTCTGTGTGAACTTATCTAGCAACACATGTGAAGAGCCTAATGAACTTTTGACATATTTGTGTGTGCCTAGAGATGATGTTTTTTTGTATTAGCACTTTACTATTAATGTACAAATGTTGAAGATATCATTCACTTGTAGAGAAGTGTGTTGAAATATAGTTATAGAGTTATGCATTACAACAAACTGGGCTCTACTGGGCCCCAGTTTTGCAGAAATTAGGGACAAAAGGGGATGTGGTGATGAAAATAGTACACAGGAAAAAAAGCAGGGCACTAAACTAGTTTTCTCACCTAAATTGGTCTTCAGGGAGTTTCACCCTAAGTTCTGGATATTCCTTATCAGTGCCTTGGCTACTGCCCATTTCCTTCATTAAATCAAGCCTTGTTAAATCTTCACAACTGATACCCGGTTTCATGAAACGGTATACAATGTGGCTCACGTTGCAACTACACTCAAATTGGGGATGAAACAGGAATTAGAGGTGCAAACTACGGTCCAAGGACAGGATGATTTTAACTTCACTCAAATTGGGGATGAAACAATAATTAGAGGGTTAATTTATGGCCTGATGATAGGATGATTTTCTGGGTAACTCTGTAAGGTACCCCAAACTAGGGCTACAGTTTTGGGTTAAATGGAGATGGAATGAGAAGTTAGGATGAAAACAGCACACGGGAAAAAAAAAAGTGGACCAAATTAGTTTTCTCACCTAAATTGGTCCTCGGGAGAGATTTTACCCTGAGCTTTGAATATGCCTGACCTGCACCTTGACTACTACTCATATTCTTTGGCTAAACCAAAAGCTTTCCCAGAAAAATTTAATCTTGCAAATCTTCTGAGCTGGTATCCATGAAAGGTTACTCAATCTTACTCACTTGTTCCAGATACACTCAAACTGGGGATGGAACAGGTTTCAGGGGGTCAAATTAGTGCCCAAAAACAGGGTGACTTTGGGGGATAATTCTTGTTTTGTAAAGGTCCCTGTAATTGTCAATGTAGACTCAACGACTTCCCAAGCATAAAATAACTTGACCTTTGGGGATACTTGTGCTATTATTGGGTTGCCTTGTCATGGAAGATTGTTGCACATAGAGTACTGAATGAATTATGCCTACCATAATTTCTTTCTCCTAAAGCACTCGGAGAAATTTCTTAGTTTTGCTTGGAGTACACCTTATATTCACGAAATATCCTTCTTAGCAAAGAGGAAGGATACTGCACTTACTCCTTAAGAATGGGAGAGATCTTACGCTTATAGTGGGTGAAATTTTTTTCCAAGTCTCTAGAAGCATGCAAGAACCAATGTTGTGAAGGTATCCAATTTGCAAGGTTTCATTTAGGTTTCAGGTTTTGGTTCTTATGACTTGGAGCTAAGTTGACATCTTTTTTGTTGAAGTTCTTGGGAGGATATTTAATATTATTTTTGTGATCTACCTATGTCAAACAACTATTTTTAGGATATTAGGTTTTGGATTTATATTTTCCCCCACCCTATTATTATCTAATTTTTTGATATCCACATATTTTAGCCAGCCTATAATTGTTTATAATTTTTTTGGCATCCAATTTCAATATCTTATATTAGTTTTAAATTTTAGTTTTAGAACTTTTGAAACTAGAAAAGTTTGGAACTAAAATGAAATCATGGGGTGCAAACAAGATATTTTGACCCTCCTTGTTACCTTGTGTTTTACTTGTAAAGTTGAAAACATTTTTCAAAACTTCTAACCTTCCTCTAACATCTCAAATCAAATGAAACTTTTAAATGTTTCATTGGCACCTTCAATCTCCTTCTAGCTTAAAAAAACAACTGGTACCATATCATTTAAACTTGGAAAAGTATTCCAAAAATATCCCTAAAATTATGTTAATTTTGGAAAGTTAAGGATGAATTTAATCATGAAAACAAACTCCATTAACCAAAAAATATATATTAGAATGTTCATCACATCAATATTATATTGAAGCTTAGGAAAAAAGAAATAATTATTTGTTGAAAAAATTCATATATTCTCAAATACTTGAAATTTACTTTTCAAACTACAAAAACTTAAAGATCTAATTTGAGTACTTGCGAGTGCATTAGAAAAACATAATTATATCAATTTAGCTTTTGAAACCAATGCCAACAATAGTTAAGAAATAATTTACTCCAAAATTTTGACATTATTTCACAATAATTGAACCTACTAACAACTAATATTTAAAATATGTAAGCAAATGCTATTTTTTTATTTAAAAATTCTAATATTAGAGATTTACACATACCCTATATTAATTACAATTTTATTTTCAAAATATACATAACCCTATTTCTAAACTAATTTAACTTTTTTTTAAAACCTAACAACCAATATGTTGCACCCTATATTTTTACTCATGTATTTTCTATTTTCTTGAGTAATGTCCCCCTCAAGTTGAAATCGGCACAAAAATAGGATTGTGGAACTAGTCTTTTGCTAGATTCAAAATCAAAACTGAAATCATGAAAAAATATTCTTAAACAAAAAAATCAAATGAAAATCATTAAGCAAGAAAGTTTATTTTTTAAAACTTAATAAATACGCTGAAATTTATAATTAAATATTAATTATAATTATGTTGAACTTTGTACCTATATAAATTCATGTTCTAATTTGTTGTAAAATTTTGTACCCATACAATCTCTAGCATTGATGAATGTGAAAAAACATGTTAAAATCAAAACTTTAAAGTTTAGAAATTTGAAGAATTGAACTCAAACCCACCCAAATAACCTCCAAATAAATTTAACAATGTCAAAACTAGGCACAAAGGTTCTTTTACAAAAAGAATTACACAACATTGATAAAAACTCTCCCCCTTATACATGTCATGATTTCCAAATGTTTATGTTAATATAACCTTCACCTCGTGTTTTATGAGGGGTAAAATCCTAGTGTGGGTAAAATCCTAGTGTGGGGAAAGTTCCCAAATTGGGGGGGTTGGCCTTATCCTAGGCCCTTATTTTGGAAAATTTAAAGCATCTCCATTGTAGTATCCTATTAGGGGCTTCATAAACAACTTGACAAAGAACATGTTGAAACTTTCCCCCATTGCAATGCCTACATCACTAAATATTAATTAACGTTGCAATTTGGGGTTCCTTGCTCTAAATACTAATTGGTTTTTAATCTCATCACCAAAAGCCTTGCTAAACAAATAAAAACCTTTGAAAGTAGCTATGGTTTTGCGACATGATTAGTGATGGTTGTTTATATTTTCGTGAGTGCTTCCCCATGGCAATCAAAATTTTCAAGTTTATTTTTAGTTTTTCATTTTTTGGGGGTTCTTTGCAAATGGATTTCACATTAAAATCATTGAATTTGTCATGTTGAATTTTGAGCTTGAAAGCAAGAGGCTTGAAAATTAGTTGGTGATTGTGTGTGACTTTAAGGATCTCATGGACCACTTTGGCACTATGAAAAACATGCAAAAGATAACTAACACAATGAATGTCATCATTCTTGCTAAGGTGTAAAAGATTTGGGAGGTAGTCATGAATAGTGAAAGTGCTTTTCAATGGCAACTCCCAACTATAGACTAAAAGACATTGACACAAATCAATAGTGAAATTTGTTGGACGAATTGAACACTAGATGTATTTTTTCTTCTCTTATTTCTAAGGCACCCAATGTGGTATTAGGTTTGCTTTTGGTAAGCAAAACTCCACAATTCCTACAACTTGCAAATAATAAAAACAATCAAATTGAATGTTGCAATTAAAAGCAATATTTCCATGTTAATATTGCAAATGTGCTTCTTGGTCTATCAAAAGTTTCAATTATGCAGATTCATGTGTTTCATAAAGGTTGATTTCCTTATTAAATAGTTCATAAGGTTCCACAAAGACCCAATATTATTAAAGACTTGAAAAATCTTTATTTAGAAACACATCATAAATTAAGGAAATGTACAAAGGAGTTAAATAAAGGAAACGAAAGAAGTGACAAGACGTCAAGTTGGCTCAAAGTTGCTATGAAAATCTATGTATGTCCATAACCGACCACTTGTGGAAGGTCGGCCATATTTACATGTCAAAAATCAACAACTTGCAATAGGTTAGTCGTGGTGATGGGAGGTGAGTCTTCAAGGGGTGGAAGTCAGGAAGTAGTTAAGCTTACAACTATCACTCGACTTAAGATGGAAGATGTTTGCATCCTTTGTAATGTGATCAATTTTTTTTAATGAAGCAATTTGACCAAGGTATAAAAATGAAGGCCTTTTACCCCTTTCAATTTCAAAAGGCCTTGGCATAGTCGTGTAAAAAGACATCATGTTTGTGTAAGCAACCAAATATCTCAATTACTAAGGGGAGGAATTTATCAATGGGGTGTCTGTTGCAATAATTCCTTTCCTTGGTTTGAACTACATCCAATGCAACAAATCCTTGAGTTGCACAAGATTAGGGAAGTAAATTTGTTCACGTTGGGTTAGCAATGATAATGTTGGCTAAAGTGCAAATGCCATTTTTGGTAAGTACAATGTCAAATCATCAACAAGAGGAATTGAGTGTGGTTGAAGGAAGTGTATGTAATTATTCTTGTTTCACATGGAAACCAACATCTTGTGCAATGGTGGCAAAGGTGTTTCAAATTGCATTATAGGTTCTAGTGCATTTGTTACCATGAACACAATGTAAGAGGTGGATACCCATAAGGTCGATGGGACGTGTGCACACACATTAACGAATGCCTACAATTAAGGGATGCGGTAATCCAAGTCATGTTCAAATGTTGTGTAAAAATTTGGGGAAGATAATTGAAAGGCTAGGAAAACTGATTGAGCTGTAAGCAATGGTTGCATTTGGGCCAGAACATGATAAAATTCAGGCACAATGGACCTTAGATGTCTTATCAAAGAACATGCTGGAAAAGGTATGATGGTGTTTTCCTCCATTTGATCAATTCATTGGGCAACAAATGGTTCAACTTCAAAATTCCATCTCATAAGTTGGGGATGGTAGAAGATCACATGCCACCTTGAGGTGTTGTTGAAAAGGAAATGTGTTGTTGTTGACTCGTGATAAGCCTTCAAGAAGGAATGGATGTTGATCAACCATAAACCTAACAACTATGATTAAAACGACAAGGGTCCAACTCCCTAAATAGGCTCATGGGGTGATGGTGGATGTCAATATGAGCCTAAAACCATCGAAAGTTATTAGGAGGGAGGCTTGTTTACGAACTAAAGGTCCTTCAAGGCTATCAAAGGATCCTGGACCCAAAAGGCATCCAAACATTTTATGGAAGAAAATGTCAAAACAAATAAAAGACTTTATGAAGGTGGAAGATGGAAGTGTGCATTGTAAAACATACGATGGATGTTGCAAGAAACAACAAGTTAAAATTCCATAGGCCATCTGAACATCACCCATTCTAGAAAGAAGGTTCACATGTCGAACATCTTCTTACATGGCTTCTTTGATGAAGGATGATGTGAAAGTTACGGTGCCCAATGAAACCCCCATGATTCTAATTCCTTCAAATGGGATGGTAAACTGGGTTGGGGTGTTGAAGTTTGGCAGCAGGCCATAGGGTGACCATGCAATGCATTTATGAAGTTGGATGGAAAGACCTATCACACAAAATTCGGTTTGGGAGTGTTCATAAACAAATGATACAATTGAGGGGGGACCTATGATGTGAGTGTCATTTGCAATGGATGGAAATAGATAAGAGGGGAAATGACTAGTTGTAGAATGTTAAGCCCTAAAATGGGTTAAAATGAATATTGGGCCCCCCCCAAGGATCACTTTGATGAGTCCCCATGGTAGATGGGATGATTGTGATATCACCTTCACGATTATCATGGTTGTAAATCAAAGGAAATTCGAATGCATAAAGTGCACGAACAAAGGGGATGGGTTGTAGGATGTCCCCAC
>Ga0209208_10010618_pt1 | contig 11936 bp, 4 predicted proteins | sample S1TSphfallax_3_FD_187694 | JGI IMG/M metagenome (GOLD analysis project Ga0209208, IMG submission 187694) | Host-associated microbial communities from peat moss isolated from Minnesota, USA - S1T2_Fd - Sphagnum fallax MG (SPAdes) (version 2) | ecosystem: Host-associated > Plants > Peat moss >...
CCTAGCAGAATCAGCCATCAAGGGCACATTCCGTGGCATAAATGGCAGGTTTCTTGGCATAAATGTCAAGGGAAAACTCACTATTCTTGAGTTATGGTTCATTGAGTTACAAAGGTTCCACAACTCTATCATCCATTCTGCACGGTGTGCTGGTGGGTGCTTGTTCACACTGGCCCCACATTGGGTGCTAGCCAGGTTTTTTTGCTTGTCCATGGTCTGGAGTGGTGGATCCTCTCTTAATAATAATATGCTGCAAAAAATTAGTGGAGTTGGGAACTTGGGTCGGTGGTGGGGATGATTTGTAAGTGTTTTCAAAGGGTTGGAATATTCACCACACTTAGTGGGTGGGTGTCCTGGATGGAAAGGTCAGTAGGAGACTGGGGCAACAACAAAGGCTGCCTCCTCCCCCTTTAGAAAAAAGAAAAGGCTGTCTAAAAGTAAAGTGTCCAGTTCTGAGGGTAGTAGCTCTGGCAGATCATATGATACAAGGACTAGGGTGGGGAGGGGGGGGGCAAATGGGTGGGGCACTGAATAGGTGGGTGTCAAAAAACAAGGCTCCAATGAAATTAGCCCATATGGAAAAAGCCTGATCTCCATACACCATCATGTCTATGGAGCTTGGGTTTTGAAAGCTTGACCAAGCACCCATGGTGCACCATACCTTGGAAACCTACTTCAACTCAGTTGTGAATGAACCATAATTGAATTTTACCTAGGTAAGTGGAACCTTGGTAGCCTATGCTGTAAACCCTCCAACTTCCACAAACATTACCTACATAAATGCGCAAGTATCATATGTAAGTGGTTGCTTTTAAGGTGGGTAAGTAAGGTAAGGCATTTGGTGTGTATTGGGTGCCTAGATACATGTGGATGGTTAGTACATAGCTATACCCATCATGGGGAGCTATTAGGACATGAATACAATGAAAAAAGTGTTTTCATTGTAATAGAGTTATGAGGAAAGTCACCCTGTCTTTGGACCTGCTGCTTTCACCCACTATCCCCTCTCTTTCAGTGGTATCTGCAAAGTAAGGAAATTTTATTAAATCTCAGAAGGTTGGTTTCGAGAGTAATTATAGTAATTAAAGGACCAGTGAAAATATATGTAGCAGCAGTGGAGGCGCTCAGGAAAAACAGGATGAAACTCAATTTACCACCAAAATTGCAGAGAAAACTAGTCTGGTTCCCAGTCACTTTGTTTTGTAAAATTTTCATTCCCAGTTCCGCCTTTGATGCTCTATTATGCTGAAACTACGGCTCTTGCCCCCCTAGTCATAGGAGGACTTTACACGGATAACTCTATCACTATTCAATTTTCCATGTGAGATAGGTTTATATTAAGGCCACTTTTGTGTTAATCAAATTGAGTAGAAAACTAATTATTTAAATAATCAAGTCATTGTCTAGTTGCTAATACTCAACTGCTATTGTGGGCACATTTGCTTGATTGATTCCTTGCATTTTTACAAGCACTTTGTAATTGCAATGAATTGTCCAAGGGGTCCCATGACGACATAGATTACCATTTCTTGAACTACTTTTAAGCCCTATTGGAAAGTCCAACTGAAGACTTTTGAGCCCAATTGTGAAATTCTTGAACTACTTTAAGCCCTATTTGGAAAGTCCAACTCATGACTTTTGAGCCCAATTGTGAAGTCATCAATAGGACTCTACACAAGCTAACTAGGCAATGTCCAAAGTTTGCCAAGTTCACCAAGTTTCTCATGGCCACATCCTGACATCAGGAAAGTTCCATTTTGCCAAGCCATCAACGTCCATGGTTTCGGACTTCCAAATCACCATGTCGTCATTTCCATATCCTTGACTTCCAAAGTTCCCCATTTTCTCAATTCACAATCCACTTTTTTGTAAACTTCCCAATTGTGCCCAAGAACTACTTACTAATTTCTTCTCCTCTACCCAAACTTCAATTTGGATGTAAATCTAAAAATTAAGAGAGCCTAAATGAGAGGTATTAATGAAAATCTGGTGACAATGGTTTCAGATGTAAAATTGCTTATAGAACATAGCAAGAGAAAGATTGCCAAAAAAAATAGACGAGGTGAGAGTATGTTCCTTTTTTTTCTTGCTTGTAAAAATACAGAAAGCCAAAGCTGGGCATTCAGAGCCTCAATCTATCAAGGCAGATAGATTACCAAGAGCTTTGTACACTACCAACAATAACAACAACAACAACCCACCAACAACTATCCTGAAGTTCAAGCCCCTGCAAAAGAACTGAATGGGAAGGTAGGAAACAACAAGACCTAGAGAGACAAATGGGGGGCAATTTTTCCAAATCAGGCAGAAGAAGAGGAACACACACACCTCAGGTGGTGGAGTAACAAATGATGAATCATTTTGTTTTCTTAAAGTGTTCTTTTTCCTGCTTGATGAAGGCAAAAAAGAAATTATTTCACAAAGTGATGACACAAATGGATAAACAATCGATCTTCACAAACCCCAAAAAAAATTACACTGCCCATGCATGTGCATGTGTGTGTGTGTGTGTGCATGCTTCCACTTTTGATGAAACAAAAGCACGAGTATGCTCAGAAATTTCTGGAAGAGGGACACAAAACTCAATTTGCCCCTTATTGAATCTTCATGTGAATGTAGGAGTAACATGAATCCAGCAAGAAAAACACAAACCTCTTCCTCCTCCTCCTTCCCTTTTCTCAAGAGGGACAAGCGAAACCAAATGCGCATTCATTGTTGATATTTCAATCTGCAACAACCCAAAAACAATAAAAACTTAAATCACCAATTCAATCTCTTCTATGTGAAAGCTCAATCTTCTTCCCAAGTTCACAGCAATGCAAAAAGCACCAAGAAAAACAAGCTGAAAAACCAGAGAAAAAAAATTTGCCAATTCAATCTCTTTGACATGAAAGCTTGGTCTTCTCTTCCCAAGTTCACAATAATGTCAAAGACACTGGAAAAAATCCAAGAAAGCATTTATCTGCTTCTTCCAAGGTTCACAACAATGCAGTAAAAAAACAACATAGAGAAAAACAAAGAAGCTCCAAAACCCACAAGAGAAACACAAGAAAAGCATTGTGCTTCTTCTTCCAACAAACTTCACAACAATGCCTCCAAATAATTTAAATAAATTTCATTGAAAAGAAAAAACGCCAAGAAAAACTAGCTGCAAAAACCATAAGAGAAAGACAAGAAGAAAGCTTAATCCTCTTCCAAGGTTCACAACAATGCAAAAACAAACACTGCCAAAACGAAACAAAACAAAAGCTCTGAAACCAACAAAATCAGGAAGGGAAAAAAAAGAAGCAAGCATTCAGATTCTCTGAAGATCAAGCTTTCCTTCCAGATTCTCCTCTTGTTGATCTTCTTTTTCATGGTTTTCCAAACAAACTCAGACATTGAGGAAGTTCTTGTTGCAAGTACCTTCAAATCTCATTCAAGGCACTCCTCCTCAAGAATCAAGCAAGCAACGAATTGAATTGAGAGTTGAAAGAAGGCCAGGAGGGAATGAAAAAAATTCTTCAAATACCTAAAATAATGTCAACCAGCTTGATCAATGTCTCATTCATTCTAGCTTCTCGAGAGTGGGTCGCGTTCGCGTGCTTCCAGCAACAGGAGCTCGGCTCTGTCCGATGGGAGATTCTTGCAAGGTCTCACCAGCTTCCGAATTCCGATGCATTCTGTCCAACCGTCGCTTCTCCGCGTACCGATACGCGAGCAAACCCAAGAGAGCCAAGAGTGCCAAACCTCCCACAACACCCAAAACCACTCCCAAAACAATCTTCCAAGTATTGGACTTCTTGTGATTATTATTGGCCGGTGTTCCAGGAGATGGCGCGGGAGCTGGAGTCACCGGTGCCGGCGCGGGTGCAAGAACCACGGTGGGACCAACAAGCGCAATGGGTCCAAGCTCCCGCAAGCTACAAACAAAAGGACCGGTTCCAGACGGCAAGGTCCCGTTCTCCGTTGCGTTTCCAGTCGAGGACGAGAACGTCACGCACCGAGGAAAAGAACCGGAGGCGAGGACGAGCGCCGTCAACGTGGTGCTTGCAAACGTGACCGTGAAGTTGCCACTGCTGGCGGTGGTGTTGACGCCGAATTGGGTTGGATCCGTAGACGTCATGTTGCTGGCGTCGTAAACCGCCATGCCCGAAACGGGAGTGAGAAGCTCTAGACCCGGCGGCACTTGGAAGAGCGTGGAGCTTAAGTTGCCGTAGTGTTGGTACACGATAATCAGCCTCTTCACTCTCGCCAGGATTTGTGTGCCGTTGGGTATTTGATATCCATTGAGATTGGTAATACCTCGCACCTTGAAGGAATGTCGCACCACTCGCACTGCTTGCGCCGTCACACCAGCGTCCGAAAGATTTCCCGGAAGCGTTACGTTGTGTGGTATGTACTCTGCGACATTTCCGTGCTGCGCTATCGCTTGGAATGCCGCTTGCTGAAGCACTTGATCCACTGCAACCAGATTGAATGTTGCACTGCTCGTCGTCGCAGCACCCACAGGTTTTACTGAGGACTCGGAACCCAAAAACAGAAGCCAAAAGATGAGAGGATGCAGGATCCAAAACCAGTTGCAACAGGAAGTTGCCATATGCTGCTGGACCCGGAAGAAGAATTCTCGAGGAGCTTGATCTTGCTGACATGAGGATGATGGTGATGGTGGCGATGAGCTTGTTCTCCTTCTTCTTCTTTTACTGCTTGGTTGTTGATCTGCAACCCTAAGCTTGTTAATCTGCTCTTGCTCCGACATTAGACATAATATATTTCTGTCTTCAGGCCGGAAGTTGTCGCTATTGCTGTGGATTTTCGATGCGTTTGTTGTGGATCCAGCTGCTGGTTGCGGCAAAGATGTGGAGCAAGACCTCGGCATGGATGCAGCTGCTAGGCCCCACGGCACTTGTGCCCAATAACCATATCTAGAAGTAGTATTACTTATTCTATCACTACAAGTTTCTGTCATGATATCCGTCGTCATCCTCGTCGTCATGATCTCGCTGCAAGTGATATTTTCTGGTTGAAACCCTGCTTCATTTCCGAGACCCCGGCTCTTGCTAGCTAATGTCAAGGAAGACGCGAAACCTGCTGCAGCTGTACCCGTTGTTTCCTGGAGTTCCGAAAAGAACCTAGGTGTTCCCTACTTCTCCGGCGCATTACACAAGTACATGTGATGATCATCTCTCTCTCTTTCCAGTCGGGATCTTCTTCTGCCGCAATAGTCCTCGACGCTCTGATGCTTCCAGAACTAGTACTGTGGACCTACTTTTCTGCTTGAAAACTGGATTGCAATCTCTACAGACACGAAGCCCATCGACTACCTTGCAGAGAGCTTACCTCCAAACCTGAACGAATTTGTGAAACCTGAATCTGCTGGCTGCTCTTTGCGGCGTACTAGTTAGATCCCACCAGCTCCTCGCCCTCCAACTCTACTCACGGAGGAAAGACCCAATAATGCAGAAAATAAGCGCAATCGAGGACCTGCAGCCGGATCAGATGACAAGGTTGCAGCTGCTGTGTGCCTGGACTCCCCAGATGATACTAGATAGAACTACAGCCCCCCGCGACGATATGTAGCTCTCTCGATGCGAACTTGATCCTGCAATTCGTATGAAGCAGCCGCTGCAGAGCGGGGCCCAACCCAAGAGCCAACCTAAGGGAGCTTGGATTGGTTTACAACTGTGAGGAACCTCAGACAAAAGAACTGTTGAGGAACACAAGCCCTCATCAAACAAGAGGCCCGCGGAAAACCAGAAACTAAATAGCAAAAGCCGGACTCCACGACACTAGAAACTACAGCTCATTGAAGCCGCGACAACGACGACGCAGCAACAACTTCCGAACACACCCACCCCAGCCCCTAAAAACAGAAACTCGGCGATCTCGGAAACTTCAAACCCACCACCAGATTCGAGGAAAGAAGGAAGGGAAGAAGAAGAAGAAAAACCGAACCCGCGACTTTTTTGTCGCGACTAACGCGCCAGCTTCAGACCCCAAAAAAAAAAAATAGAGATAAAAACCTTGGGACCCAAGCTTCCTCTCTTCAGCTGGTCTCCAAGAATGCTGCAACAGCCAAATCCCACAGTGCCTGCACACATTTCCTTCCTTACAAACTCTTTCTCTCTGTTTTGGTTTCTCTTCTGACTATTTTCTTTCTTTCTTTCTGACTTTTTCTTCTTTTTTTTTTCAATCTCTATCTCTATCTTTATCTCTCTGTCTTGTATTTCCAGCGAAGATTTCACAAACGCAACAGACAATCCGCAGCCGACAATCCTCGCAGCAGCGGAAAAGAGAGGAAGGGAAGGGAAGGAGCAAGACGACGGCGATGGCGCTCACGCTTGGTTGCCAAGCGCAGGGTTCAGGTCCTCAACGGATCTAAGAACCTCGATTCAGGTCCCCAACGGGTTCTGAGAACCTAGTTTCAGCTCCTCAACGGTTCGTCTTAGAGCCTCATTCCAGGTCCTCAACGACGGGACGGGTTTTCTCTGAGAACCTCGTTCCCGGTCCTCAATCGACAACGGGTTCGATCTGAAAACCTTGTTCCAGGTCCTCAAAAGACGACTGGTTCTGTCTGAGAACCTCGTTTCGGGTCCTCAATGACCGAGGGACCTTTCTAAAGACCTCGTTTCAGGTCCCCAACGACGGGTTTTCTTTCTGAGAACCTTGTTTCAGGTCCGTCTCGAGGTCTGGACCGGGTACTAAGAATCTCGATTCAGGTCCTTAACCGAGGATTCTGGCCACCTTGATTCTGGTCCTCGAAGGTTTTGAGGACCTCGTCTTGTTCTTCTTCTTCTTGGGGATGTGGTTTTGGGGCTCTTATTATTTTACAATAATTTAATTTTTTTAATATAAAATGGGACTGCTTTCATAAAAGCCAGGGGCAATAAATAAGTGAGGTCCTGAAAACGCAGTTTATTTGGTTGGGCGAGTGGCTAATAATCTAAGTTCTAATATTCCAGATCCTAAATGAGATCCTGAAACCCGAAACTGCACTTGGAAAGGTCAATCAAGAATAGGGGCCCCCACCCGAAGTCAATGATTTTTTTGTCTTGTTCAAATTTACAGGCTCTCATTGCCGGACGGATGAAAGGTACGGAGTTTAGATGGAAACGATCTTTTGTCGGAATCTCATCCACGGACTAATTCCTCATCCATTAAACCCCCGCCCCCCCAATCCTTTCGGGGATAATAGAAATTCCGCAAAACCCGGAAAACCAAGAACTTCTGATCACCCCATATTTTCCTTCTGTAAAGATAACCCAATCAAGGGGCTACACGTGGCCAGTTTTAGCCAATCCCATGACCCCAATATTGAGAGGCCAATTTTTCTGGCATCTGATTTATTGGAAATGTGGGGCCCTACTTCCCATAAATTAAAGGAGATTTTTTTATATTATTATTGTTATTTTATTTTATTTTAAAATATTAAGAAATTAGTGTGTTTTTTTTTTCTCTCTCTCTCTCTCCAAAAACATAGCTTATTTTCCAACAAAAATGACCATGAAAATAATTTTGCAATTCGGAAATAAAAGATGACCTTTGAGAGTACCCCTTCAAAACTGGGAAGCCCCTAGGTTTCAACATTTTAATTTATGTTTTACCAACCTTATACTTGATTTTTCATCTATAATCAAACCATCAAGTATAATTTTAAATGTAATTATTAAGATGAAATACTTCATAAATTTATCTTAACATATTTAGATCATGTTTAATTTTATTTTTTAAAATATTATCTTGATTTTACAATGAATTTTTTTAACCATACCATTTACCTAAAAGGAAGGTAAGGAGCTTTATCTATTGGGAAATAAATGGCCATCATTGATTGGAGGGATTTTCATTATTTAAAAATTGGGACTTTGGGACATAGATAATATTTTTGGGAGTTTGGTCTTTTTACATTGGAAGAAAGCATGTCAATGGATGATTATTATTTGGTAAATTTTTTCATTTTTTTAAGAGGCAAATGACACCTTATCAAAACATTAAAAATGTGAATTATTTGGTAGTTAAAATGGAAGAACTCATTTTTAAACTAAGTTTGTAATTTCAGACATAATGGCAATTCCCAAAAAAATTGACCCTTTCCAAGCATTTCAAACATCTCTCGACCTTTTCTCAATTTGGAAATTGGAGAAGAATTTAAAATTTGAAACATAAATTCTATTGTTAAGTTATTTAATTTCATAATACTCTTCCAACCTTTCCTTCCATTTGTCACATTGTTCATTTGACAACTTCAAATAAGCTAGTTTTGATTTTTCCCTTTTACCTTTAAGTTGTTCAAAAAATACTTTATTTGAGATTTCAATTATATATATAGATTATTTTCTTCTTTTTTGCTATCCAATTGGTTTGGATTTCAAAAATAAAAAATAAAAATAAATCCTATGTGCATTTTAAATGTACATTGTCTAAAAAGAACCTCATAAGAAAATATTGCCTTGTGAATATGAAACATTGTAAACATGTTTCATATAAGAAGCACATGTACCATTCTCAATTCTAAAAAATATCAAGATTTTAAGACATAGATAACCACTATTTAAATTCATACCAACACCATGGATAATGGAACTAAGTGCAAGGTGAAACTTTGGCCATTTCTAACAATTTCTAACCCCAGTTGCATTCTCCTTTTCCTTGGCTAATGAAACTTTTTTTCCTTTTCAAAAAAATCTTAAAGACTTAAGAGGAACTTGAAGTATGCTAATTTGTGCCAATTTTTTTCCATCTATGTAGTTTTGAACAACCAAAGGATTACTAATAACCCATTTCCCATTCATGAATGAGACTTCTTCACTTGACATTTCAATTAGGGTTTGAGATTCTTAAGTTTTGTTTAAATGGCAAAGTTGGGTGTGTAGCCCACATTTCTACAAGTGAGTACATCATGTGACCTTTCCAAACCAAGACACTACTAGCTAACATACAAGGTTACAAGACTTTGAAAGTGAGCTTCTTATAACCAATTTAATGAAACCTTAAACCCTAATTGCAAAAGTCCTCTTTGATGAAAGTTTGGAAGGAAAAACAACATTCATCATTTTGATGGTATCACAATGTGGATCTTTGCAAACACATGTATGTGCATGTGGTCATGCATCTTTGTAAAGGGTCATACACTTAAACATTTTTTTCAACATAGGGTGCTTAACTTTCAAGTTTGTATAGAACTCAATGCCTCCATCCTAGTGAACTTGCATCATGTTTTTCCCAACCCTCTTGCATTTGACCCATAATTATAATCCATCAATAAAGGCAATTAAATTTAGCAATATCTTCAATGAAGTTTTTTTTTTGGTATTTTTTAACTATTTATGATACTTTCTATGGCATGTGAGCTAGAACATCAAGCCAACATTAATAATGTTTCTACAAAAATATTCTCTTTGTGAATGGGAAAAACTTTATTGTCATAGCCATCTTATTGGGAGTGATCTTAAGTTTTAAGTCACTTTAGAATTGTTGTGCCTTACGATATCTAGGCACCTACATCAATCCTTCAATTTCAAAGGCAAGTTGACACTAGCCCTTGGGGGTGAAGTGTGAACCTTAACTTCTAACTTCTAACCTTGGCTTTGGTATTTTAGGCATGGTATGAATGAGCAACTCATGTGAAAGTACATTATCCATCTATGAAAGGTAGCTTGTTTGTTTTGTTTGTCATGTTGAGATCCTTCAAACCACAATGGCCCCCACTATGCTCTTGATAATGTTGAAAAGCCATCGATGAATAGGGTTGCACCAAGATGCTTTTGGAATGTTAAGACTTGTGATCAATGTTTTTTCTTATATAGTGCAAAATTTTGTCAAAATGAGGAAAAAAAAAATTGAGGCTATGAACTCCTACAATGATTTTTTAAAAGAATTTTTAAATAAAAATTCACCCAAAACACAGGGTTTTTTGATCGGGTTTGCCAAATTTAGAATGCATACTCTTGCAAGTTGTCAAATGTCAACAAAATTACCTCAAAAAAATTGTTCCACCAATCCTATAGCCAAACCTAGCAAGATCCTCCTATGATGGTTGCCAAAGTGGCTACATCACAAAAGTGAGGGGGGGAGGAAAACATGCCTACAAAATAGGAGTCATTGAATATTTTTTAATTAAAATTTTAATTAAAGAAAAAAAATTTAAATTTAATGAAATTGGTGTGAGCTCTTAAACTATTGAAGAGCCCTTGATGAGTGGCATTTGTTGAAGGTGGTTTTGTAACTTTTTGATCTAAAGTGGGGAGGAGATGTTGAAATTTGAGGAGTTTTCATGATTGGAAATTAAATCTAAAATTTAAAATAATGTTTTCACATTATTGAGCTCTATAGTTAGGGTCCTATTCACAATTGGAACAATTACACACTCCTATACACACTCACACATGCCCACACTAGTTGCAATAATTCATTATGACAATTTTCAGGTAGATAACTGATGAATAAGCCTTTTAAAGCTGAAAAGTTCAATGACTCATTATTCAATGAGTAGGGTCAAGCCCCATGGTGGGGTGCGGCCCCAAAATGAGGGCCCTAGGATGAGGCCATAGCTGAGTCCACCCCTGCATTTTGAGGAATGGCTCACACCCATGGACTTTACCCATCATAAAGCACGAGGCAAAGGTCATCACAAACGTAAGCACATGTAGATTACAAGCCATAAGAATGGTGTGTTCTTATGAGTGGAGAGTCCTTATGGCTACTTACTCCTGTAGAGTAGGAGGGATCTTATGCTTAGATCTAAGATCGCTCCCACTCTTCAGGATTAAGTAGGCCTAAGACCCCTCCCACACTTAATGATTAGGTAGGCCTAAGGTCTCTCCTGCTCTTGAGGATTAAGTAGGTGTAAGATCCCTCCCACTCTTAAGGATTAAGTAGGTGTAAGATCCCTCCCACTCTTAAGGATTAAGTATGCTTAAATATCCCTCCCACTCTTAAGGATTAAGTATGCCTAAAGATCCCTCCCACTCTTGAGGATTAAGTAGGCCTAAGGGATCCCTCTCACTCTTAAGGATTGAATGTATCCACTAAATGAGGTCTCACTCAAGGAGCTGAAGGGACCAGTGTAGGACCTGGGTTCACCACTGGCCCTTTCCCCCATCTGTCCACTCTTCTGTGTTTTATTGTTGAAGACATAAGTAATGTCAGAGTGCAGACCAATGCAGAAGAAGCTCCAGTTCACACACACTCACCCCCCAAAAAACAATTTAAAAAAAAACACACACACACAGAATTTAACACACTAGAGACAAAATTTTATGAAGGGATTGCAATTGGGTCCCATTTCTTGTAACACTTTTTGTTACCCTTTTCCTCTTCTTCCTTGCCTGCCAAAAGCAATTAGAGAGCTGGCAGCTTGCAAATGGACAACTGGTGTGCATGTACATTGTCCCCAATGGGAGTAAGAATCATGAGCCATCTAATGAAAAGCCCAGCTACTTTGGGGGGTGAAGGGAAGGGGGAGGCCCAGGGGAAAAGGGGTCTGGATGAGAAAGAAGACCTATAAATGATTCTCACTATATAATGTTGTGTAGGGTTTAAGGTTTCACAACCTATCTCATGTTGTGTAGGGTTTAAGGTTTCACAACCTATGTCATGTTGTGTAGGGTTTAAGGATTCACAACCTATCTCATGTTGTGTAGGGTTTAAGGTTTTGCAACCTATGTCATGTTGTGTAGGGTTTAAGTTTTTATGTAGGTTTAACATTTTACAACCTATGTAAGGTTGTGTAGGGTTTAAGGTTTTACAACCTATGTAATGTTGTTTAGGGTTTAAGGTTTTACAACCTATGTAATGTTGTTTAGGGTTTTAGGTTTTACAACCTATGTAATGTTGTGTAACGTTTAAGGTGTGTAGGGTATAATAAGGTTTCACAACATTAGAATAGTAGTTAGAATAGATAGGAACACAAGTATTGTCATGTTCTTTAACTTTTTAAATAACTAATGCAAAAAAAA
>Ga0209208_10010623_pt1 | contig 11931 bp, 10 predicted proteins | sample S1TSphfallax_3_FD_187694 | JGI IMG/M metagenome (GOLD analysis project Ga0209208, IMG submission 187694) | Host-associated microbial communities from peat moss isolated from Minnesota, USA - S1T2_Fd - Sphagnum fallax MG (SPAdes) (version 2) | ecosystem: Host-associated > Plants > Peat moss >...
GTAAGAAAACAACATCGCAGCAAAACTCGAGCGTCGCGACGGGGGAGATTTATTCAGAGCAATCTTCGTTTCTCAAGCAGGAAAAAAGTGTTTGCAAACTCGCAATCGTTTTACAGGTGAGTGAGCAAGCCTCTTTGAGTTTTTTTTTTTTTTTTAAATGGTTTTTTTGTTGGCTTTTATGAACGTAAATCGATGCTGATTGAATCTGGACATCCGGACTTGTTTTGGAATAGAAGATGTGGAGTGCGTACTGGAGTTTTGGTGTGACTGGGACTGGAGGTTTTGGAAAGGGCCATGGTGGATAGGAAACAAACCTTTTGTTGTTGTTGTTGTTGTTGCTTGAAGCCGAGATGAGAGAATTTATAGTATTCCTGTTTTTTGTTTGCATCCTGGAATTTTTTCATTTGCCTTCTGATGCGTTCTTTGTTGTGTGTTGTTAAGACGTTTTAAGGATGTCGTGTCCGCCGTAAGTTGTAGATGCACCGTGACATGCTCAGAAATTTGAGAGAAAGTGTTCCGGGTTCTCTTGGCATCGGGAAGGGAATTTTGGTTTCCTGGTGACTTGATTTCGGTGTCTGTATGCCATGGTCTGCGGTTTGCCACTGTTCGACGCCAAGGCTTTCACGCAAATATTACCATAGACTACCTGCCTGACTTAACAGACAGGAAGGAGGAGCCTGTTTGCCAAAGTTTCCAAGATGGTCGATCAAACTCGTCAGAAACGGCCCTGCAGTTAATATCTGCACATCGTGTAGCCAGGGTCCAGCCTCTGAGGCCTAATTGCAGGAAGAGTATGATTACCAGAGATGTCTTGTTCATTGTAAAGTACTGGATCGTGATGGTGGTTATGCGGGTTTTGTTGTGTGCAGAAATTTCAGGTATCATGGCTGGGGATCATGGACTCGTGCATGTGGTAGACTCCAAGAAAGTTTGGGACTCCAAGATTCAAGAGTCCAAGTTGGCTGGAAAAATCGTAAGTGTGTATGTGCTTCTTTGTGAAGGAGTTTTCTTTCTCTCTGCACATGTCTGAAGCTCTTCCACCATAGCTGTTAATGAGCTTTTTGTCTGACAAAAGACATGGGAATTAGAGTTATATTTGTGCGATACTGAATGACAAGTAATGGGTCTGGGATGGTTAACAGATTGTGGTGGATTTCACAGCCACCTGGTGTGGACCATGCCGCATTATGTCTCCAATTTTCGTTGAACTGAGCAAGAACTATACATCCTTGATCTTTCTCAAGGTTGATGTCGACGAAGTGGCGGTAAGCTTTTTGTACTGTTCCTTAATTTCCTTGGGATTGGGAGTGTTGAAGAGCATAGGAAACAAAGGAATGTCTTGGCATTCTTCAGGAAGATTTCCTAGAGATTTGCACCTGAAATGTGTATCATGTGTTCCATTATGAGGATGTGTTCTCTGTTTGTAGAAGAGTGTAGAAGCAGGCAAGGTTTGGTGATGCAGATGAGAAGTGGTGTCCAGTTTGTTTGTGAAAGTGGAGAGAGGATTAAAAATTTGAAGGGATTGTGCCACTGGATTTGTGCAGGATGTGATGGCAGAGTGGGATGTACATGCAATGCCTACTTTCTTGTTTATCAAAGATGGGAAGCAGATTGACAAAATTGTCGGTGCAAACAAGGAAGAGCTGGACAAAAAAGTGCAACATTTTGCTTCACTAAGCCAATTGTAGGGCCCTGATCATGTGTGAGGATGTGAAATATCATGCAGCTGAATTGATTTAGGGTTGAATCGAAAAGAATGATCGTGTTTTGGAGGGTGGAGAGGGAGTGAGTATAATTTTATCTCTGAAAGTTGTGTTCCTTTCTGAAGTATAACGAGCAGTCTTCAGAAGTTATATACAATAAACCTTGTTTGTGTGCACTAGTCAATATGTTTGTCTATTGGCATGCTCCCAGTCCTGTCTCCTTCCACATATCTGTTGTAATTTTTTCAGGTCCATGGACCCCAGTGACATTCCCACCTCCTTGGATTGCTGTACCATTTGTTGAGGGGTAGTTTTGGAGGCTTGCTTTGCTAGGAGTTGTATCAATGGGGTGGTGTGCCACACTGGTTAGCCTTCCACGGGCACTAAACCCTTTGTTATTATTATCAGATTCAAATTCCCATCATTAGATTGTGGTGCTTTGATGCAATGAAACAACATTGTGGTGTTTTGAAACAGTTCTAATGAAACTCTTTTCTTTTGCTACCATCTATGCCATGCACCTATAACCGACAGTGGCTACATCTTGCAGATGTATATTGACATTATGATGCTATGCTGCGTTGTGATTGCAACTGGGCAATCTTTCCCTTATTCAACAAGTATGACTAACTCTCAATATGCTGATGCCTGCCATTCAAGACAGATATAGGTCCATAGTATGCACTCGGCGATTGACTATAATCTGAGCATATTCCAACAATCTGTTCCCAATGTTATTGGATGTATAATTTGACAAAATTGTAATTTGGTGAGATGTTCTGTTGAATAAAACCCAAACAATTCAATGCAAGAAAAGTATATAAAGTCCGGAGGTTTGAGGGTATTCTCAAACACGCCTAGGGTAATGCCCCTGGCTAGCAGAGCATTGCACCATGTGAACCAATGCTCTGTGAACAAATGCAACCCCACGACAATGTTATTTACATAAGGGGAAAGGGCAAGCAAATGGTTGGAATATAGTAAGATTTTATGAAGAATTTGGTGTGGCATATGGGATTAGCCACTTCACTTTTAAGTGTGACATCTTGTGTTCAACTCCTTTTACCATTTTTGTCATGGACAAAGGAACACTCATTTCAAGGGAAATGCTTGTGTTGTTTGGTTAACATGTTAGTACAAATGTGTTGAATTGCCCCCTTGGGATTGGGTTCCCCAAGGAAATGATTGTGTTTGTGGAGGTGTTCTCTCAAGAACACAATGTTGTGTTGTTCCTTGGGGGAAATGCTTTTCATTAAGATAAATGTGTTGAATTATCCAATAGGGTTGTGTTTCTTGGGGAAATGCTTTTCATCAAAGATTAATGCATTGAATTATTCAATGGAGTTGTGTCCTTTGGGGAAATGCTTTTCATTAAGATAAATGTGTTGAATTATTGGATGGGGATAGGGGTTGTGTTCCTCAAGGAATTTTCTTTTGAAGAGCCAAATTTGTTGTGTTCCTCAAGGAAAAGCCTCTTCATGAGACAAATATGTTGAACTATTCCCCATGATATGGTTGAGTTCCATGGGGAGTTCCCCTAAGCACCATGGCCATGTTAACCCATTAGGGTTAAGAGAAATCTTATGAAATTTTTGAGTATAGTTTTGCCTAACACAACCTAACACAACTCACCCAATTCACAGACTTGACAATTATTGTCCAGTTCAGGGTCCTTACAGCCATGAGGAGAAGATCAAAATGAGAGCTTGGTTTAGGGTTTATTTGTGAATGGAATTATGGGCATGTTTGAAGGAATGAATGAATGAATTTATAGGAAGGAAGAAGAGAAAATTGGAGAAAGAGAGGAGATCGATTTTCGCTTTCATTTACCCAAGGCCATTAACAAAGATCGGAATTCATCTACCAAATGGTGAGTACCAGATTATTTGATTGGATTTGGTGGTAATTAAATTATTTTTTTAAATTGCCATTTCTTGAGAAATCCCCAACAACTACTAAAGTGCCCTAAATTTCAGAATTTTGAGGTGTTCAATGCTCAAAGTTATCTAAACCTAAAGCTGGATTCACACCAAGGTTTAATAGGGATATTTTTATTCCATTTAACCCTCTCTTGATTTGGGGGTTAACTTGATTTTGGGGGTTAAAATGACCAAAATATTAAGTAGTAATTTACTAACCCTTGTGTTGTTCACACAAAGGGATAGATAAAATAGTTTGATGGGGTTAATTTCACCTTACTTTGAACTAGTCACATTGAGGGGTTTTTCAAACTGCCCAAAAAAATTTGGGCAGATGAGGGAAAAATATTTGGCACCCTGGAGAATTCGTGAGAAATGCTTTCCAGAATGCTCCCCAAAAAAATAAATCAGCAGTTTGGGAATTTCGGGCAGATTACATAGACTGAAAAAAAAATCATTTCTGCTCAAAGATTTTGGGAACTTGAAAAATCCTGATGCTTTAAGAGATTTGAGAGAAATTTGGGGCAGCTTTGGAATTTTATTCTGCCCAGAAATATTATAAAGGTTAGAAATTTTCAATTCTGCCCACAAAAATCCTGAAAAAAAATTTCTCTCCTAACACATGTATCCCCCTCTTAAACCCAATGCCATGCCATTTTTCAAGTCAGTTTTTATCTCTTTTGTGTGAATGGGATAACATTAAAATTTATTTATTCTTGTAGTTTATCCCTTTTATTGCTTAGGTGTGGATCCGACATAAGGTTATAACCCTTAGTCATATTGGCATGTTCTTCACCTTTCACTAGAGTTGTATATGCTCCATTTGGTCCAAAATATGGGCTTGAGCTTTCTTGGAGAATAGGTATAATATTATTGTATGCGAAATTTCTCTAGCAAATATTGTGTGAAGTTAAACTTTGACAAAACTATGCTTTGCAAAAATGTCTCTAAAAATCACTACTTGAAGTCTCTCTCACCCCATCATCAATAACACAAACCCTTCACACATTGTCATACAATGCACTTCCTCCTTGTGAAGCTTGAGGTGAACTCAACATAAACAAACAAGACTCAAGAAATGTAATTGATGGATGTTTTGAATCATTTTGGATTAAAAATGATTGACATCCTCATTCTTGCCCAAAACAATTACCTATTCTTATAATGCAAGTCAAAAAAAATTACAAAAATGATATTTTATGTCAAAACGCATTTAAATAAACAAATATTCTAATTAATTAATCAATTAATTCCACACCCCATTACCAAATCTTATCAAACGACAATAAATCAAAGGTGAGAATCGGAGATGTGCATTTCCCCAAGTGGGTTGAAGTCAAAAGGTTGCCCAAGCCTACCATTATCTCTCAATTTGCTATGAACAAGTCATACATGATGGGATTGATTGCATTGTGATTCATGTTTTGATTATTGGATCCAATATTCAAAGAATGCAAGCTTGTTCCATAGGGAATTTCTTTATAGAAATAAGTTTTGGAAGAGTTATGATGATGGAAACATTTTGAAATGATTTCTTAAAAGAAAGAAACTATAGAGCATGCACAAGTTGTGGTGTGGTAAGAGGTCAAAAATTGCTTTGAAATGATGTTGACAAAAAAGATGTTCATGTTAACATGAACCTAAGGGCTTTAGAATGAAAAGGCATTAGTTAGGAAAAATATAAAAGTACAAGAGGAAATTACAAAAGCCTAACTCCTTAAATATTTTGATGGGGTGATGGCAATGAGTGAAATAAATTCAATGCCACCTAAGTGATGAGGAAAAGCTCACAAACTTGCTAAATCTCCTAATGGACTATCCAAGGTTATTGGACATGAGAAAACCCCCAGGATTTGAGAAAGTGTCAAGTTAGAAACATGTAAAAAAATGCTTGTTTTGGAATGGAATGGGTGACAACACAAAAAGGAGAAATGCACATTGCACAAAACAACAAATTAAAATCCTAAAGTAGGCAAATTCAACATAACTTTGAGAATCCTTGATGAATGCTCATGTGAATAAAAAATTTCATTAAGACAAAACCTAAAAGGATAAACAAATGACTTTAGCATGAGAGGCTATATCTTAAAATAATGTTTTACATAAAATTTACAAGAACATGCATTGGAAATGTTTTCATTATTATGAACTTAAGTTAAATGGGTTAAAAGTTCATTGGCTTTTAAATGAAAAGGGCTTTTGAATCTATTTCTTTTTCATTCGTACTTAAATTTTATATTTACAAATTCAAATATAATTTCACAATATTTACAATTGTACATGCCCACCCCCTTTCCTTCAACCCCACAAATGATGTAAACATGTAAAGAAACCCTATTGTGTACAAATAAATCTGAGTTCTTTTTTTGTTTCCATGTGAGGGCAAGGCACCTTCTTTTAATTTGCACATTTTCCTTGAAAAGGTCTAACATTGTGTGCACATAACATTAAATACTTAGATGTTTTGAACAAACATTAGCAATGGATGGATAGAATTTAAATGAAATGAGTTGAAAAAGTTTTGCTTCTTATGCTCCATTTTGTTTCCATGATATTTCAATTACAAGTTTAAGGATTTGACAATTGTTAGATCATGTAGTTTTTTTGGTTGCATTTTAGGTTTAAAGATTTCAATGAAAGGTGTTTTGTTGTTATGTTTGGTGGGTCTAGCTAAAAAGAGAAATATTCTCAAAAAATTCATCTTGTGCTTACCAAATGGAAAAGTTTTATGCATGTGGATTTGAAAATGAACAAAAATTTAATTCACCCCACGAAGTTCCCTTTGCATTTGGTGAAACACTAATTGCAATAGATGTTAAAACCATAATCCATTTGGGGGCCACCAAATGGAAAATGTAACATGTACACACACAAGCCATAGTGAACCAACACCCACTAATGTACCATCCATGCATGTTATTACTCAGTTGTGTATGAATATCAATTGAGTTAATATTTGGTTTCACCTTGGTAATCAATTTTGTAAGAAATAGGTCTCATATATAAGTAGATAGGTAGGAAAATATGTATCTTTTATATAAGTAAATGGTTTATACATAAGTAAGGGTTGTTCTTATTACCTACCTACTAACAACCCACTAGGTTGTTAATAGGTAGGTAATTTTTTTAAAACTAAGTTAACCACCAATGGTTAGTTAATTAAGGAACTAGAACCCAATAGAAAATTGTTTCTTAACCACTTACCATCCATCTTTCATGGTGTGCTAATAGGTGTTGGTTCCCTGTGGCCCACACACATGAATGTAATCACATATATTACACTTTTTAAAAATAGAGATATTAATGGTTTCTTGTTATACATTGGAAATTTGCTAAGTATTTTGAATGCAATATAAATCAATTTGTGAAAATCTAACCAATATGTTTCAAAATTACACTAAATTTGCATTCATTTCCAAGAACATTTGCCCAAATATGATCTAATTGAAATTTAGCTTTTGTGGTATTTCCATTGAATTGTCATTTTAATTTTAATTTATCCATGAATTTTTTATTTTATTTATTTTTTGGCATGATTATTGTGTTCTAAAATGTTAACATTACAATCTCCCAAAATGGTGATTGAACAATGTTTTAAAGAATGTTGAATTATAGTTTGAATATTATTTGGGAATATAAAAACCAAGTGAGAATGAAATTTATACACATATACAAAAAAAAAATTGGATGTATGAGGGTAAAAGTTTGTATGAATAGTATGTCAAATTGTCACATAACTTTATTTCATTCATAACATTATGCATATGTTTGCCATAATTTTGTGCTAATGCATTAACATAATCATTCATATTTTGAAAGATCCATGTATCTTTCACAAGGGGCCCTTGATATAAATCACATGTCATGATAAAAATAAAACCAAGTAGAATTTGTTTTCCGATATGTTTTATGGACTTGAATTTACTATTTATAACATTAAGCACTCTAACAGTACAAGTAATATTTCATCTATCACAACATGTTAAATTATTCATGTTGACATGTAAGCTTATTTAATGAATTTCATGATAAATTTAATAAACTAGATAATGATTGTTGGATATGTATGTTTAATGTTGAATATATTGTTAAACCATCAATATTGAATGCAACTTTACTTGTGAATACCATGAACAAAGCCTTGGTTTTTGTTAAGTTTGAATATATGTCTTTATTGTATGATTGTAATAATCCTTGAATTATAAGTTTCAATGTGAAGGTTTTGCATGTTCCAACATGCCCTATCAAAAATAAATAAATCAATGAATTATAATACTTTTTTTTATCCATAATGTCATCAAACATTTTTTTTTCTTCATTTATTATTATAGTTAAATTGTGATATTCAAATTCTTCTATCATGATGGAATATGACGATTTTGTGAAATTATCATCTTCTAGTGTTTGTGATTTTTTATTTGATCCATTACATGATTGAATCACAAAGTCAAATTGTAAATCATATTATTCAATATCAATTATGTGTATAATGGAAATTGTAAGATGTGAACTATTTATTTCATAGTATGTGTTATCATTCCAAATATTAGATGGATGTGATGATTTTGATTCTAAATTGATTGAATTATTTATTTCTTTTATATTGGAATCATGTCAAGTGCATCATGCCAAGTGCATATTGTCAACTATGTAATGGAATTGAAATTGTTTGAGATGAATGGTATAATGGTAAAGAAAGTGCAAGGTTAACAACCATTTGATGATTTTTTTAAAAGTGTTACTTAATTCTTGAATTTTTTGTATTTGCATCTCTTGTATTTTCCATTCATTTTTGTATGATATTATTGGCTTATCTATTTTTGTCGTGTATGATGTGCATATGTTGTAGTTGCACATGGGTTTAAGATAAATTGAATATTTGTATTTGTAAACCCTGATTTTCTTCTTACATGTATGTGTGTGTTGATGTTGTTGGGCTTTTGCAATGGATTTGATGATCATGGATGCATCACAAGAAACACACATATTTATGAACCATTCAATTTCTTTGCTTGTGTGCACTTTATAAAAAGATGCATTTTTTTTCATAAAATCTATGGTCATGTTCATTAGCATGATTGTGGAATTATGTGACAAAGAAAAATAATAAAATTGGATTCAAAAAATGAGTGATCCTTCATCATAGGTTTGTGCAATCATGAAATATATGTTTTAAAAAAGAAATGAAAAAAAATCACTTTGATTGTGAAAAAAAAGTTTCCATAAAAAAAAACACCCCCACATGTGGCCACCAATTTTCTTTTTGTGATGGAAAGATCTTGTTCTTTGCGATTAAAATCACTTGGTGGTCACAAAGTGGTTTTTTTTCAATTGAAAGTTTTTCTTCTTTGCAATTGAAACCATTTAGTGGCCACCATTTCTTTTTCTTAGGATGGAAATTTTGTTTTATTTGTGACCGAGACCACTTGGTCATTACAAAGTGATTTTCATTGCAAAAAATAAAAATAAAAAGAATCCATTTAGGATGTGCAAAGAAAAAATAAATTGTTAAGAAGGAAAGGAATTTTTTTAAAAAAAACTAAAATAAATTTAAACCAAATTTGCAAAGGAAAGAAAAAATTAACAACCTGCTCTATATTTGCAAGAAATATTGCTCATATTTTCTTAAATGAATGAAAGGTATAGGCAATATACTACACATTTATGTTTATATGTTTGGTAAGACTTCAACTTCACACAAATGATATGGGATAAAATGTAGTCTTCATAGCAACATTATTTATTGTAAATCTTAAAATGATAGATATAAAACATAATGCACATTTATATTTATTTGATTGGTGAAATTTTAAATTTGGGCAAATGATATGAGATTAAATATAATACTACCAACAACACTCCTTATTGTAATTCCTAAAATCAAAAGTAATTTTTTTTTATTACCAAACATTTACCATATCTTTTTCATTTTTTGTCCTTTTTGAGAGATCTTCATGACCATGTGTGTAACAAATGAAGGCTTACAAAACATCTTTGAACTCCATAAACAAAGGAACAACACAAATGAAGCAAAAAGAGGACAAACTTGTCCAAAGAAACCCAAAAAAAAACATTAAACGCTCCTATTTTCGAACTTTATATCTTCATACTTTTAAATTTAAGGTGAAAGAAATATTGAGTTTTGAATAATTTTCATCATTGGAAATTGATTCAATACTTAGAATGACTTTTGCACAATTAAGCTCTATCATCAAAGTCATGTTCACATTTGGGTTAGTGGCACAAGCCACATGAATAGTATTGATTTTGAATGATTGGATGAGCAAAAATAATGACAATAAACAACAACATTAATTCCTAACCAACCAAGTTAATAAGACTAACCCAAAAAAAGAGGACTTTTGCACATGTTTTAAAGGACCTCCTACTATATGTAGTTTTTGCACATTATCCTCTTCATAATGGGTTGAACATCCTTTTATTAACTTAAAGCAACATAATTCTTGAACATGAGTATGTTGACATGTCAAAGTAAGTTTCCCTATGCATTAAAATAAGCTAATATACAACTGCTTTTTGAGAAATTATAAATATTTTGATTTGTATCCAAAAATAATGATATAAATTGTAATATAATTTTGTTTTGATTTCTTGTCTTTGTAAAATATACTCTTACCCAAAAACCACATGTACATGCCTACCAAGCTTAATAACACAATTTAAGAACAAGATATCTTATTTTTAATTTAATTTTATTAATATTATTGTTTCACTACATCCAAATCCTTATGCAACTCTAGGATTTCAATTAAGTATTCTTCAAGGTCCTAAGTTAAACATAGCCTCTAAAAAAAGGCTCACTCATGAACATGGCTATTTTTTTCAATTGTCACAAGTTATTTGAAAAAAAATTAAAGTAAAAAAAATAGCCTATCAATAAGGAAAAACAAATAAAAATTTGTCACACCAAAAGGCAATTAGAAAAAATTCTTATCTAAATAAAGGTAGTATTATGTTATCTTGTTACAAGATTTTTTTTTTTAATTATAAAAAAATAATACTAGGACTTTGTATTACTAAAAAAATAGCTATAAGATTAATAACTTCTAATGGCTTGCTAGTAGGCTAGCTAGTAAGTAGGGCTCCAAACCCACTACACCCAATCCAATTCATATTTGTGGGAAAACTTAAAATCTTCCTCTTTTTTGTTTTTTAATGTGCATAGTGAGGCTCCAAGGCATATTCGCCCTACTTGTCATTGTGCCCATTTTTGTTCCCAATACTTATTGCTTCTTCTTTAATTAAATAAACATTTTTTATTATGTATAATTCCACCTTGATTGAAGATTGAAAAGCTTTAAACCTCAAGTCCAACACTAGTTAGTCATCATTGCACACGTACATGCGCAATGTACACACATTGCTACAATCTTGTTGTGGCTTGAAATGTATAGGCCTTTCTTTCAATACAACTTTGTATGTAGATTATGTAACATTGCTAATCTAAATACTTGGCCACTTTCAACAAGTTAAGTCATCTTAGCAATCGATTTCACAAATTTGGACAATTGACCAAGAATTTGGACACATCCATTTATCTCTAAAGCTTGGTTGATGGTGTATTGAAATAAAGGCAAAACTTACATTGTTGGTACATGACATCCTATGGACCACAATTGTAATTTTGATTGAGAGATCAAGTTGCAAGAATGATGGCATTTGAGTATGTACAAGCAATTGTGAACAACTTGAATGAAGGGTTTCCTCACCTTCGCATATTCATGGCATCTTGTAGTACAAAGTATTATCAAAGTGATGAAGAGGTTGGAGAAATTGATTTCATAATTCAAGTCAAGAGAAATTGAAAATAACGTGTGCAAAGTAGAGCTACTTGTATTCATGGAAACTTTGAAGTATGAATGTGAAAACAAGTAATTGGCGCAATTGACATTGTGATTTTTTTGAAGGCATCATTGAATGGTAAGTCAGTTGGTCACATCTCATGGAACTTTGATGAAACATTTTTTGAGATTTGTTCAAGTATTGCAATTTGTGAAAGTGGATTTCAAACACAAAAAATGTTATCAAACACCACTTACAAGCTTGTTTGAAATTGAATACTTTAAATGCTTGATGCAAGTCTCATTATGTGAGATATAGTTGAAAAAAAAGGGTTGTCCAAGGCAATGTTTAAAATGGTGATGCAACATATGGAATTAAAGAATTCTTGGTTTGGATTGATTATAACAAACTTCTATTTCATTTATTGTTAATCTAATTTGATTTTTTTTTTAAAAAAAATTCTTGTGAAACTTTTAAATTTAAAAAAAAGTCAACACAATTTGAAA
>Ga0209208_10010624_pt1 | contig 11928 bp, 12 predicted proteins | sample S1TSphfallax_3_FD_187694 | JGI IMG/M metagenome (GOLD analysis project Ga0209208, IMG submission 187694) | Host-associated microbial communities from peat moss isolated from Minnesota, USA - S1T2_Fd - Sphagnum fallax MG (SPAdes) (version 2) | ecosystem: Host-associated > Plants > Peat moss >...
GAACTTGAATTTCAAGATCTACATAAGGATCAGAGGGCAATTTTACAGCATTTGGCTAAAATGTGAAAAGGTTGAGGAATGTCAATGTGGCCCAAACCTATTCTACGCCCTGATAGCCCTGTAAATGATGTAACATGTATGATTATCATTAAAGCATGTGGTCTATGTGGGCAATGGTACCATTGTGGTGATGTTGCTCTAACATCTTACCTACACACATTTCACTTCACATGTATGTGTGAACACTTGAAAACCAACAACATAAGCAAGGTATGCAATCATATATTGGACCTTAATTGGTGGTGTAGTTGGGGGTTCCAAACCTCTTGATGAGGATTTGAGATTTGCAACACATGAGATGGGTCTTGATGAGGAGTGGGTCTAATTATTGAATGAATTAAAATTGGTAGCAAGAAAAAATGTTCAAAATTTCCCAAGTTAGTATATGAATTTTCAGTTGTTATGTACATTGCAAATTAGTGCATTCAATTCATGATTTCTTCCTTTTCAGTTTTATGTCCACGGCAAGTCGATCACAATTAGTCTATTAATAAAGTTTTTTAATTGCACTAAAGGAGGAGCTTTACACAAAACCGAGGCTAACTAGACTTGGTTCAACAAATGAAACACTTCCCATCCTAGAGCTAAGGTTTATTCTTGTAAGGGCCACTAGGCGGTCCTGTCACTTATTTGCTACAATGGTCAATTGTGAGCACATAGCCCATATGTGGAAACCCAAATTGCCCTTGACATATATCAAACACATTTGACTTGAGACTATGATGCCATTGCTAGACTCAACTCTCAAATCCTTTATGGACCTTCACAATCCCCACAAATACCTTTAACTTAAACATTTAACTATTTTAACAATCTATGTAATTATAGTTCAAAGATTTTTAATGCAATAAAAGTTATCAATACTAAGACTAGAATGTAACCAATGATCTCATAGATCAAATTACAGTTCAATGGTTGCAATGCTCTACCTAATTTCATCTTTTGCATATTCATGAAGCCTATACACCAAATCATTTCCCTGCATTCTATGGTTTGTTGGCAGCATTGGAAATTTGATCGCCCTAATGCGGCATACATGAATAAAAACAACATTGGAACTCCTCGATAAAATGTAAGAGGATTCTAAACAACCCCACTTCTAATAATATTTCCCACCCACTGCCATGTCACTAGTGTTGAATTGTTATCCCCAAGGACAAGTGAAAGGTTTTGAGAAAGGGAAGACAATCTTGGTGCATAGTAAGATGTAGAAGTCCACCCCTACTATGTTTCCTTCTTATGGGCAAGTTGTCCCCCAAGGAAATGCAAGAAGCAAGGTTATCACCATCAAGTCCAAATTCATCCCAATTTTCCTCCTCAATGGCATTGCATACATTACCAACATTGTTAGGAATGAGCACCTCAAGCTCCCACTAGTTGGTCCATGTAGATTTTCACAAGCCAAGAAATTAGAATCCACAAAAAAAAATAGAAGCAAATTAAGGGTTTTTTCAATAGCTTGTTCACATGCATGGCACCAACAAATCATACCAAATACACATCCTTCATCCCCTTTATGGTATCACATGTGTATTTAGTAATCGTATCCACATCAAATGGTTTCATGTGCCAAAAGGTACAACTAATTGTCCTTTGCTCCCCCAAATATGATGACTTTGGTCGTCGACTCAAATGATCCCAAAAGAACGTCGCTACATGTTTTACATTCTAAAGTTTAAGAGCTTCAACATCAAGTTGAGCTTGTTTGACAATTTGTTTCAAAATTGTACTTGCCCCATCATGAAGACCCTTTCCATGTCTTGAGCCAAATAACATACATAAGCAACCACTTGTTAAATGAGGGTACCGACTGACAAAATATAATGGTATCTTGCTCTTGAATTGAAAGCTAAAGCCATTAAACCATATCTAATGTGCCTTTAGTGTGAAACCACTTCTCACAATGTCCTCCCAATGCAAAAGTAAACAACGTTGTACAAAATAATTGTCATGGGTTTTGTCATTAGATATATAAAAATGGTACTTCATCATTCGAATTAACATTTGGATTTTTCCTTTGAGTTACATGCACAAGGATTGTGATTTCGTAGTTATGCCAATGCATAGATTGTACCTCATTCGTAATCTCAAAATTGTAAATCTTAGCAAAATTAATTACTAAAATAATAATGTTGTTTGGAAAATTCTCAAGGTAATTTCTGAATTGCTAGTCTTGCCATCTTGCAATGAAATTGTGAGAAACAAAATATTGCAACTTTGGCTTCAAGTACTCAATAAGTTCATTGTTCTTTGTGGACTTGTAGATCAACTTTAGCTTCTTCCTCTCCTCACCTTTTTTAGTTACAATGGTTTCCACACTAGAATGTTTCCAAGATATTAAGGCAGATGATGATCCATCCTCTTCAATTGGACAAACTACCAAGTTTTCCACACCACAATTTTCACATTTCCCAAAGACATAATCTTGGGCATGCCATTATGAATGGGGGTCCTTGGGACAAAGTATAACTTCCCACAATGCAATCAATCTAGGATAGATGCCATGTGAACCCATATAGTGAATACCAAAATCTTTGGCAAAGGCGCATACTGCCCCATAGTCACATTCATATTAAAAGTTTATGTGTAATCCAAATTTTTAGCACATGTAGTTAAAACCAACTTTCAACTCCTCCAACTCTATGTGATAAATGCAACAATATACATTGCATTCCTTCATTTTCTTAACCCAAAATGGACATAATGAATCAAATGTTCGCTTACCTATAATCACAAATGGATGTGTTTTTTATAAATGCAAAAGAAAATTCCATCTACATCACCATGCCCAAGTTTTAAGCTAAAATAATGGAGCAAGATATGGACTAATTTAATTCAATTGCCAAATGGATAAGAGCAAGCACAATTACATGATGCATAACCAAAATAAACTATTGACAGAAAGATGAAAATAAATAATTCGTATAAAAAATCCTGCCAAGATAGTCAAATCACAACTCAAGTTATTAGTCCACTAAGTTATATCAAAATTGGCTTATACTAAATGCATGCAAAAGTTTTGGAAACTTGACAAATGTACCCTTTTACATCCTTGAACAAAAATATGTTCCACTTCAAATGTATAGTTTAATAAAGTCTAAATCAAAAGTATTAGACTAATTAGATTAAATGACACCCTTAATATCTTAAAATGATGAAATCAATAAGTTCCAAAGTTTATGGACATAACTCTAATGACTCATCATGGTTTCAACCATTGGATCAATGACCCATTGAAACTATACAAATGTTTCAAAATCTCCCCCATGTTCTAAAAGATGTATCAAAAACATGGTTTCACCAACCCACCATAAACCCAAAAAATCAAAACCAACTAAATAGGAACCCCAATATTGGCCATGACCAAATCAGCTTGGAAGGAGATGGACAGAAACTCAAATAAGGTATATTCAAGATCATATACCACTACATTTCAACTAGAAGATAATCATAAAAGTTGAACAAGTCTATACATACTCCAATCCTTTACAAATATCCATTTGGTACCTTCTTGTTTTCAAGTTCAACTTTACCTCACTATAATTAATGCATCTATCAAAAATACAATGGGACCCATGATTGGAGTTTTGGTGTTGGGGTCAACTACATTGAGGACAATGTTACCTTTAGTGTAGTTTATTCCAACACCGATACATTAAACATGGTGTAGACAATGTTGTCAAATTCAACTATGCAATTCAAAATCAATGTTGCCAAATTGAAACTTGATCATGTTACAATTGAAAGTATTTTCATTAAGAAGGTAAATACCTTCAGCTTCCATCCCACCAACATAGGCATTACCACCAATATCAATAGTGAAATAAGTTTAAATATCCACATTAGGGGAATTATAAGCAAATAAGAGAGGGCCTCAATAGTCATGGACATGGTCAAGCTTTGTAAGATCCCAATTCCTTAGACAAAAATTCAATATTGCCAAGAACTTGTTAGTATTTAGACATTGATAAGTTTAAACTAGGAATAGATGAACACAAAATTGAAATATATATTCATGAAAATTGAAATAAAGTCACAATTGAGCAAGAAAACAACCATGGAAAAATTAGCCAAGTGAATTTCACATTGATTTTAATTTTTTGTAATGAAACACTAAAATGTCATTCACTTTTCCAAAAATTGTTATTACTCATTAAAAGTCAATGGCCTTTCTCAAAACCATAAGTTGATTTATTGAATGTCATTATCCTTTCTAAATTTTACTTTATGATTCAATGAAAGTCAATAGGATTAAAAGAATACCCAAAATGTCTATAGGGCATGATAGAAATACCATTATAACTAACATTGTTATAAAACATGTGGACAGACCGCCATACAAAACCACCCAATTTGACTTTGGGTGGTTTTCATATGCAACAAACCACTCATGTGTTCGTTGAGTGGACAAATTCCACTAGAATCCCATTGAAATGGTAATGTAGTGGGAGGCAACAATGGTTTAGGAATTTATTAAAAAAAATTAGAATTTTAGCCCAAAATGCTTTTAAGCATGGTTGAAGATTTTTCAATCAACCTTCTCAAACCACTTGGGTGATTTTTTGTGGTGGTCATTTTAGGGTAACCACCTTATAATGTATTACATAGAAAGGTAGTAGGGGTTTTGCACAACTAACTAGTTGACATCATTACTTGTTATTAAAATTTCTCTTACAATTTCTTGCCATTAAAATCCAAATTGCATACAATAATTCATAAAATTAACTAACAAAAACATACTACACTAAAGAATACCCCTAGTGTGCATGCCAACTACTAATCCTCCTTTTCTGATTTTGAATCATTGTCTTAAGGTTGAGCTAGACATGCATTTATTCATTGAACTTCATTAATAGGCACCTCCTCCTTAGGCTCTCTAGATAAAACATTGCCATCATGGAGAGCCCTTAAGCCTTCCCTAACTAAGTTTTCTTCTTCAACTACATTATGTGCTCCTAATGAAGGTTCAACAATTTCAGCCACCACATGTTTTAATCGTGCCTCCTTTTGCAACACAACTTTCCACTTAACACTAGCAATTGTGTCTAGCACAAAGAATACCTACATTAAAAAATAAGAACATCCCATATTAACTTTTTACAACATAATTGCCATCGTCCACTACCCCTTTTGTATTACCACATATGTTAGAACTTGTGAAACCACTAATAAACCACCCAACCCAATCCACTAGCAAACCACCCAAACCCCTAAAATCGTTGACAAACCAAAAGTACATTAATCAATCACTTAACGTTTTGTGTTTTATAGGCGTGGTTTTCTAATGGGACTCCATATGTAGAGGTCAATACCTGAGAAATGGTTATAGGGAACACATATGGTCCCATTATTGGTGGGAGCCAACTTTAAAAGTTCACTTGCAAAAAACCCATGTTCGTCTTGACATATGGTCTTGCATTGCCACAAAGGTTGGGTAGGATCCATGAACACTTGAATAAAACCAAACAAAACCCAAAATAATCCACAAGAAGGATTTCCTTTAGGACCCCCACATAATTCAAAATTGTAATTATTCTATTTTGATATTGCATTGAACTTTGACTTGCTTTATTAAAATATGCATGCAACTCTAGCATCGTATGTCAAGTGTGTAGGCCTTGTAGTTTTAGGGTCCACTTGGAAGTGGTTTCTATATGCCCACATGCTAGAGTATGTGTAGGTGATTCAACTAAGAGGGCATGATAATTGTACAAGCTCTTCAATTATTGTAGCATGTGCAACTACAAGATGCTTCACTCAAGCTTCTAACCACATAGTAAATGTAGGCATGTGATGTTGTAAATGAAGAGGTAACATATCATTCCTTTGTCCCCTTGGGTGATTTTGATCCCTTCAATGTGCATGGTGCTCCATTCATTTTGCCTCGTGGCAATTTTGTCTAAACACCACAAAAAAATTGTATTGATCATAAGGCTTATACCAAGGACACATGTGTGTAATGGAAACATTGTGTCAACCACTAGTGAACCACTTGTGTTTCACTACACAAACCATACTTGCACCGCTTCAAATCCACCATGCAAACCACTTAGAAACCACTATGCAAAACACTATGAACAAAATGTGGTAGTAAGAAAAAATACCTATATAATGCTTATGTGGGTGTAGAATTTGTTATGACATGCTCATATGTGGGACCTTAATGAGGAGGAATGTGATGTTGGAAAGGTGCTTCATGGGGTGGGCAAGCTAAAAAATACTTTGTGCAAAATCTTAATGCCTCATCATACATGTAGCCCAATGCCATGCATCCTTTGGGCTTAACCTTGTTTCACACATAATTTTTCAAAACAATTAAATAATGTTCCATGGGATAATGACGCAACCCCAAGTCCCAAGCTAGACCCAAGGTGGCCTAACTTCAAGAAGGCGGAAGTTTGGGGATTTGAAGGTCCGCTCCTAGCACTCAACACTGAGAGGGGTAGAGGGGCGTGCTGAAGCTCCGAGATAGATTAGGAAGAGGGAAAAACTACTTATTTACTCGGTCCTGCATCCAAAACCAACCACAAGTTGGTTAGAACTCATTCTGCACCTTTTTGGTGTTGGGACAAGCCATGGGCGACCTTGGACTCACATGACTCACCACGGCCTGGACTTGGGGGAAGCCACCACCTTCCCCCATATAATATTCTCTGTTGCTCCCCGCGGAGGCTACATCCAAATGACACTTTTTCCCGGGACTCCCAAGGAGGAGTCTCGAAACTGTCCCGGGTTGGACTCCCGGGACTTTGGGCATCCATAACTTCTTGCTCATAACTCCAATTGGGATGAGGTCTTAAGAAATCTTGTAGCTCTCTCTAAGAGCTTTCCAACGCCATGTCACCCTCCTCCTGCAGACGTCGAAATCGGGTCGATTCCCGACTTTTAATGGTCAAGAGTCAAATTGCCAATTTGACTCCCGGCCCTTCTTTTGCCCATAACTTGGGCTGCAGATGTCCAAATGGCTCATGCGAGGCCATTTCAGACATCTACACTTCAAGACCTTTCCAACGGTATAAAGAACACCTCAAGGCAAGGTGTTTTGCCCTCTGCTGTCGAGCTCCAAAGTTGCAGGAGTCCCGGAGGACTCTCAATTCCACTTTTCGGGAGTGTGAGTCTCATCCTCACACTTGCCTCAAAGTGGGGTTGTGACAAATAACACCACCTAGATGCCACAAACCTGCAAATATCCAATTCATCTACAATATGAATTAAGAGATGTGTCATTAGGTCACATAAGCATGGTGGAAACCAAATCTCAAGCATGCATAATGTTTCCACGACATAAATTCTTAGGGGTCTTATTTCATTTGGAACCACTACTTTTGTGCATATTCGTTAAAACACCCTCCCAAGTTAGATAATTGCAATTATAGGTCTAGGTTGTAGTAGGCTTTTAATGCCACTAGGTAACTCATGTTGTATCATAACATGATGATCATGTTTTTTGAAGTTGAAAAGCCTATTTGGGCCTACATGTTTTTTGAAGGTAGTTACATATCATGTTGAAGCATGAACTTTTGAAATAAAATCTAGAAGAAATTGGATCTTGATTCTTCTCAAAATGTTTTGTCTAATAATCATTAAATATGTTTTTTTTTTTTTTTTTTTTTTGTGTTCATGTGGGGTGAACACACATGGGGCATGAGGTTTCACATAATGTTCACCCCAAACATGTTGTTAAAATGTTGTTTCACTCTACCTCCTCCATGTCTTTGCACATTTCCATTGTGTCCCATTCACCAAACAAATGCTTCAAGATATTATCAAACACATTGCATTCAATGTGTTGTAGATAGGGAGTTCCTACATTGGTCAAATACATAAAAAATGAATAAAACTTGCCATAATTGTTTCACTAATCACACCCACCATATCACCCTTAATACACATGTGCATTAAAGGTCAAATATAAATATACTCCTCCCCATTTACTTAGGACAAGGTCATATACTAATGTGCATGACCCAAAAACACCACACTTCAATTAGCAACCCTACCATGATAACCAAACCACCCAAGGACCACCACTCATGTGAGTTGGAACAAAATGACCATGAGGGTTGCTATAAAACCACTAAAGGTCCACCAATTAAATGGTTTATACCCATGCTAAAACCATTGCTTAGTTTTACACTAACATCTTCACTATACATGCCAACCTTCACTAACCTTTTTTTCATTCCACTAAATATGGTGATTAACAAACCATTTGGAAGGATCACCGCTTGGGTGGGTTGGAATAAAAGACCACCAAGGCTTGTACAAAACCATCAGGGGTCAACTAATAACTTGGTTCATACCCATGTTAGAAGGATATTTCCTAGCACTTGATACATATATCTATGCCTTTGTGTAGAACATTTGGTCCTAAATTTTAAATAGCCTATGATCTAGGTCATGATTGTATTGACCTACCTTCCAATATTCTAGTTGAAACAAGATGCTCAATCTTTTGACCCTAGATGTTTTTGTTGCATTAGAATTAACAAGTTTGCCTCCATGTTCAAACCAAGTTTCCCTTGCCATTGTTGCTATGTAAATGTCATCAACTAACATTTTTGTAGGTGGATTCCCTTGTTCATGTTCACCATCAAATGCAGTTGCATTGTGCCGAAAAGGGTGATCCATTGGAACCACTTCCTATGTTGTGAATAATACACATTTTTGTGAAGTGCATGTGACCTTCTACACCACAACACGGGCACCCCCAATAGCCCTTTGTGATTACCCCAACTACTATGTCATATGCTAGTAGGTCATGCATGGTCCACATCATATATAACTTTCATATTGAATTGTCCCATGCCATTGAATTGATTAGCGTCTCACACATTGACCCCAGCATTCCCACAACATCTTCAATTCTTCCACTAAAGTTTCAATAAATATGTCAAATTGTGACAACAGTTGACACATTCCCAACTCCTCGAAGGACTCAAATGTGAGTCCCAAATAGAAAACAACAGAAGAGTAAGGAGTCGGGACACGCTCCCTGGCTCGCAACACTTTGGAAGGGTAGAGGGGCGTGTTGGAGCTCCAGGATGGGACTAGGAAGAGTTGACAAGCTTCACTCACTCACATAGACCTGCACAAAACCAACACAAGGTGGTTAGTGCATAGTTAGAGCACCTTTGGTGTTAAGACAAGCCATGGGTAACAAGGACACACAAGACTCACCACGGCTTAGACTTGGGGGAAGCCACCACCTTCCCCCTTATATTATACTCTGCACCTCTCCATGGGGCCCACATCCAAATGGCTTTTTGTCCCGGGACTCCAAGCGGGAGTCCCGAAATTGCCAAGGTTGGGACTCCCGCGACTTTGGGGCACCATAACTTTGCATGCAAACCTCTGATTAAGATGAGGTCTGAAGCAAAGTTATACCCCTTGTTGAAAGCTTTCCAATGGTATGTTGCAAGCCATCTGCACACATAGAAATCGGGTCGATTCTAGACATTTAGTGGTCGGGAGTCAAATTGCCAATTTGACTCCCGGCCCTTCATTTGGCCACAACTTGTGTTTCTAATGTCCAAATGGGCAATGCGAGCCCATTTAAGATATTTGCGTTCCAAGATCTTCCCATTGATATAAAGAACTCTACAATCCATTGAGTTTTGACCCCTGCAATTGCCTTTTAAAGATTTAAGAGTCCACTGGGACTCCAACTCCCCAAAGTGGAACTCCCTTGGGGTATGAGGGTTCATTCCCTCACACCTTTTCACACTCTCGGGAATATTTTGTGTGACTCCCGACTTCCCTCTTGGCCTGCAACCTTGTAAACCCTTGCCTTGGTCGCGAGCCCAAGGCTAGGGTTGCGACAACAATTGGTCTGGGTATGATCAAAGATAACATGATGAAGTGTCTTTTAGTTATTAACCGAGGCGGGATGTTATAGTTCACTAATAACATTAACCACAAAGACCATGTTGAATGTTTTTCCCCAAATGGATTTAACCCATCAGTGAACAACCCCAACCACACATTTATTGGCTCATTCCCAAATGATGGCCATTTTTTATCTATGAACACCCATTGCTTGGAGTCTATTGTATGACGCATCAGCCCATCTCAACTCCGATTGTTTGCATACCAAATCATGAACTCCACTTGTGCTAAAGTGTTATACATGCATTCCAATCAAAATGTGAATGGAAAATGTCTTAACACCTTCCAAGGCACATTTGACCTACCCACTTGCTTGTACATGAACTCCCCCACACTTTGGGCATTAATCTACATTAGCATGAGCACCTCAAAATAACATAAAACCATTCACACAAACATTAATGACTTTGTAAGCTAGCTTAAGTTTTTTAGGTGTGCATGAAGCCTCATATTCTGACCTTGGTAGTGCATTTGGCCGAGGTAGGATGTTCCTTTTCAAAAGTGCCAATAATTCTAGTATGAATGCATTAGATACACCATGAATCTGACAACAATTTAATATCAAGATAGTTGTAGATAAGCTAGATAATGTGGAGCCTTCAAATAGCGGAACCCTTGCAACATCTTCAAACCTTTCATTTCAAAAGTTCATGTTTGCATTTAACCCATCATTGTTAGCCATTGCTATTATGTCTTATTATAATTCATGAGGTTTTCTACCACATCCCTACCCCTACCATCTATTTCTTCCCTTCCATTGAGAGGACCATGGTGATTAGAACCCTTAGGTTGGCTTTGTATTCCCCTATGTTCAACTTCCACCCCATGGTCATTGATGGACCCCATCTGGCTAGGTGGATCAAATGGCATAGTTCATTGAATAATGGGTTCATGGGGTGGTTTCCAATTTGCACATGGGTGTGGGCCAATCATTGGTTGAATTTATGGGTTTTTGTGCCTATTTTAATTTATGGTTTGCAACTGCAAATGCATCATTCACCAATCCCACCATGTCCACATCTACATCCATTTGTTGAGGCGCGATATGAAGGTCTACATAACAAAATGGCCCCTGGTTCATGTGTGTTGTCGATTCTTCATAAGACAAATCGTATGGATCACCCTACAATTCAAGGTGCAATAAACAAATATTGTGTTGGTCCTTACACTACATAGCCCACCACTTGATGTGTAAACATATCTCATTCATTATATCATATACTACTAATTTTGATTTTATTTACATCATCACCCTACCCCACTGAGGTTAATTTATGTTGCACAATGAATGGTTCACCTAAGTGGTTCATATAACATACATGTTATATATAATACAATAAATATAAGCTATTGCATAGGTTGTATCTTTGTCCAACCTCAGTTGCGAAAGTGTCGTTCAAAATCTCGCAAATGTTTTCAAATTGTTGGCCATGTAAAAGGTCGAGCACCTAGGCATATGCGACATAAACACATGTACTGTAACAATTGACTAGCATTTGCATAAGCTTCATCATGCTTCCATAACTTCAAGTCTTTAGCCTTCACACGCCTTGGATTTGCCAAAGGAAGTCATTGATTGTTTTGGGCCTCAATGTGACCTGCACATGGTGCCCCTTGCTTTCCAGTCCAATAATTACTATTGCAAGTGATATCAAGCTATAACCAACTTAGTTTAAAGTCCTTCCAAGGAATCCCATTATAATATTGATATTCAAATTTTCTACTCATGGCCCACTAAACAACCACTACATGGCCACTAGATGTAACCCTAAACCCTAAATCTATGGTCCACTAAGCTACCACTACATGCCCATTGAGCTCTTACTGGTGGCCTACTAAATTATCATTACATGCCCACTACACCCTCACTTCTTTTCCATTAAACATGTCGCAACCCTAACTTGGCCAAGTGTGGGGGTGAAGCCCAACACTTGGAAAAGTTGGGGATTTGGAGTCCTCCGGGACTCCCGAATGTTCAGA
>Ga0209208_10010625_pt1 | contig 11928 bp, 7 predicted proteins | sample S1TSphfallax_3_FD_187694 | JGI IMG/M metagenome (GOLD analysis project Ga0209208, IMG submission 187694) | Host-associated microbial communities from peat moss isolated from Minnesota, USA - S1T2_Fd - Sphagnum fallax MG (SPAdes) (version 2) | ecosystem: Host-associated > Plants > Peat moss >...
ACTTTAAAAGTACTTGTTCAGGGATCGATTCCTGGTTCCAATCAAGTTGGCCACTACCATAATTGACAAGTTGGCAATGATCATGCATTCTCATTGGTCGGATATTGCAATAATTTCCCCAAAGGTCATCATAACTTATGGACCTTCCGAAAGAAATAAAAGAAATAAAATATGTCAATTATCTACCATGCCCCAATTGGGTGGTGGGGAACACATTCTGGGTGCATTTTCATGGAATAAAAAATGAAAAATCGCCCCCTGGACGGCCTATTTGGAACGATGTTTGAAATCAACGGCCTGAAACAAAAATAAAATAAAATGCCACTTAGGCGGAAGGTGGATGCGTTTGGAGTACAAATCATGAGAGACGTATTAACGGTCCGGATGGAAGGTTTCCCAAATCGAAGGCTGAGAAAACAAAAAAAGTATCTGGTAAATGGGAGCTATTTTCGGAATAATTCAGAGAAACCTAACGGCATGGATGTGAAGATTCCGAAATCGACGGCAAGGATTAGAACTGCTACATGCGAAGATTCCCCATATTAGCACAGAACGGTCCAGAGAAACCGAATGGCATGGATGCGAAGATTCCCCAATCGACGGCTGAGGAGTGAGGCACGTTCTAGCTATATATAGGTACCTACTTTAGCATATCCTACCTACGAACGACTGGGTCCGGCTGCTCTAGCGTTTGAAGATGACGAAGCAGAAGACAGGCGGTCAGAATCGGACGGGCCAAAATCCTCCAACCTCGATATCGGACGGTGAGGGGAGCAGCGCGCGCCGGTGTTTTTCCCGTCAATTTTGTCTTGTACCCACCAAAGTGGCGACAATCCACAGGAAGAACCAGCCAGATTTGGCTACAAGCTAAATAGGAAAATAAAGTTTTTTAAATCGTCATTTTATATTTTTGGCTAAATACTTGAGTCACGTGGGAAAATCTGGCCATTTTTCTAAAATTTTCCTGGAATTATGGCTATTGAAATTCTGTAAATGCGTATGATTTTAGCACTTTTAGATTCTAATTTACTGTAGTTTTTTGGTTAACAATAGCCATTATTTCAAAAAGGCTGACGCGCGTGGTAGTTGGGAAGGCGGCGGTGATCGGCTCCGAAGACGTGCGTCGAGGATGTCGTCGTCGCAGTGCGGTCGTCGAGGACGTCGTCTTCGCAGTGGGGTCGTCGAGAATTGCTTCTGGCATGTCGCTAGCGTTAGACATGCCCGGGAACGAAGGGAAGTAGCTAAGAAAAAGCAAGAAAGGAAGGGATAGGGAGAGCAGAGACGACAGGAATCTCGAGATAGTTGTGGGAAGGAGCGTTGTTTGCGGCCGCCTGCGTTTTCACGTTGTTTCCGATCTGTGATCATTAGGTGCATTGTTGACCACCGGTGCTTTTGGAGATTGTTGTTGGTGAGAATTGGACATGCGGAGAGAAAGCAAGCAATAAAAAATCTAAAAAATCAGGTCAGAAAAATTCTGTATCTCTTTGTCTCTGTATCTCTGGATCTTTCTCTCTCTCTTGCGGAGGTTTTTTGTTTTGTCGTCTGATGGAGGCGGTGCAAAAAAATGAAATGATACGAGAGCAGGTTTTCAGGTTTTCGAGGCTGGAGTTGCATGATAGGAGAGAGATTCTGTGAGCGAGAGTACCAGTAGATGCTTAAGACTTCAGCCGAGGAATTGAAAATAAACTAGAGGAGAGCCAGTGCTAGAGAGAGACACAGAGAGAAGGAATTGGAAATTGGAGTTGCGCCAAGACCTTCCCAGAGCATTCATTGCTCTTCTTTTTGGAAAAATTTAAGTCTAGAAAGCTTGACAGGAATCCAGGGGTTTTCCAGGTGTATCTGAGGGATTTTGCTTTGTTTTGTTTTGGTAACAGGGTTTCTGACATCGCCAGGCAAGCCCTTCATCAGAGATAGAATGAAGTTCCTTCTCTTGTTTGAGGAGGCTTCATCTTGGAACTGTTGGATTCTGTTGGAGAGGGAGGCTCAGATGACCTTAGATTGAACACCCTGGAGGCACTTGGAGGCTTGGGGGGATCATTTTAAGGTTGAAGAGGACAGTGAAATCAATGTGAAGGGATATGGTTCCTGAGTTCTTTTTATGTTGGGGGGATGAAGAACGTCACAGCTGATGGAGATTTTGAAGATGAGCCCTGCATGCTGCACATGTGTTTGGATTGAGCCTGTGACACTGTACGGATATCGAGATTTTGAAGATGAGCCCTGCATGTTGCACATGTGTTTGGAGTGACCCTGTGACACTGTAGGGATCTGCTGCCTATGAGTTCTTGATTGCAGAAAGGTGGACAAAGAAGAGAGTAAACAATGATTGAGGATAAAGGACGGAACAGCTTTGTGAAGAAGCTTTCAACTTCTATGACAAAGCCACGTCTAGATCGTGCTAAAGGACTGAAGCGGGGGGATGTTGTTCTTACTCCTGTGCATGGGGATTCCAGTCCTAACACTGGAGATCGGCTAAGTTCCTCTCCAGCAGCAACCTCTGTCCACGACAAGGGACGGAGACCCACTAAAGAAGATTGGAAAAAACAAACAAGTTTTGGAGTGCGTGGGGATGATTCTGCCAAAGAGATGGAGGAACTTTGCAAATTCTTAGGTGTACAGTTGAATGATGGCCTTGGTATACCTGCAGACTTATGGGAGGCACACAAGTCTCTCAACAGTCCTATGAACAGTCAGCCTGTTTCTCCCATATATGCATATGCAACTGGTTCTTCTGCTTATTCTTCCTCAGAAGGGGATGACTTTAGGTTTGATTTGCAGCCTACCAGTTTGGACTTGAGTTCCAATTTTGGATCTCCTGTTCTGTCTCCTGCGATGTCCCCTGGTAGATTGTTCAACGATGGTGGAAAAGAGCATGACAAACAGATGTCCCCTGGTAGGTTGTTCAACAATGCTGGAAAAGAGCATGACAAACGCCTGTCCTCTCCTCCCCAGTTGTCTCCTCTTCCTCAAGACATACCTCAGAAGGTTGTCCATCTTCCTCAGAAGATCGCAGAGCTCTTTTCTCCTTCCTCTGGTTCTTCTTTCCGGCAGTTGAAAGAGGCTTTTCATGCTACCTTGCATTGTCAAGCTAGTCGTAGCAGAAGTGGTTCTGGAGAGTCATTATCTTCAGCAGCTTGGATCCCAGAAGGTGTGCTTGGTCATCGGCATTCAGAACCAGTGATGAAGTTGGAGTTGCTTGCTCCAGATTCAGGTGGAGTGAAATTCCTTGAAGGTGCATCTGAAAGTGGCAAAGATGCAAAAGCAGAGGTGAAGGCGCAGGTCCCTGCAGAGGATGGAGGTGGAGGCAAGGCTGTTAAGAATTCTTTATCAAGGGCAGTTACGGTACCTCCCTTGTTGATTGAATTGTCACATACAGGTGTGGAGGGTGTTTCTGTCCAGGAATCAGCAAAGAGTCCAAGTCAGCGGTCGATACTCTGGCATGGTAGAAGTCCTCCACTTGTGGAACACATGAACAGGAAGCCTGTAAGTACACTTTCAAATGCCTTAAGGAATGCACATCAGCCTTTGATGGAAACATCCCAGGTTGCTTCTCCAGTTGATGATACTGCTGAAGTAGTTTCAGGAGAAATTTCCAAGGTCGACAGTGAACTGGCCAATGTGGTGCCCAAAGACAAGGCACTGCAGGTGTCACGGAAAAAGCTATCATTGCCTAGCAAGTGGAGGAAAGGTGAGCTGCTGGGCAGTGGATCTTTTGGAACCGTGTATGAGGGGGTTGGGAATAATGGATCCTTCTTTGCAGTCAAGGAGGTATCTTTGTCAGATGAAGGCAAACAGGCTAAGCAATCTATTCTACAACTACGGCAGGAGATTGCCCTTCTGAGTGAACTAGAACATGAGAATATTGTTCAGTACCTGGGGACAGAAAGTACAGGGGACAAGCTTTACATCTTTTTGGAGCTTGTAAGCAAAGGATCATTGGCATCTGTGTACAAGAAGTATCCAATGGTTGAGGAACAGGTTTGTGCATACACTCAGCAAATCCTTCATGGTCTCAAGTACCTCCATGACCGCAACATTATCCACAGGGACATCAAATGTGCAAACCTTTTGGTGGATGTCAGTGGAGTAGTCAAGCTTGCTGACTTTGGAATGGCCAAGGAGATAGATAAACTGGACAAACTCAAGTCTTGTAAAGGAAGTGCATACTGGATGGCTCCTGAGGTCATTGATGCCACAAAGACTTATGGTATTGCAGCTGATATTTGGAGTCTCGGATGCACTGTGCTGGAAATGGTAACTGGGAAGCCCCCTTTATCAGATTTAGAGTGGCAAGCAGTTCTCTGGAGAGTTGGACATGGGGAGGCCCCACCCATCCCTGAGAATATGTCACCTGACTTGAAAGACTTCGTTAAGCAATGCTTGGAAGTGGATGTCAACAAGCGACCCACAGTTGATATGCTGCTTACTCACCCCCTTGTTTGTAGTAAGCCAACATTGGGTCCTTTCAGGCTTGTAGCTACAACAGAGCTTAGCACCATTGCAGAGGAAAAGTCCTTCCACTCATCGAACTCAGGGACAACTGATGCAACTGATAGAGAAGCCAAGAACCATACACAGGGTGGTGTGTTGAAAGTTGTAAGGGGAAGACTTGGCCATTCATTGAGAACCATACGAAGTGAACTCAGCATGAGCTCTAACTCTTTTGGAATTCCATCATGATTGCTGTTGAGCACTGCTATCATTTTCTCAGAGAGAATGGGCATGAGTAGAGGAGGCTGTTCTTCCTGCCCTGGATTCTTAGACTAGCCAGTTTAGAAGATCTTGTATACTAGATTCATGTTCTCTCTGTCACAAGGCCAGTAGAGTGCACTTATGTCTATTCACTTCACATCTTCTGCTTCTAGGACTTACCTGCCAAGAAAGAGCATGGAATGACACTAGTTGTACCTGGTTGAGTGGTCATCCTTCAAGAAATAGGCACAATCGTGCAGACCTCATGCAAAAGGATCACCTGAGTTTGCTCATGGCTACTTGGTGATTTAGCCTAGGAAGAGCGCCTCCAAATGCCAACCTCCAATGAGATGTAGATCAAAGTATTGTACGGTGTATTCCTCTCAGGGTTTCAAGCCAACCATGTTGGACAAACATACCAGATTTGAAGAGTATCTGTGAATTACATGTGCTGTTTGCAGTATTTGTGACACAGCTCTTGAGGGTGGGAGGGCACTTGACAACTAGGATTACAAATTGAGGTACTTCCCTGGTACCTGCTTTTCACTTTACTCTTTCAGTTTCCGATGCTTGATGCATTATCCATTGACAGGAGCCTTGGTGTGTTTTTCCTAGCAAAATGGATGCATGTTCAATGAAGAACTGAAATGTTAGTTCTCCTGGTGGAGCCTGAATCCTGTGGAGAATTGAATTTGGGACTTCCTAGCATTCAATTGTCTGAAATACATCTAAAATACTGCCACTGAGTGGAGCAGTTTTCATTGAAGTGGTTATCTCCTTGTTCTTGCGGGGAGAAAAAGGAATAGGTGACTTTGGACTTGTCATGTGTAACTGATATTGAACTGTGCAACTGGGCAGGTTGAAGTGATGGTGAGGCCTGTGGTTATTGGTTGTGCGTCACACCTTGACGACCACCTCATTGACACTAAGGGTTGTAAGATCTGGTTCTGTGGACATGGGGATTTTGGAATAAGAAAGCAATCTCCATCCACTTAAAAGGTCCCACTTTCTAGAAGCTTTTGTATTGTTTTGAGAATCTGAAAAGAGAAGGATTCCAATCTTGTGAGGATGTAGGTGCAGGAGCTTGATGTCACACAACTTGATTTTGTGGCAATTTTATAATGCATATTGATGTCCAATGCATTTGCACCTACATTTCTGGAAACATTGTATTGCCAGATTCATAATCTGACCCATCACTGGCCATATGTCTTACACAGGCAAACATGGAGCCTAATTGCAACAACAGTGAAGGTTTGTAATCCTATTAAGAACACTTCCACTCACTCCCCCTCTTTGCGGCTCTACCAATGTTTACCGCATCCAACAGAGAGTGCTAATTGTTTCCTATGGTGATTTTGGCCTTAGAGCACCTCGATCACAAGGCCCCAAAGTGGCTTGCATAAAGGCCTTTTAAGTAGTGGTGAAACTTGGTTTGGACTTGTAACTATGCTCAAGATATACTGGTCTCCTACTTGTGCACCTACTTGAGGAATTTTGAAAAAAAAAGCCTGGTGGGGATGAGTGTATTTAATTAATTTTTTCGATATTGAAAAAATTGGTGATTTTTTTCCCAAAATTTAGGAAAATCAGTTGAAATCACACTAAGAAAAATAAAAATCCAAACATTCTCCAATTTTGTTTTGGCAGAGATTGTTATCATATGAGGATGGGTATAAGTGTGTAGGCCCAACCAAATTGCCATGAGGAGCAACTTTCCCAATGTAGGAGAAGTGAAGTTCCATGGGGATGAACTTCCTTGGGGAGAAACGAAAGATGATTGGGCCAAATTCTGCCTTCAAAAGAAGGGAAAGTTAACCAGGAGAAACAAAAGTTCCATGTGGAGAAAGAGAAGCTCCTTGAAATATTGTTGCCCCGGGGAGAAGAAAAAGCTCCCTAGGAAGAGACTTGCTAGGGCTCTCCCTTGCTAGGGAAGATCTTTGGGAAGTAAATTCACCACGGATAAAGAGAAGTTTCCCCATGAAGTTTTTTAAGGGAGAAACTTCCCCAAGGAAAAGAAGATTTGTTGTAGCCCCATGTATGTTGATTGAGCAAGCCAATTACCAAGGGAGAAAGGGATTTTCCTTGGGGAAAGGCCCAAGTTTCCTAGGGAACAAATGGTGTCTAAAACTTTGTGGGCTTATAATTTTGTTACATGATCTCTAATAAGAGTGTGCAACATGGTGGTGGAAAGAACTTGGTGAGGATTATAGCTTTGTAATTTAAAGCTCCTCAATCAAAGTTCATATGTGACAGTTATGAACTCACAACGTTTTGAGCGCAATATGTTCCTTGGGGAGAAGAGGTAGTTCATTAGGGAACAAGAGAACGTTTTTGGGGTGCATGGTGTGTTTCGCTAGGAGAAGAAAGCTTCTTCAGGGAATTTCTTCAACTCCCAAGTACTCTTAGTGGACATTGGTTTGCTCCCCAAGGGAAGTGCCCCAATGGAAGCTCCTTGTGACCTTCTTGTTCTCCTAGGGAAAACAAATGATGCTTGAACTTTGTGAGCTCATAACTTTTTCATACGAACTCTAATTGGGGATCTTTAAATTACAAAGTTGTAACTCTTGTCAAGGTCTTTTCCAATGCCATATCCAAGCTCCTATTAGACATATAAAAAAATTATGGGTCCATAAAGTTTCAAACACCATGTGTTCCTTGGGAAACTTAAACCTTTCCCTAGGAAAGTCTTCTCTCCAACTTGCACTTTCTTTAGGGAGATGGGGAAGTTCTTTGGGAAGCAAAGGAAGTTCCTTGGGGCAATTGTCTATTTAATATATTGTAATTTCATCAAAGATAATTAATTGTTTATAAGTGTCACTTGGTATCATGCCAACTAGGGGTGAAAAAATGGTTAGGTGGCTTAAAAGTGGCATTTGAGAGTCTATAATTTAACACAAATGATTTTTTTTGTAGTTTTAACAATTATCAAATCATAAGTCATATAATTATCCCCTATGCCTTTAATTATAAGTCTTAATAAGCCAACATATGAATATCCCTAAACATGTGATTGATAAAAAAATCCATGCAAAAGTTTAACAATTTTAATGAGGATTCCTATTAAAATTTATGACAACATGAATAAATTTTTAATTAATAATGTTAATTTTGAATATGGCTTTAAATTTTATGTTTGTATGTGATCCAAAAAAATTACAAGTGTGACAATCCAAAGTTTCCACCTATTCATACTTTCACCCCTTGGAAGCATTTTGAATGCCCCATTTATATAAGTGCTATTCCAAATTGTTCTTGAGGTACACCATGTATTTATCCATTTCCATTTTGAGTCCCATAGAAGAATGCCATGCATTTGAACTTGATAATTGTTGCAACCTCTTGTCTAGACCTCGTTGATGAGAACTTCAATGCACCAAAAAAAAAAGTTTTCAAATATTTGATTCATATGATTTGATACCAACTATCACAAACTTGCCCCTTCCATGTATACGTGTGCTTTTACAATATTTTAACAATGTATTCAAGGTTAAGTGTTCACAACGTATTGATACAATCATTGATATTATGTTGTGATGGCATTGTAGCATTATGATGATTGCAAAACATCATATCAATGATTGATCAACATTTCATTGGCACTTAGTTTTGAACACATTGTTAAAGTGTTGAAAAAGTAGATGATACATGAAGTGGGCAAGTTTGCAATGAAATTCTAAACAAATTTTAGTCCTTAATTAAGAAGTATAGTTTGTGAAAAGCTTGGGGAGATATGCGGGGATATGGTTATCTTCCCAAGGCTCTTGGGGAGACTTGACAATATCTTGGGAGTTCTTGGGGAAAATTGTCTAAATAGGAGGATTTACCACCATTGGGAAGTCCCAAGGCAATGTTTTGGCTATGGAGATGGATTGGTCTTCCTAGGAGGTCCAAGGGGAAATTGATTTAAAGTTTGGGGGAGACATATCTCTTTGGGGAGATTGATTCAAAGTCTTGGGGAAATATATCCCATAGTGGAAATTAGTTTAAAGTCTTGGGGAGGCATGGATTTCCTTGGTTACAAAGTTGCTTTAAGATTTCTCAATGTGATGAATCTCAGGACTTTATTTCTAGTAAGTTGGTTGTTAAACCCTTTGAACATGAATTTTTTTGATAATGATGTCTTTGACAAGTTTCCTCAAGTAAACAAGGAAAATAATAAATTGACCGAATGAAAGTTCCCTTGAAAAAAAATGACTTGTTTGATCAAACTTGGGATTGAAATCTATGTCTAAGAGACACAAGAATTCACACAAAGACATTAACAAAATAGTGGAAAACACTTACCATCCATGAATTAAAACATTGATCAAACTCAACATTTTTAGCTTTTACAATGGGGAGGTTCTTGAAAGTTTGAAACTAGATGTCCAAAAAAACATTATGGAATTTGGTGTGATAATAATCAAACGAGGCAAAAACCATGTCAAATGACCAAAAAATTGTTAAGTTTGTGAAACATATTTATGTAATGTCAGTTTATTGTCATGATGATTAAGGAAATTTTTGCTAAATTTTATATGAGTGTTGAAGAATTTAAGAAAATTAATTTAATAAAATTGAGTTTTGATTTTAATAAAGGACTTTTGAACTTCAACACCAAAAAATCAGTTTCATAAAACACTAGGTTAAGGACTCTTTTAATAAAAAAATTATAATGAGAAAAAATTTGAAACTATGATAAGCTACCATCCACATACAAAAAAAATCATGTTAAAAAAATTGTGGTATTTGAAAATTTTCAGAATTCAAAATATAATTTTAAAACGTTCAAATTTTAAAAGTCATTTGTTAAATGTAAATTGGTCATAATGTGTATGACATATGAACAAAGTTGTGACTTATGATACAAAAAGTTTGAAGTACTTATCATATTTTAGCATGAGTTGCAATTATTATCATTTTAAGAGTTGAAAATTAAAATTTGACATAATTTGTACACTTTTAAACTATTTATATTATTCAAAAAATGTTAACACAAATGATGTAATTTATTGGAAAATTGTACATATTTTAAAGAAAATGTTGCAAAAGCAATATTAAAAATATTCCCTTTTATGAAAAAGTCAAAATGTCCACAAAAGGCTCATTTTTGGTTGAATCCCTTTCACTATTGGCCCATTTGATTATGATTGCACCCACCCTTGAATAAATCTATAATTTTTTGCATGCAAATCCTAAATCTATTGTGATAATAAAAAAACCTGCCTAAATTCCTTCCTTTCCATGCCAGTTAGTAATAATTAATGATAGATTGTATTAGAACATTGAGGTTAACATTTTTCCAAATGTAACCAATCATAGTAGGCTTAATCTATAATAATCTAAGGACATGATGTATGCACTTGATTTTGTAGGTCAAGCTTGCTATCCTTTTTCCCATTTCATTAATGTGTTGGCCAACTTGCCAACTTTGTTTATTGGGGCCAATGTTTGAACATTCAAATTTGGAGGGCTAATTGGGCATTATAGGTGTTGCCTAAAAACAAGTTGTTCAAATGATGGGTTGTAACATGTGAGGCAAGTTCTTGCATGTTTCAAATGTTTCCCTCAAGTTGTAAAGTTCCTTGGGACTATGTGCTCTCTTGGGGTTTTGTGGGGACACTAGTTGGTTACTCTCCATGCCCATTACATTTGATGTTGATTGCAAAATCTCCTTCATGACAATTGCAACAATTGACCAAAGCTTTTGATTTTCTATGACCTTTACCCCATCACAAGTTGTGTACAACCAATGTCAATTCAACTTGACTTTGGATCACCATAATTTTTTGTAATTTGGGCATTTGTATTTTGATTTTGATTTTTTTTTTGGCATCTTGGTAAAATCACCCACTCTTTCAATTTCCTATTGATCTTTGCAACTTTCTCTTACCATTCTTCTATAATGTACCAAAACATAACCCATGTGTTGGGCATAATTGTCTTTGATCATTTCGTACCTTCCTCATGCTATAAACACAACATGCTTAACTTTGGGGGCTTTGGAGTGGTGGATGACCCATGTGATGTTGGTGCATTGTCGATTCACCTAGCTCCTCCAACATTGTCATTATTCAACTTGGCTAAAGTCCCTTTCTCAAATTTTTTGAAAAATCAGCAAGAAAATTAGAAAATTAGCCTACATATACATAGTTTAGGAGCATGCAAGAGATTGCAAAAACAAAGACAAGAAATAACACTAAACCTACAAATCACCCCAATTGTGATGAAATAATGCAAAATAAAATCAAGCATTTTAATAATAAAATAAGACAAACTTCAAAGAACAAGGCTTTGAAAGCAACAAAGGATGGAGCAATGCAAACGGAAATGAAACATTCCAACATCAAAATGATGAACAAGAATGCAAATCCAAATGTGGTATTTTTACATGGATACAATGTGATGAAATCCTTAGTCATAGAATGGGATGGTGTCCTTGGGGATGATGGACTTCCCTAGGAATTGAAAAGATGTGCATTTGGAATAACAATGATTCCTTAGTACAAAAGTTTAGAAGATTAAATAATTGAGTAGTATATTTATGTGTTGATTTCACCTTTTGCAAAATGTTCTCATTGATGTAAAACTTTAAAATTGACAAACAAGGTTTGAGATTTGGGCAACCATCACAAGCTTAATAGGCTTCATAAGTTTGTACAAATTCCATGCAAAGTTCAATTTTCATAAGTTTGTTAAAATTGTATGAATTTCGTGCTATGGTTAATATGCATGATATTTGTATGTATTCAATATTTTAAATATTCAAACAAATAAGACATTATTTTGAATGACATACATTGAACATTGTTTAATGCACAAAAATCACATAGTTTTATGCAAAATTATATCACAATAATTACACAAATTTAGTTAAATTATAAATTAGACATAATTCACACCAAAACATCATAAGTGAAAAAAGACAAGTCATTTACATAAAAATAATATATATATTGCCATTTTTACATTTTGAAGCTCAATGATTTTGCACAAATATATTGTTTTACAAATTTCACATGGATTCTATTAAAATTTTGTGATATTGAAAGTTTGTGATGACTAATGAAAGGCAACAATAATTATTAGACAAACTATGTTGTTTGGAATGGTGATTTATTGACTACACATCTATGTGGTTATGATGGACAAACATGGGAAAATCTTTCGATGGTTGAAATACAATATCAACGCCTAGAAATGCATGTTATTTTGCCTAGGGTGTAAAAACAGGAAAACTTAATCAATTGTAAT